>Ga0160422_10002842_pt1 | contig 10766 bp, 8 predicted proteins | sample Fk160mmetaG_FD_108192 | JGI IMG/M metagenome (GOLD analysis project Ga0160422, IMG submission 108192) | Marine microbial communities from the Central Pacific Ocean - Fk160115 60m metaG | ecosystem: Environmental > Aquatic > Marine > Oceanic > Photic zone | place: The Central Pacific Ocean... | reverse complement strand
TCGAGAAGCGTTGCAGCCTGGTTTTTGATTTCAACATCTATTTCGGAATTGCCCAATTTTTTCATCATTGCTTCGATGGAGGCCAGTGCATCGCTGGGTTGCATCGGACGCTGGCCGCCGGTTCCTGCTCCAGTGGGATCCAAATCAAACAAAACCAGCGTATGCAAGCCCTGCATTTGATTGCGCAGCATTACTTCGAGTGGCGAAGTTGCGATCCAATCACCGTAGGGATAGGTCAATGTGGTGGGCCGCCCAAATTTGTAATCGGACAGACCAGTTGCTCCAGGGGTTAACGATGTGATGGAAATCCCATGCACCACTGCAACGGGTATTCCTGCCTCTTCAGCTCGGAGTTGAAAATCAATATGCGTTGTCGCTTGCATTGGGTCACCAACAACGAGAATGGCAATGAGTTGCGTTCGCGCCTGTTCAAACAAAGCCTCAGGGTGTTCTACTGCAGGCCGCATGATGCGTTCGATGGGCCCAACTTCTGCTTCCAGTTTAGACAACTCCTCATCCGGCCAAAGTGCGGTATAGGCTTCGTAAAGGCGGACGTCGGCTTTCTTGGCGATGTTGAGTGCATCAATTGTCATGCCCCCCATGCTGCCTGGGCCGATTCCTATGAGGGCGAAACCAGTGTCATTTCCTTTGGTCATCCTCAAACCTCATACTTGCGATATGTCTCCGAGGGCTATGCGTCATTTGAGGGTACCGCGTCCTCAAACGACGATGTGGATTGAGTTTTGCAAAGCTAAGGGATGGTACGGTAGCGGATATCGGGTGCTCTCTGTAGACGGTGATTCCGCAATCCCATTAAATTCAGCAGCCCCTGGTTCGGAGGATGCTTCTTGGGAAGGCCTCTCTTTTGTGGATCTTGAACGCAGTGAAAAACACACGCGCCACTACTGGGACCACCTTTCACCAGAATTACGACATGAAGCAATGGAAATTCTACCGCACTCTTTTGAAATTCAAGGCGATGTTTTGCTTGTGAAGGTTCCCGAGTCCTTATTCCAACACGAAAAAGAGATTGCAGAAGCAATGTTGAAACAATTTCCAAACGTTCGAGTTGTGTGCCATGACGAGGGAGTGGAGGGTGAATTTCGAATTCGAAATCTACGTGTACTTTCTTCAAGAAATAATGATTCAACAACCGAGACAACCTACAAAGAACACGGGCATGAGTTTCAAATCAACCCTGCTGAGGTTTATTTTTCAGGTCGCCTAAGCACACAGAGAAAAAGCACATTCGAAGCCGTAAAATCATTCAAACAAACAAAAGGCAGACCGCTTGTCGTGTGCGATCCATATGCAGGAGTGGGGCCCTCATTGGCCCTTTTGCATTCCAATGCAGAACTTGTATCTGCAAGCTACGTGAACGATATGAACCCATCAGCAAAACACCTTCTTGCAGCAAACATGGAGAAATTCCATCAGATGAGAAAACAAGGAGGCGAGTACTTTGTCGATTGCATGGATGCAAGGGAACTTGTCACCGCTCGACCACAGTACGCGGGTTGTGCTGATGTGTTATTGGTAAATCTTCCACATGATGGCATCGAACACCTACCTGAACTTCTACCGCTTCTTAAGGATGAAGAAACACTGGTGTGCGGGTGGACAATTGTGGACAGAGAAACCGATGTTTTGAGCAACCTATACACGCAGGTTCAGGATTCAAAAAGGTCAATCCAAACATATGATATTCAGGAAATAAAAGGGTTCTCAACAACAAAAGCGATGTACCGATATGAATTGATATTATCGAGGCTTAACAATCGCTGATTTGATGAACAACCACTTTCTCCACGTATCATGCGCAACGTCATCCAATGTCAGTGCGGGGCCAGTATCGATATCGCTGGAGCGACGCCTCGAATTGATGGAATCAAGGTTTGGTGTCGCGTGTGCGGATCTGTAACGATTCACAAGCGTGGGGAGTGAGGCGCCCGCTCCGGGAATTGAACCCGGGTCGCAGGAATGACAATCCTGCATGATAACCTCTACACCAAGCGGGCCGTAAGCATCCTTCCGTAACGGAACCGCTATTTAAGCCGCGAGGTTTCGCGAGGTTAGGGACGGCCATGGCGACCAAGAAAACCTCCGCAGAAGCAGCCCGAGAACAAGCAGAGGAAGCCGCTCTGGGATCGATGCTTGACGGTGCATTTGGCGCCATGGAGGGTATTGAAGCAACCCCTCCTTCCGAAGTCCCGCAAGGCCCACCAGCGGAATCCCCAACAGACACAATCACAGAACCATCGCCCGGGCCAACTGGGGGGCCACCAACAGGACCGCCCGGAGGCCCACCAACGGGGCCACCAACAGGACCGCCCGGAGGCCCACCAACGGGGCCACCAACAGGACCGCCCGGAGGCCCACCAACGGGACCCCCAACAGGACCGCCTGGAGGTCCACCAACGGGGCCACCAACTGAAGAGAAGGAAGAAACGACTGAAGAAAATGACGATTCTGAAGAAACAACAGAGGCGCCCGAGACAACCACAGAAGAATCTTCCACTACCGAAGATGAAGATCCGAAAGCAGCAGAAAAGGAAGAAAATGAAGTTGTTGAAGAGATGGAAGTAACTGCAGAAGAAGAAGCGGTGGAAGATGAAGACGCTGGAACATCGGAAACGTCAGCCGATTCAGATACAGACTCATCCGAGCAATCCGGGGATGCGGCAGAATCACCCGCAGAATCGGAGCCGAGCGAATCGGAAGATTCAGACGAAGCGAATTTAGAACCATTATCGGATGAATCACCTGACGATGTTGAACGCGAGATGGAAATAGCCCGATTAACCGCAGAGATTGAACGTTTGCGTGGAAGTCTAGTGGGTGCTGCAGAAGTTATCGAAGAAATCGAAGAAGTGCCCATGCCCCCCGTTGTTCTCGATAATATCGTTGTGCCACCTCATCTCGTTGCGGATTTTGCTCGCATGGGGCGTCAACTGAGTCGAGAAGGCTTGGTGAAAGGAGCAATGGGGTCGATTTCAATGCTCCATCCCGATGAACCTGGATTAATGATCAGTACACGCCACTCAACAATGTTAGCAAGACTTGACGATCGAGGCATTATTGGAGGACGTCTGGGGGGCGATTCTCCGAGGGGTTCCATCACCGATTGGAAGGTCCATGAAGTCCTCCTTGCCTCGGTTGCTTTGGTAACTGGGGGACCTGCTGCCTGCATTCACATGCAAGGGCCCTACACAACGGCCGCCAGTTGCGAAAAAGATCTGATACTGGTACAACCAATCGATGTACTCGGAAGAGAACAGATTGGCAAGGTTGTGATTGTTGACCCTGATGATGATGCACAAGAAGAATTTCTTCGCCAAGTCGCCGAAGCCCTGCAACAAGGCGGAATGCGGTGCGTTGTTGTACGTGGTCATGGCGCTTATGCAGTGGGGGCTAATCTCGATCAAGCAATGGCAAACGCAGCCATGCTTGAACATTCTATGCACATTCTACTGCTCGCACGTCAAGCGAATTTGAAACTTTAATCGGTTCGAGCCTGTCGACACACTTCGACGAAGTTTTCGAACATCTCTTTTCCGTATTCAGAGTCGTTCACTTCGGGGTGAAATTGCAAACCAAATCGATTACCAGCATTGTTTTCCATGCCTTGGACTTCACAGGATGGACTACTCGCTGTGACAAAGAAACCATCCGGGACGACGTGAACCTCATCGTTGTGGGATTCCCAAACGGTTTGTGTTTCTGAGGTTCCGGCAAAGATTTTGCCACCCCCCTCATGGAGTTGAATTTCCATCGCACCGAATTCAGGGATCGGCGATTCTCTTGCATCGCCGCCATAGAAGCGTGCCATAAACTGATGACCTGCGCAGATGCCCAGAATGGGGATGTCAAGTTTCAAGAATTCTGCACAATTTCCAAGCTCTCCAGACAAACCAATACGAGCGGCTCCACCTGACAGGATAAGACCGTCAAGGTCTCGAAGTTGTTCAACGGGCGTATCGTTTGGAATGATTTGTGTATCCACTTTAAGATACCTCAGCATTCTCCATTCTCGATGTGTCCACTGTCCACCGTTATCAACAACATCGATAACAAGAGGTGCATCATCGCCCATGTTCATACGAGTTTCGAGAACATCCTTGAATATGCCGAATTTGACGCGTTCATATACTCTGGATATTGAGAGAATGCGAGGAAGAACAATGTCGGATAAGAAATTCACAGTTCACGTAGCCCGAGAATCGGGTCATGAGCAAGAACTCATGACTCGAAAAGACATCGTTGATACGTTGTCAGCAAACGAAAACACATGGGTGTTTGTCGACTCACAAATGGTCAGTGTCGAAGAACTCGAAAACATCGAGTTAAGCGATGCAACAGAGATTCGAATCAACCCTGGAATGGTTGGAGGTGCAGAAACCTTCACAGTTCTTGTGGCAAGCAGAGAAGGTGACGAATCCATCCTCATGACCAAGCAAGAGCTCAGTGATAAACTCACGAGCAACAATGCAAATTGGCTTTTCATTGACGGTCAAATGGTTGATGCAGCAACCATTGAGAACACCGAACTCAGCCAAGACAACGTCTTGAGATTGGTTCCATCCATCGTTGGTGGATCTGAGACTTTCACGGTCCAGATTACAGACGCTTCAGGACACTCAGTCTGCGAGATGACCAAGGAAGAAATCGCAACGAGCGCAAAGGAAGCCAACAATTGGGTTTTCGTTGATGGGAAGATGGTCGCTGCAAGCGCCATCGCAGAAACGGACCTTGCACAAGCGGCTGAAATTCGCATGACGCGACCACTTGTTGGTGGCCAATAAGCCGGATAAACCAACGGACAGGTTCAAAACCAATGGGTAGGTCGGACAGTTTATGTCGGAACTTGTAGATTACAAGTGCGCAATCTGCGGCACCCACGAAAGCTTTGACAGAGAACGAAACGGAATCCATTGCAGCCACTGTGGTTCAAAGATATTCATGAAACTCCGCCGAAGCAGTGGAGATCAGAAGAAGAAGACACTCAAGGCAGAGTAAGTCCAAGCAAATGGTCAAAGACCTTTGTCGTTGAATAAGGCCTATGGCGAGCTGGCTTGAGAAGTACCCTCCTCGCCGTTTCTCAGAGTTGGCCCTCGATGAATCAACGCTTGAAACGATCGAAAGGGTTTCGCTTCAAGCCAACCCTCCTCACCTCCTCATTTCTGGACCGCCTGGCTCTGGAAAAACAGCCACTTGGAATCTCATCGTTCGCCAGGTGCTTGGTCCCGCTTGGCGTTCTACCACGCATGTCTTGCAAGCAAAAGATCTGGTAAAGTCAGCCGGTGCAATGGCCGCCTTCGAGTCCTTTCTTCGACCGGGTGGAAAGGATTCAAGTGATACGCTCGCCAGCCGCACTTCTCTCGATGCCTTCGACTCAACATTTTCGCGTGTTTCTGAAGAGGATGTCGCTCCAGCAGGGCATGAGTCCGAACGTGGAAGCCAAAACAGTGTCCACATTTCGAGAATCATCGTCATCGAAGATGCAGATTATCTCGGCCACAAAAGGCAACCACTCCTGCGACGGATGATGGAGGCTACAAGCCAAACCTCCCGCTTTATTTTCACTGCGCAAACACCTTCCAGAATGATTGACGCACTTCGTAGTCGAATGCAACACCTTCGTCTTACAGCAGTACCAAGAAAACGAATCGAATCCCGGTTGAAGGAACTTTGCGAAGCAGAAGGCGTTCAAGCAGTACGCGGAATTCTTGGTGACATCGCGCACATTTCTGAAGGCAATTTACGCAAGGCCATATTTACAACTGAGGTCCTTGCATTGCGTGATTTGCTCGGAGAGCGAGCAAATCTTCACCGCCTGCTCACGATGATTTCAACGAATGAGGTTCAACGGATGATAGAGGCAGCACTCAGGGGGCAGGTTGTCGATTGGCGATGGGAGAAGGAAGGCTACAAGAACGTCCGGAAGCTTAAGGGGGCGCTCGGAATCTACGATGACATAATCTCGCAACAAAGCCTCGAAGCTGAAGATGTTGTTGAGCAAGCGCATCAGGTTCTTACAGGCGGACGGCTTAACCTTCCAGCAGAACAACTGAACGCAGCACTTGGAGCCATAGCGGATTGCGATGTACGGCTTCGGCGATCCTCTCAAGGGCGCATTCAAATCGAACAAATGCTGCATGCTTTCGCAGCAATACGACAACAGTAATCTCCATCATAGAGGGCGTTTTGGCATCGCTGGGCGTGTAGCACAGCTGGATAATGCGTCGGCCTCCTAAGCCGAAGATCGCGGGTTCGAATCCTGCCACGCCCGTTTAATATGTCCATTTGAGTGTGAGACCAGCGAAGAAGAGATATGTGGGCTGCGCATGGTTGTCATGAGTGCGATGGAACCCGAGGAAGAATCCATTGTTGCTCGAACACGGCGGACCATCAAATCCCTGCCTGATCCGTACGGACATGGATTCTCGAGAAGCGAGGACCCTTTGGAACGAACGCGTGAAGCATGGCAGAAGAGCGAAATGTTCAGGATGAAGAGCGGTCAGATTGCAAACAACACCTTCTTCCTTGCTTTCCGTAATGTGGTAGGCCTCGGAATTGCAACAACGGCTGTCCTGTTGGTAATCGATTCGACAATTTTTCCCTACAAAACACCATTGCTCATTCTCGCAATATGGTTGATTCCCGTTTTGGCTGCGTTCGTGCCACCAATTGCTGGAAGTGAGGCAACATGGTCCGCAGTAGAGGCGAAAATCTCTCTGCGCGAACAAGGTGGTTTTGGTGACGGAAAACGCCACACGCTTAGAGCACAGCCGGGAATGGATCGGGTACTTGAAGGACTTCGCGATGGGCGGCGCCAAAACTACATCAGCGCGTTCTTGGCAACAACGTCGCTGCTGGCGTTGTTCCTCTCAATGTTGATTACACCGGGTTCCCCTGCGTGGAATTTATTGCTGTTAATTTCAATGACGGCAGGGATTGGATTGAGCATTCACTCCATTCTCACCACGTACTATATCCGTCTTCAGGCAGACTCAATGCCTTTACTCATTCACTACGCTCCAACACACCACCCTACACAATTGGGCTCTCCTCTCGGGCAGTTGCTTCAATCACACTTGGACCCTGATTCACAAATTGAGTGGGGCGAATGGGAACAGCGTTTTCATGAACAGATTTTGCCAGGAACAGACCCTATTCAAGCAAGGGAACGACTGTTGTTCCTACTCCATTTGAATGCAAACGACATCATTACCGATACAGAAGTCTTTGAATCACTTCGGGATTTCATGTCTCCAGATGCCATAGAACGAATTCTGCTTTCAGAAGAATCATTCTTTAACTGGCGTACAATTCAACGCACCCTCGAACACGCTAGGGCATGGCAACCAGGCGCTTTTCGACTGTTTGAACGACTTCAGAACGACTTTCTTTCTGGTGCTTCGGAAATTCTCCTTTCTCCATGGAGGATGGACATTTCACTTGATTCAACATGCTACGATGGATCTGGAAGTCTATTCATCGCTCTCAACAATCAGACATTTGACGCAACCCACGTCCGTGTCGAAGTACAAGTGCCAGGTGGAGAGCCTCAGTCTATTGATCATCGATTTGAATTGGCGCCATGCCCCCCTCCCCTCAAGGCGATTGAACTCAGCAATTCATCGGAAGACGATGTGCTGAGTTGGCTGCCCCGATATCTTGAGCGTACTGTTGTCTTGTGGGTTAACGTTGCGTGGGATCGAGGTTTCAAAGGCGATGCACAAGTACAAGTTACCCTTAGGGATGACGAGAATTTAGTACTAGGTTCACGAATTGTAAGGACGAACGTACTCCCTCGGGAAAACAGGCAACGGATTGAACGAATTCGTCAATTGCTTCGTGTCCGTCGTTTCTCTGAATTGGACCTACCTGCCTTTTCTAGTAATTGAATAATAGGAACAGAAGCGCTTTGCTTATTGCGGGGTTTAACATCGGCTAGAACACTGGGGATTCGTATGGAAGCATGGGATGTTGTGGTTCTGGGCGATGGCCCTGCAGCGTTGTGCGCCGCCGCACAAGCATCCAAAGACGGAGCGAGTGTTCTGTTAATGAGTTCCTCAGGTCTTGGTGACGGAGGGATGGATGCGATGAATGGAATCGCCTGTCACATACAAGAAGAAAGCAACCGCGGGCATCGGGAAGACACCATCAAAACGGGCGTTTTCTTGTGCGATCAAGACATCGTAGCGAGTCATACAACGAAGGCCTTGAGAATTGTAGACCTTCTTGAACGCCGAGGTGTGAATTTTCGACGCGACGCAAAAGGCATCGTCAAAGGTCACTATGCATCAGGACATTCCAAACCCCGTTTGTGCAACGCAGGGGATTCAACTGTTAGAGAAATACAACAGGTGTTGGAGGAACAGTGCATGAAACACGGGGTAACTCGACGTGGCGACCAGATTCCTCTCGAGTTAATCCATACGGAATTTTCAATCAACGGTTTGATTGCCTTAGACATGTTGAACGGGCGAGTCCTCTCCATTCAATGCAAAGCACTCATCGTTGCAGACGGCGGCTTCGAAGGCGCATTTACCAACGGCTCCGCATCTCTTGGGATGGATTTTGCACATCGTGCTGGCGCCCCATTACGAAATATGGAGTTTATTTCAGAAACCCCTCTTGGCGTTGTTGGGACAAACCTCGTTATTCCTCAATCCATTCTTTCCGATGGAGCGACCCTCCACACACCTTCAGGAACAGCCTTAGAAACCTCACCAAGCACGCCGACATCGGAAATATGTTCTAAGATGCATGAGGCTGGAGTGACCGTTCTCGATGCACGAAATCTTGGAGAGCACGCCGATTGGTGGGCGATTTTATTTGACAACATCAAACAAAGAACAGGAATTGACATGAACCGGCAAACCATTGAAGTGGCACCAATTCCAAACTACACGTTGGGAGGCCTCCCGGTTGATGAAAACGGTAGAGTCGTTCTCCAATCTTGGGCCCGCTGGTTTACAGGACTTTATGCTGCAGGTTCTGCCTCATCCAGTGGTTTTCATGGAGCAGATGTCCTCCAAGGCAATCGCCTCCTGGACGCAATTGCTGGTGGGGAAGCAGCTGGATCACATGCTGCAGATTGGATTGTGAAACGCAAATTTACTGGCGCTGCAAAGCTCGAAGAAGCGTTCGGACTTGCCGAGGCAGAATTGAGTATGCTCGGCGAAGAAACGGAGGGTGCGGTTCAACGTCTCAATCCAGTTGTCACTCGCCTCAAGGAGATTCTGACTTCCTTGCAAACACCTGCAACCGTAGCCTCAGATTATGAACAAGCCCTTGAAGTGCTGGAACAACTATCCGTTCAGGGCGAACAATTGTATTGTGATCAGACGTCACTGATTGCAAATCAAAATCTCTTGGAAATTCTACGCACTCAATCCGCTATACGCATGGTTTCTGCTTATGTTCAATCTGCATTACAAAGAACCGAATCCCGAGGCCTGCACCAGCGCTCAGATTTCCCCCAATCCGATGATGAACAACTTCATCATAACCTGATTTTCAATGACGGAACCTGTACAACATTGGCGCTGCGTAAAGGACCATCTGGAAACTGGATTTTATCGCCGTCTTCTGCGGTTTGATTATTTGTCCCGGCCGACTGGGAGGTACATGTCAGAAGGTACACTCTTCCAACGGATTTTGTCTGGAGAGGTCCCTTCTCATAAAATCGGGTCTGGTGAAGGCTGGTATGCTTTTCTTGACATTTTTCCTCGGCGAGAAGGACACACACTCGTCATTCCAACAAAGCCCGTTCAACGGATTGCTGAATTGAACGTTCACGAGCGCTCTTGTTTGTTTGAAGGCGTGGTTTCGGTGCAAAATCTCCTCTCAAGGCACTACGATACAACCGATTTCACAGTGGTTGTCCACGATGGGCCACTCGCTGGTCAGGAAGTCCCCCATGTTCACGTTCACATTTTGCCAAGAACACCGGGTGATTCAGGGACGACTTTAGCAGCGATGTGGCCGAAAATCAATACCAATCAACCAAATCACGCAGCACTGGCTCTGCTTGCGGAAAAAATTTCCTCGGGGGTTTAATCTTGGCGAAAGGAGTTGCACCTTTCGATGGCGCAGTAGATCACAGGGGAGAGGCATTGCCCGTGTTATCAAAATCATCAGCAAACATGCAAATGGAGAAACTTCTCAATACTCCGATGCCGTCTTTCGACAAAAAAACACCAGGGAGCCCTTTTTGGACCAAACTTGCTTTTTTTTTCTGCCGCAGAACTGCTGCAAACCAATTTCGCACGATTGAATATTCTGGAACGGAGCACATCCCGCGCGATCGTGGTTCACTCTGTGCATCGTGGCATACCAACGGGCTTATCGATCCTCTTGGGATTATGCTTGCCCATCCTAAAGAATTCGTAATGGGGGGACGCCATGATCTAGTAACACGACCAATCCTGTCTTTTTGGACGCGAAGATTGGCGGTTCAGCCGGTTGTTCGTAAAGCAGAACTTCTTCGGGGAGGTTGTTCTGAGGAAGAGGCCACAAATCTCAACGGACGTTCGCTCCTAACGCTCGCAACGGGCATTTCAAGTGGGTTTGGATGTGTTTTGTTTCCTGAGGGGACCAGTCATGATTTAGCCCATATGATACGTTTCCGTACAGGGCCAATGCGAACGGTCCTCGCAGCTGCAGCCATTGCAAAGGGAGCGGGTAAGAAGTGTCCAGTATTGCAACCAGTAGGCCTCCATTTTCGGGTACGACATCACTACAGAACCGATATGTGG
>Ga0160422_10002841_pt1 | contig 10771 bp, 8 predicted proteins | sample Fk160mmetaG_FD_108192 | JGI IMG/M metagenome (GOLD analysis project Ga0160422, IMG submission 108192) | Marine microbial communities from the Central Pacific Ocean - Fk160115 60m metaG | ecosystem: Environmental > Aquatic > Marine > Oceanic > Photic zone | place: The Central Pacific Ocean... | reverse complement strand
CATTAAAGCGGGTGTAGATTCAGTAGAACACGTAAGTTTGCTTGATGACGAAGCGATAGATTTAGCGAAAAAGAACGGTACTTACTTCTCTATGGATATTTACGTAACTGAATATATTCTGGGCGAAGGTGAGAAAGCCGGTATTTTAGAGGAAAGCCTGAATAAAGAGCGTATTGTTGGTAAAACTCAGCGCGAAAACTTTGAGAAGGCAGTTAAAGCTGGTGTAAATATGGTATTTGGTTCCGATGCCGGGGTTTACCCTCACGGTGATAATCCTAAGCAGTTTGCCCGGATGGTGAAGTTCGGTATGACCCCCATTCAGGCTATTCAAGCTGCTACTATTAACCCTGCCCGCTTACTGAAACAAGAAGCTACCCTTGGAAGTTTGGAAAAAGGTAAGCTGGCAGATATCGTCGCAGTGCCCGGCAACCCACTAGATGATATGAGCCTTATGGAAAAAGTGGGCTTTGTTATGAAAGATGGACAAATTGTGAAGCAGTACGCGATGTGATGAATGGCCGCTAAAGGAAAATCTTTAGCTTGTAGTTCATAGATTGCAGCTTGCTGCACGGAGCATAGCAGAGGATAGTCGCTACGCAAGGTTAATAGCTTAGCAATACATCACACTGCATCAGACTAAGAAATAAAAAACGGCGCTAACTTCATTTGAAGTAGCGCCGTTTTTGTTAGCAGCAACTACCTTACAACAGATAGGTAGTCTACCCAGTTAAACGTTACCTGCCGCCTGAATAGCAGTAAGTGCTATGGTAAATACAATATCGTCAACCAATGCACCGCGACTTAAATCGTTAACGGGCTTTCGCATGCCTTGCAGCATTGGGCCAATACACACTAGATCGAAGCTACGCTGTACCGCTTTGTAAGTGGTATTTCCGGTATTGAGGTCAGGAAAAACAAACACGTTTGCCTTACCAGCAACAGGGCTATTTGGTGCCTTGCTCTTGCCCACACTTTCGATAGCCGCTGCATCGTATTGAAGTGGACCATCAATAAGTAAATCAGGGCGAAGGCTTTCCGCAATTTTGGTCGCTTCTCTCACCTTTTCTACATCGCTTCCTGCACCTGACGAACCAGTGCTGTAGCTAATCATCGCAACCCGCGGCTCAATGCCAAACATTTGTGCAGATTCCGCAGATTGAATAGCAATATCAGCGAGCTGTTGAGCGTTGGGATCTGGGTTAATTGCACAGTCGCCGTAAACCAAAACTTGGTCAGGCAACAGCATAAAAAATACTGACGACACCAACGACGCGTTTTCAGCGGTCTTTATTAACTGGAGCGCTGGGCGAATAGTGTTCGCAGTTGTATTTACTGCACCTGACACTAATCCATCCACGTCATCTTGCTGAAGCATCATCGTGCCCAGAGTTACGTTATCTTCTAACAACTCTTGGGCAACCACTTCCGTCACACCTTTATGGCCGCGTAGCGCCACTAAGCTCTCAACATAGTCTTTTTTAATGGCCGACGGCGAGAGAATCTCAACGCCTTCGCTCAGTACAACACCTTGCTGTTCTGCTACCCGTCTAATCTCAGTTTCATCGCCTAGCAATACAGGACGAGCAAGACCCCGTTTGGCACAAATAGAGGCCGCCACCACGGTTCTTGGCTCGTTTCCTTCAGGAAGCACAATGCGTTTATTTACCTGCCTTGCACGGTTTGTTAGGTAAAAACGAAACGCTGATGGAGAGAGTTTTTTCTGGCGCGACACTTTTTGGGTAAGTGAATTTACCCAACTTGCGTCTAAACTTTCCGCAGTGTGAACCATCACCTTTTCAATGCGTTTACTGTCATCTACAGGTACTTCCTGATTAAAAGCGTGAAGTGCTTGTGCTGTTTGCCACGTATTGGAATTTACCAGCATAACCGGTAAACCCGTTTCCATGGCCTGGCTACACAACGCCATGATGTTTTCATCCGGCTGATAGCCGCCGGTAAGCAAGAGCGCGCCTAGCTTTGTGCCGTTTAATGCAGCTAAACAGCACGAAACAAAAACATCGCCGCGATCACCCGACATTACAAGTAGCGCCCCCGGCTTTAAGGTGTGCGTCATATTGTGAATTTCTCGCGCGCAAAACGTGACACTACTTAAACGCCGCTCAGCCAACTCGCCTTCGTTTAACAAGCTAGCGTTAAGATGCTTCGCTACGTCGGTGGCGCGAGGAGATACTAAATCAGCGCTCCAGTCAATTGTGCCAAGTAGACTCAAGCCCTTTTTGAAAATAGGCAAATCACGTAACGCTTGGGTTCGCTCTTCGTCGTGCTCAGGGGCTTCTATTGCGCCAATATCAGCGCGTAAGCGACCATGTTCATCAAAAGGCGCGTTAACCTTATTGAAGATACAGCCCACTACTTTTTGACTTTTGTGACCGCCATAGGTGTCTACAACGATTTCGAGGCGATGATTGATATCCGTGGTCGACTCATTTCCCGGCACAGCCACGAAAACGATGTCGGCATCAAGTGCCCGACTAATTTCTAAATTCAGGCGTTCTGCATAAGGATGATGGCGAGTTGTCACCAATCCTTCAATAACAGTAACGGCCTCTTGAACACTGCTTTCTTCAAACCGCTCGATGATCTCCTCTAAGAGCTCATCGGTGCTGTCGTTACTGATCATTCGCTCTACGTATTCAAGCTCGAAAGGCGTGATGGGAGACACACTGGCATGGTGCGCAATAATTGCTGTAGAGCGCTCTTCGCCGTTATCGCCTTTGCGTGGCTGTGCAACGGGCTTAAAGAAATTGAGCTTTATGCCTTGTTCCTCGATAGCACGAACAAGGCCCATGCTGACCGTAGTTAGGCCCACACTGGTACCCACGGGGATCAACATAATTCTGCGAGACATAGTTACTCCTGCTTTTGCTAACGCGTTGGCGTTGCTTGTATAGTTTACGCGAAGGTTGCAGCTTCTGCGGCTATCACCCATTCTTCATTTGTAGGCACAACATAAACTGCCGTTGACGCGGTATCAGCGGTAATCTTTCCACCTTGACCAAATCGCGCGTCGGTATTTCTTTGCTCATCTAAGCTAATTCCAAAGTGGGCGAAATACCCCATAGTTGTCTCACGAATAAGCGATGAGTTCTCCCCTATTCCGCCTGTAAATACAATAGCGTCTAACGTGGGCACGGCTACCATATAACCCGCGATGTATTTAGCTAAGCGATAGCAAAAAATTTCAATGGCCAATAATGCACCTTCGTGACCTTCAAGCGCCGCATCTTCAAGGGTTCGACAGTCGTTACTCAGCTCTGAGATACCAAGTAATCCAGACTGTTTGTTCAGTAAATCACTTATCTCATCTGCGGTTTTGCCAAGCTTCTTCTGCAGCGTTCCCGGTAGACTCGGATCTAAGTCGCCACAGCGAGTGCCCATAACTAAGCCTTCAAGAGGAATAAAGCCAAGGCTTGTGTCTACCGCCACACCTTTTTCTATAGCCGACACACTGCAGCCATTGCCTAGGTGGGCACTGATAATGCTGGTATCTGAAACCGGCTTCTCAAGAATTTTTGCCATGCTATCAAGTATGAACTTGTGACTGGTTCCATGGAATCCGTAGCGTCTTATGCCGTGCTCGCGATAAAGCGACATGGGTAAAGCATAAATAAAGGCTTTTTGGGGTAAGGTTTGAAAGAAAGAAGTATCAAATACGACTACGTGAGGCAGGTCAGGGTAAGCCTCTTGCGCCGTGACGATCCCCTTTAGGTTCGCCATATTATGAAGCGGAGCCATGCTTGCATAATCTTCAATTGCTTTTAGTACGCTATCATCGACAAGTGCAGCCTGCTTAAACTTTTCACCACCATGAACAACACGATGCCCTATTGCGATAGGCTTAACGCCCGTACTAGCGATAACTTCTGAAATTGCGCTTAACGCTTCGGTATGGCCAGCTTTTTCAGGTAGTGCGCGTTTTTCTTTTTTGCCGTTTAACTTGTAAGACAAACTAGCATCACTATTACCTAGTGCTTCAGCAATACCAGACAGTCCAGCCTCTCCAGTGTCAGCGTCAATTATCGCGAACTTTACGGACGAACTGCCGCAATTTAAAACTATAACTTCTTTCTTCATTTTTTAAATTTACAAATAAAAGTGGTAAGACATTTTGCTTAACCAAATTGTAGCATTTATAAACAACCGGATTGGTTAAACAATTGCTAAATGTTTTATAAAAAACCTCGCATACACTTATTGTATGTGAGGTTTTTTCTCAATATTTATTGAAAAGCACGCGATTCATTTCATGCCGTAAAAAAAGAAACAAATAAAACCAATAAATACATACACTTAAAATTAAATCCAAGTTTTTTGGAAAAAATATGCATTTTCTTTCTTGAAAAGTATTTGGACCATTCCTATATCTGATTTGTCGGCGCTGAAAGGTCAGGTCGACAAAACCGCCGCCGCAGAGTCGGGGCATTTAAACTTTTAACATATTGCTTAATTTTGAGGATATGACTATGCGTACTATCGATCTATCTCCACTTTACCGTTCATTCATTGGTTCTGATCACCTAGCGTCATTAATTGATGCAGCATCTCGTGCTGAGAAGCAAAGTACCTACCCGCCGTATAACATAGAGTTACTTGGCGATGACAAGTATCGTGTAACCATGGCCATTGCCGGCTTTAGTAAAGACGACGTTTCTATTCAGGTTGAAGAAAACACGTTGACGATTACGGGCACGAAGAAAACGGAAGCGGACGATAAAGAAAGCAAAGAGCGTAAGTTCTTACACAAGGGCATTTCAGAGCGTAACTTTGAGCGTAAATTCCAACTTGGCGACCATGTAAAAGTGCTAGCTGCAGATATGGAAAACGGTCTGTTACACATCGATATGGAGCGAGTCATTCCTGAAGCCAAGAAGCCTCGTCAAATAGAGATTGGTTCTCGTTTAATTGAAAATTAATAGTTAGTTTCTTGGTTTGTTTCCCAACTTTTAGCGGCGCCTTTCGGCGCCGTTTTTTTTGGCTAAAAAAAATCGCTTTTCGTTGGCGCTTACCCATTACTCAAGCGTTGTCGATTTCAATGGCGTAATCAGCTTTACCCGATTCACCAGACTTAAAGTTACCTCGAAGGTTTTTTCCCGTCAGTTCACCTGTAGCAGACCCTTCAATTGATATAAATTCGCTGCTTGCAACTCCATTCTCAAACTTACCGGCATGCTGAAAAGTAACCGTGCCGCGCATACCGTTTACTACGCCAACGAAGGTTTCAAACCCGGTAAATTTGGCAGACATCTGAGATTGATAAGACATCAAAAATTCGACATTAGATTCGCCACTCACTTCACCAGAATACACCTGCTTAATACTAGCGTGAGATACCTTAATTCCCTCTGATCTTTCACTAAGTGTGTCTTCGTCCCAATGAGTAATGGAAAAACTTCCTTTGAACGCCATAAATATCTCTTTATAAATGGTTTTTAGTTATAAACTGTAAACCCTAGCTTCTCAGAAAGAAAAAAACAGTCAGCAAATTGTAACAGGGTGTTTAGATAATCCCCTTAAGCATGGCTAACCCCACTGCGTTACAGGTGCTTGCGTCCTTGATTTCTCCACGTTTTATTTTCTCCTTTAACTCATTTAAGGAGAGTGAAACAACGCGCAAGTCTTCTTCCTCAATATCGAGTTTTTGTGCGCCTTGAGTGAGGCCTTTAGCTACATAAATGTGATAACCCTGATTACAAAAGCCGTATGCTAAATATTGAAAACCCACATATTCCATTGAATCTGCAGTTAAGCCAGTCTCTTCTTTAAGTTCACCTTTCGCCAATTCAACAGGGTCGACATCAGGGTTACTTTCCCATGCACCTTGAGGCAACTCAAGCTGGCGCTCTTTTATGGTATAGCGATATTGCTCAACCATGTAAACCGTATCGCCTTCTATCGGCAAAATAATAGCGAAGTCAGGCTTTTCCACCACGCCGTAAATGCCTTCGTTTCCACTGCTGCGTTGTATTTTGTCTTCTCTTACGCGAAGCCATTTGTTTTCGTACACAACTTTTGTATCTAGTGTTTTAATATCAGCCATGCCTCACTCCTCACTCACTGTCTTTTTCGTTTCGAAGAAAACCTGCACTTTCTTCCGTCTCTTTAAGTGTTAGGCGATCGTCAGGGTTTTTATTAAACGCTCGGGTTTGTTGATTAACTTGATGAATGGTACTTGCATTGGCTAAGTCTGATTCATTAGTGATTGAAGCGATGGTCTCTCTACCGCGTAAGAATGCTTTAATTTCGTCGACGATTTCCTTCAATTCTCCGTCGTTTTTGTTCATTCCCATTACAAAGCGCGGGGCTTCCAGATTGTTCATACCGCTAGTGGCGAATATAGAAGTGTTAATTCGGCTAGTAATGATCCACGGTGTGATACTGCTTCTAACTACGACATTTTCAGACCGTGTAGAATCGTGAATTGCCATACCTGTTGAAACTCTAGACTCGGTATACGTGCCTTCGGTTTTCATGTACATCAGCAAAGAGTTAAAGTTCAGCTCGCCCCAAAACATGTGAGACGCGTTATTTAAAATACTTCCTGCCGCTCTGAAAGTAAGCCAAGCGAATATCAGCATGAGCAAATTATTGACCATAGAAAAAGCATTGTTCAACAGTGCGCTGTTATCTACACCGATATTGATAACCAGATGTAGTAGCTCAGCAAGCTGTACGCCAGATGAGTAAAACAATACCGCGGCAACAACGACGGCAACTTGCGCAATAGCGCTCAACGCTACCTTAGCCCCTTTGGGTAATGCTACCCCCTCACTGAGGGTTGGCTGAGTTTCTATCAGTAATTCCCCTTCAAAACTACCCTTCCCTTCAGCCTGCTCTTTAAGCTTAGGAACAAAGTCTGCGTATATTCTGTTTGGGACTTCCTTGTAACGACGGTTGGCAAGCACGATGTTTTCTATATTGATAAAAATCTCATTGGGATGAACAGACTCTTGCATGTTTGCTCGAAATTCGCTGACTTCAGTTTGTGGTGTCACTAAATCCATGCGCTTTTTAAGTAATGGAAATACAAGACCTATCACCACGCCGATACTGATGAAAAGGTATACAAAGTTCAGCCAAGCGCTAAAAAAAGCGTGTTCTTCAGACCAGGTTTTAAGTTCATTGATATTACTTCCCACCACACCATCGAGAAACACACCCGCACCAAGAGGAACGACTAGTGCTAATCCAATGATTACACCAATTGACAACCCTCCCGCTTTAGCAAGTTGCGAGTTTCCTTCGTTATGGATGCCCTTTGCCGTAGAGGTCCAGTTGGCAACAAAATAGATAAGCAATACCAAAGAAAGAACAGGCATAACGACAATTTTTGCGACTTCACCTGCAAAGCCATTACTTACTAAAAAATAGACGATGGCGTAGGTAACTAAGCCCACGATAAGTGTCGCCCCCATGGCTAAAATTTCTTGGGCAAGATGGCGTAGCGGGTAAGGTAAGAAAACAAGCTTAGGAAAAACGCTGTGAACTAGCCGAGCGAGCCAGCCTTTTGGCTCCTCAAAGGTAGTATTTCGTCTTCCCATAAGCATAGAGTGCAGTGACTCTTTTGAGTAAAGCAGGGATTTTTGCTCTGCCTGAGCAGCATCTTGTTCAGATTTTGAGAAGTTGTAGGCCAGTGAAGTGGGAACCGTTCTACCTACAAAATAGCGCATAAGTTGAAGGATACCAACCGCCGTATGGCGTATTCCCGATACCACTAAAACAAAACCAACCGCTAGCAAGGTATAGCCTTTCACCTTGTTGGCTTCAAATATTGCCGGCACTGTGAAAACAACGTAAACCGCTAACAATAGCGTTAAGACACCACCCAGTGTTCTAAGCGCTCCTTCTGTCTTAAATGGGTTCTTTATCCCTAGCGTCTGAGAACCAAAATCATAAGCCATGATGCATCCTTTCGAAAACAAAAGGAAAAATCATACTTAGTGTAAGTAGATTGAGCAATGATTTTAAGTAGAGCGCCCGCCAGTCAGAGACTACAATTTTTTAAACTCGGGCTATTTACCGTTCTTAATCTACGTTAAACCCCGCAATAGTGCGTTGCAGTAACTGGTTGTTGCGCTGCATTTCATCAGATAGCTCAGACAATTGTTGTGCAATGTGAAGTTCGTGCCGCGCCGCTTCCTCAACCGCTACTACATCTTTAGCTACCACTTCCGTGGTCACTGACTGTTGCTCGGCCGCAGACGACATATTATTCGCCATAAGCTCGAGCTCGCACGCTGCTTCTTTCACCTTTTCCGCAGTTTGCCGCCCTTCAATAGTTGTATTCATTGACGCTTCTATAGATACAACATTCTTGTTGATATCATCGACAACAATTACGCTAGCGTCCTTTAGGCTCACTAACAGCGTAGATATTTTATTTGACGATTCCCTGCTACTTTGTGCAAGCTTTCTTACTTCGTCAGCAACGACGGCAAAGCCTCGGCCATGCTCCCCTGCTCTAGCAGCTTCAATTGCTGCATTAAGTGCGAGAAGATTAGTTTGGTCGGAAAGGGTATTGATAGTTTCCAGTATATTTCCTATTTCGCTGACTTTCATTTCCATTTGAGCGGCATTAGATTGAACATTTCGAATATCATCAGAAAGCACTACCATGCTCTTTCGTATATTGTCGTTGGCTAAGAGCGAATGGTCAGCTAAACGATCTAGGCTTTGACTCGCATTAAGCGTTGCCAACGAAGAACTGGCAATCTCACGGCTTGTTACCGCCACCTCTTCAACCGCCGATGCAATATTAGTGGTGAGTTGCTGAGTACTCCCAGCGTCACCTAGCATTTCAGCGCACGCCGTTTCTAAATTGTTTGATAATCGAGAGCTTGTGCTTATCGACTGGCCTACCCCCCGAATAAGGTCACGTAAAGCTAAGATGGTTGTGTTAACAGTACGAGATGCATCACTTCTTTCGAAGCAACGGATTAATGAAAAGGTGATAAAACCGATACATCTACAACTGGTTCCAGAGCTAAGTATAGGCCTCTTTGTAAAAGCGGTGGATTTTTATACTAAAAATCGCATGTATTTTGGGATAGGAAAACGCAAAAGTGAGCTAACGGGACAGCGTCATCACTTAATTTTATTCTTAAAGTACGAGCGCAGCAGGAACAGGGCTAACCGTTGAGTTCAATCAATGCTTATTAAACAACAATACACAGGCAAGAAAATTAAAAAACGCTTTGGCTTAACAGATTACAAATCCATGATCGGATTCAGAAGTTTTGTGACGGAAAATATAGCCAGCAGAAGGACTCTGCTGGCTTGCGTAGTTAGATATATTCTACTTCGATGATTTCAACTTCAACCGCGCCGGCTGGCGTTTGAATAGTTACCATGTCATCAAGCTCTTTGCCTATTAGACCACGAGCGATAGGTGAATTAACCGAAATCAAGTTGTTCTTAATATCAGCTTCGTCATCACCAACAATACGGTAGGTGGTTTCTTCATCGGTATCGACGTTTAGAATGGTTACGGTAGTACCGAAAATAACCTTACCCGTATTTTCCATTTTGGTAACGTCGATAATCTGTGCATTTGATAGCTTGCCTTCAATATCTTGAATGCGGCCTTCACAGAAGCTTTGCTGCTCACGGGCCGCGTGATACTCAGCATTTTCTTTTAAGTCACCATGTTCACGTGCTTCGGCAATAGACTCGATAATACGTGGGCGTGTTTTGGTTTTTAGCTCATTTAATTCGTCACGCAGCATTTGAGCGCCGCGCGCTGTCATTGGATACTGACTCATGAATACCGTCTCACTTAGCTAGTAATTTAAACAGAAAAGTGCGCCGCGAAGGCGCACTTTTTATTCGTTCACACAAATGTAATATTGCTAGGATACCTCGTATCCTAGCGTATGTCATTAGTGTTTGAGTCTAGCGTGTAGTTCTTGAACTGACGCCACTTTATTGCGGTCATCAGCAGACTTAGCACGGATAGTTGCGAACGCTGCGTTCATTGTCGTGGTGTAGGTTACCTTGTTTAGCAAGGCTTCACGACGAATGTACACTGAGTCGGTGATGGCTTGACGACCTTCTGTCGTATTAATCAAATACGCATATTCGCCATTTTTGATTGCATCAACAATATTAGGGCGGCCTTCAGACATCTTATTAACCACAGTACTCATGATGCCTGCATCATAAAGCTCGGTAGCTGTACCGCGGGTAGCTTCAATGCTGAAGCCCGCTTCAACCAACGCTTTTGCCAGAGCAATCATACGAGGCTTGTCGGTATCACGTACTGAAATAAGCGCTTTACCTTGCTTAGGTAGTGGCGCACCCGCACCTAAGTTAGCTTTAGCATAGGCTTCTTCGAAGGTATCGCCAACGCCCATTACTTCACCCGTTGAGCGCATCTCTGGGCCTAGCAGTGGGTCAACACCTTGGAACTTAGCAAATGGAAGCACCACTTCTTTCACAGAGTAGAAAGGTGGAATCACTTCTTCTGTTACGCCCTGCTCGGCTAGGCTCACGCCAGCCATTACACGTGCTGCAACTTTAGCAAGAGGTACACCCGTTGCCTTAGAAACGAATGGAACGGTACGTGCTGCACGAGGGTTAACCTCGATTAGGTATACTTCACCATCTTTAATCGCAAACTGTGTGTTCATCAGACCGACTACGCCAAGTTCAAGCGCCATGGCTTTAACTTGCTCGCGCATGACATCTTGAATCTCTTTTGAAAGCGAGTGTGGAGGTAATGAACACGCAGAGTCACCAGAGTGAACACCCGCTT
>Ga0160422_10002839_pt1 | contig 10778 bp, 4 predicted proteins | sample Fk160mmetaG_FD_108192 | JGI IMG/M metagenome (GOLD analysis project Ga0160422, IMG submission 108192) | Marine microbial communities from the Central Pacific Ocean - Fk160115 60m metaG | ecosystem: Environmental > Aquatic > Marine > Oceanic > Photic zone | place: The Central Pacific Ocean... | reverse complement strand
GGCGCCTTCACCCGAGACTCCTCCATAGCCCCAACCCGGCCCCAAACCATCGGCCCCATTCTCGGTGGCGGCCGCATCGTTGACACATGAAACTGCCCCGCCACCGCCACCGCCACCAACGGCAACGAAGGGGAGTCCTGCCGCAACGAGGAAGGTTCCACCCCCGCCGCCCGTGCTGGCTCCGGTGTGACCACCCGATGAGGTCGCGGTGCTCGGCTGTTGCCCAACGACCAAATCAAGCGGTTGTCCGGGGTACACCTCGAACATTCCGCCACCGCAGGCACCAAGTCCGCCCGCTCCTGCGCTGCCGTTTCCACCCTGGGCACCGCAGGCCTCAACTTCAATCAGGTACACAAAATCGGGCACATTCCACCCTTCCATGGACTCCGTGACATCGAAGGTGAACACCTCTGCCGGCGCAAGACAATCCATGGGTCCAACATCGGGGTCTGCATCGTCGCAGTCGTCGTCGCAACTCGAGTACCCATCGCCGTCGGCATCCACCGTACTTCGAGTGGGGTCCCCGTCGTCACAGTCGATTCCCGCCAACGAGCCATCGCAATCGCCATCATCGATGATGGCGCCAAGGTCCGGGCTCGAGTCGTCGCAATCGGCTGCCGTCAACACCCCGTCGCAGTCTGCATCGGTCAGCGCCGTCGTCGACGTCTCATCGGTGTCATCGCAGTCGTCATCGATGAGAACGCCATCGCAATCCGAGTCGGTCCAAACACTCCCAAGGCTGGCGTCCGTATCGTCGCAATCATCGGTCGCCACGATTCCATCGCAGTCAAGATCACCCTCCACGGAGCCAACAGCGGCATCAAAGTCATCGCAGTCTTCGATCGCTTCGATGCCATCGCAGTCCCGATCATCCAGCACAGCCCCGATGTCCGGATCGGTGTCGTCACAATCGGCCGAGAGGGGAACGCCATCCGAGTCCGCGTCGTCTGGGTCTCCGCCGGGGTCGGGATCGACAGATTCGGCGCAATCGGGAGCGCCCTCGCACCCCGGATCATCGCAATCGAACAATCCGTTTCGATCGTTATCCGCACCATCCACACACTCACCAGGGTCATCGCCTTCGTATTCTGCCGAATCATCGGCAACACCGCCGGGAGCTCCGTCCTCGCCGTCGGCACCCGGGGCTCCATCTTCGCCGTCGGCACCTGGGGCTCCATCCTCGCCATCGGCACCGGGAGCTCCGTCCTCGCCATCAGCACCGGGAGCTCCGTCCTCGCCGTCGGCACCCGGAGCTCCGTCGGCGCCGTCTTTTCCGTCCGCACCAACGCAACCCGTGACTACCACCATCAGCCAAACCATCAGACTGGCACATCGCATGTTTTTCACTCCCCAAGCTTTGCAGAACCGTACCACACCAATCTGCCCGCATACCGGTTGGCATGCGGGCAGATCAGTTGTTGAAGACGGTGATGGGGTCGATCAAATACCCACCGTCTTCGACATGTTGGCCCAGTGGTCGGCCATCGCTTCTTTGTGGGGTCCAATCACGCCCAACTCAACGCCCACGCGCTCGAAAATGTCGAGGGCTTCTTGCAGTTCGCTGCGGTCGTGGGTCGCCATATACGAGGTACGAACCAAGCACGCGTTGGTGGGGACCGCAGGCGGGAGCACCGGATTGGCAAACACTCCCTCTTCAAAAATGCGTTGGTTAAACCAAAGCATCTGCTCAACGGGACCAATCACAATTGGCACGACGGCCGTCTCTGAGGCGAGGCAGTTGAAGCCCATGCGCTCAAGCTCGGTTCGCATCCACAGCGCGTTTTCTTTGCACTGGTCGACCAACTCCGGCTGTTCCCGCATCAATCGCAAGGCCGTCAACACCGTGGCAGCAATGGAGGGGGTGAAGCTGGCCGTGTACATGAACTGCCGGCTGTTGTGCATCAGGTAATCTTTGACCTCTTGCGGACACCCAATGAACCCACCCATAGAGGCGAATGTCTTGGAGAACGTACCGGTGATGAGGTCCACGTGGTCGGTCATGCCGAAGTGGGCCACAGAACCTCGGCCTTGGGGCCCGATGGTACCGATGGCGTGGGCCTCATCCACAAGGATGCGGCAGCCGTATTTCTTGCCGAGGGCCACTATACGGTCCACCGGAGCGACCTCGCCGGTCATCGAATACACACCGTCTACCGCCAGAAGCTTGCCGCCTGTGAAATCCTTATGGAGCTCCAGCTTGCGCTCAAGGTCTTCCATGTCATTGTGCTTGAATCGCACCAGCTTGGCTTGGCTCAGAATAAACCCGTCGATGAGGCTCGCATGGTCTTCCCGGTCCGCGAAGATGATGTCTTTCCGCGTGCACAATGAGCCCACCGCACCAGAGTTCGACATGAAGCCGGTCGACCACAGCAATACCGCTTCTTTTCCAAGGAACGTGGCCAACTCTTCTTCGAGCTGGTTGTGCAGGTTCAGCGTTCCGTTCAGCATCCGGGAACCCGTGCATCCGGTACCAAAACGGTCGAGCGCCTCTTTGGCAGCGGCGAGCACCTCAGGGTGGTGGGTCAGCCCGAGGTAGTTGTTGGAGCCCAGCATGATGCGCGCCTTGCCCTCAATCTGAACCCGAGATCCTTCGGAGTCATCCAACGCCCGGAAGAAGGGATACACCCCATATTCCTTCGCTATTTTGTGGCGCTTGAATGAAGCGCAGCGCGCAAACAAGTCTCGGTTCTCGGTGATGGCCATGACGTCTCCTGTGAGTCAGCGGCCCCCTATGAGAAAACGAGACATAAAGCAAGTAAGTTGCTGTAATTGCTGAATAATGACCGGCCGGTCAGTTTTATATAGCCGCACGAGTCGCCCCGATGACCCGCGCACCAACCAGTGAACGAAGCGAAAACCGATGAACGCCGAGGCTATCCGACCGTGCTGCCGAAGTTCACACCCGCATCGACCGTCACCAAGCCTTCCAGCTCAGATCCGGTCGCGGCGAGCAGCATCCCTTCGCTCATGACCCCACGAAGCTTCCGCGGCTTGAGGTTCGCCACGATGACAATCTTCTTTCCGACGAGGTCGGCAGGGGCATACTTTGCAGCAATCCCTGCGACAATGGAACGCGGACGCTCTTCGCCCACCTCGACCTTCAAAGCCAGCAACCGGTCGGCGTTGGGGTGCTTGTCAGCCTCGATAATCTCCCCAACCTTGAGCTGGACCTTGAGAAAATCCTCGAACTGAATGAATGGATTGCTCTGTTCTGCTTCTTCTGCCACGGGGGCCTCCTGTTTCTGTTTCTTGGCATCGGCCTTGGCCGCTGCCTCTTCTGCCTTCTCGGGCAACGCTCCGGCGAGGGCCGACTGAATGCGTTCGGGGAGCTCAGCCATTCGGGGAAAGAGGGGTTCTCCCGCCTCTACTGACGAGCCTTGGACCAGACGGTCCAACGACTGGACGGAGTCGACATCGAGTGCCGTCAGGCCCAACTTTTCGCCGAGTTCTTTACCCTTGTTCGGCGCAACGGGACTCAACAACACGGCCGCAACACGGCAAATCTCAAGACACCGTCTCATGACACCGGCGAGGCGCGCCAAATCCCCCTCACGGTTCAACTTCCAGGGCTCCATGTCATCGATGTATTTGTTTCCAGCTTGGACCAAGCTCCACAACGACTCGAGCGCCGTCGAGATCTGCATGCCCTCGATGTTGCTGCGAAACCCATCCACCGCATCGTCGGCTACACGCTGCAGGGCGTCGTCAGCCGCGGTGTTGGGATCGAGCGCAGGTACGGATCCACCAAGCCACTTCGAGGTCATCGACAGCGCCCGGTGCGCCAAATTTCCAAGGTCGTTTGCGAGATCGGCGTTGTACCGGGTCATAAACCCAAGATGAGAGAAGTCTCCATCGGCACCGAACAAGATCTCCCGCATCAAGAAATAGCGTACGGCGTCAGAACCGTAGCAGTCGATCAGCAGGTGGGGGTCCACCACATTGCCAATCGATTTGCTCATCTTGTTGCCTTCAATCGTCCACCACCCATGGGCATATAAGCATTCAGCGGGTCGCAGACCCATCGCGAAGAGCATGGTGGACCAGTAGACAGAATGGGTGGTCAGAATGTCCTTGCCGACCAGATGGTAGCTTGCAGGCCACCACCGATTGAAGGTGTCCTTTGACCCGGATGGGTGGTACCCGATGGCAGAAATGTAATTGAGCAAGGCGTCAAACCAGACGTAGGTCACATAGTCGGGGTCCATCGGGAAGGGAATGCCCCACGGCAGGCGACTCTTCGGTCGACTGATGCACAGGTCGCCCACCTCTTTCTTGAGATACCCGAGGACCTCATTCTTGCGGGATGCAGGCCGCAAAAAGTCAGGGTTGGCGTCAATGTAGTCGCGGAGCTGGTCGGCATACTTCGACATGCGGAAGAAATAGTTCTTCTCTTTGATCCACTCGACCTGAGTACCCGTATCCGGACACTTTCCATCCACGAGGTCTTTTTCTGTCCAGAAGCGCTCCGCACTCGTGCTGTACCACCCTTCATAATCGGCGGTGTAAATGTCTCCCTTGTCGAACAAGTTCTGCAGCACGTCCTGAACCACCTTGGTGTGGCGTGGCTCAGTGGTGCGAATGAAGTCATCGTTCTGAATGTCTAGGCGGGCCCAGAGCGCCTTGAACGGCTCGCAGAGTTCATCGACGTGTTGCTTGGGCGTCAGTCCGCGCTTCGTCGCCGCCTCGAAGACTTTCTGACCGTGCTCATCGGTTCCCGTGAGAAAATAAGCGGGCCGGCCGTTGAGGCGGTGCCAGCGGGTAATGACATCGGCCGCGATGGTCGTGTATGCATGACCCAAGTGCGGCTTATCGTTGACGTAGTAGATGGGCGTGGTGATGTAAAAATTGTCGGACACACCGCTCTCCTTGATCGCAGGCCCGAAGAGTTAGCACGCGCGCCCGGCGTCGCAAGCCGCATCGATCGCCTGTCACTCGCTTGTGGCTGTCTTGGTGGCTGGATAGACCCCTCGGCATGGTTTCAGCACTCGGATACATCGCAGAATCGTTTGATCCCGCAGCACCGGGCCGATTGTGTCGCGGTCGTGAACGGTGGATCGAATACGAAACAATGGAAGAAGACCTCGAAGAGGGCTCGATTCATCGGATCATCCTCTCCGGAGCCACGTTCAGTGATGACCGCGCGCGAGACGCCAGACGGGGAATCGGTTTCGGGCCCGTCACTCACTTTGAATTGATGCAAAACCTAATGGGTGAAGGACTCTTGATCGCCTACTGTGAAGAGGGTCACCCTCATGAGATCCCAGACAACGCAGCAGGAGTCGAGCACCACACTGTGGCCCGACCCGGCGGTGGACTCCGCGAGTGGCGAGTTCGTTGGCATGTTCAGGTTCAACACGAAGAACAGCTTCAGCAGGCGTTGGGGGCCGGGGCCGATGTCTTTGTCACCATCGCTGCCCCCGCCGACAAGCCTGCGCAGGTCGTTCCCGAATCCCCACTGATTCCACGATTGGCCGATGAAAGCTCTTCGTTGCCCAGCTACTTCAACGAGTCCTTTGCGAGCGCCCTGTTTCTTCTCACCGGATTCCGCTCCGAGGGTCGTCCAAATCGCTACTTCCAGCCATGGGGCGTGCCAGCTGTGCTCGAACATGTGCACTCCGTCGCGCTTATTCACCGGGACAAGCACGGTCCGGCACTCGGCGTCTACGGCCGGACCCCGTTCGACGTTGACTCCCTCGCGGCTGCCCTCGCGGATTCTGCAGACAAGCCTCTCTTGGTTCCCTTCGCCATTCCGCCCATGCTCGCACGATGGGACAGGGCGCTTTCTGAGCTCCGCCAGATCTGGGACGATTCGTCCTTGGGACCCTTTCCAGTCCCCGCTGCAGAGCCTCCACCGGCTCCCGTCGAACTTGATACAGCCACCGTGGCGTCTGTTGACGCAGAAGAAAATCCCGCACCCGAACCCGAAGCCAACGGCGCTGAGGAATAGTCCTCGAGTCAGCTGCCGGTGCCGAAGGGCTCTGGTGAACCATCGTCGGTCGGCAGCGCGCTCTTGCGGCGGCTCAACAGCTTGGACATGAACAGGCGTCGATCGGTACTCACGCGACCATCGGTGCGGCGAGAATGCACTTCTGTGTAGACACCAATGTCATCAAAATCCATGTCCATATACATGTCATAGGACCGATTTCGGACCGCGCTGACGCGCAACACAACATGGGTGTATTTTTGATGGTCGATGAGTTCGAGCCGTTGACCGACCAGCATGGAGCCCAGTCCTTGGCCCCGAGCCGATTCCAGTACGCCCAACTCCGCTAAGTAGTACGAGTGAGGGACGGGCAGCAGGCCGCGAAGATCGCGTGCAATGTCGGGTTTGCTCATCGCGGGGACACCGATTCCAAAGCCGACGACTTTGGTCCGACCGCGCACTGCCAACAAACAGATGTTTTCGGGGGTCGACAAGTATCGCCGCAGGATTGCTTGGGCTTCCGATGGAAAGTAGCGCTCGTTGTACGGCGGTTCCGAAAAGATATCTTGATAGGCACCGGCAAAGCTAGCCTTGTAGGGCAGGGCCTCTTCCGGTGAAGAAATTCGGATGATCCGAATACCATCTGGACGTTCAAGTACGATCACGACTCGATGATCCCTCGCGCGAAGGAGCCTTGCAAACCCGCGCCGCTCATGACGCCAACCATGTCACGGCAATGACCATCGATTGTTCGTCTTGTACATCAACTGAAAGCTCTCCGCCGCCGAGCGCAGCGTGGCGCTGGCCGGCTTCGCCAAAGAGCCGAATATCGGCGCGTCCATTGGCAATGTCCAACACTTCCACGTCTCGGGGGTCGAGCTGCATGCCCGTCCCCAGCGCCTTCAAAACTGACTCCTTAATGGCCCAGACTTGACTCTCACGAAGCGGGTCACCCTTGCACATTCCGCGTTCACTCGGCCGGAACCAAGTCTCCGCAAAAGATGGCGCGCGCGCCTCTATTCGCTCAAGATCCACACCTGCGCGTCCGGAAGCCGTTGCGACTGCGATCGCCTCTCCGTCCCGGTGGGAGATCGAGATGTGGGGCAGCTCGACACCTTCCAAGGTGACCGCATACGGTTCCCCTGATTCGCGATTTTCGATCCGGAAGGTCTGTGGGTCCATCCCGGTCAGCTGCACAAGTGCACGCTTCGCCGCGAGGCGACCAAGCGTGCGATCCGCTTTTCGCTTGGCGTTGCCGCGCTGGTCTATCACCATGCGCTCCGACTCGGTCAACAGCGCAGACGGATCATCCGTCGAGGTGGAAGACTTCACGCGGGCGATTACGGCCGGAGACCATCCCCCCGTCGGCGGCTCAAATCCTCCGCTCGGTGGCAGAGGCCCCGCTTCCACCATTTCGAATCCCCTGAGGCTCAACAGGCGACCACGCTCACTCGACACATCCACATCGTAGTCGCTACCACTGGTACGAACCGTCAGCTGCAGGGGCTCACCATCGCGGACCGCATCGTAGATCTCAACCGATCGAATGCGTCGTGGAAGCGCCATGACACCGGCCAGCATCATGCCGTGGAGCCCCGCTGCTTGAAACGCTGCCTCCAACACGAGGGGCCCCGTCTGAAGACCACCTGCGATGTCCAGTTGCCGAACTGAACCTTCGGCGAGCAAGCCATCCGTAGAGGCTGCGGTTACCCGATCAAGCACTTGGAAGACCGGGCCATGGAAAAATCGCTCGTAAATCTCTTCGCTCGAAACCGCGTGATCAGACATGCCCATGGGCGGCAACTCTTTCCCAGCATTCGAGGCCCACACCACAGTCGCCGAGAAATGTTCGGTCTCAATCACCCGACCGGTTCTGGCAGTCCGAGTGGATGAGATCGAGCAATCCACGCCATCCTCACCCGGAGTCGCGGTCACCACCACTGTGGTTGGTGCATCCCCATGGAGTTTAATTGGAGCATTGTAGGCCACATTTATGGCCCCAGCATACGCCTGACCGGGGTCCGCTATGGCTGCAACAGCGGCCATCATTTCAAGCCCAATGACGCCGGGCAGGACCGGCTTTCCGTCAATTGCGTGGTCAGCAAGCCACGGATCCGAGGCGAGGCTCAGGTCGCGCGTTCCCACAATGGAAGACCCGTCCATCTCAATCCCGTCCAGCAGCGGGTGTGCTGGAGCAATGCCAAAATCACCGAGGCGACCGGCCACTACAACCTCACCGGTCATTCCCGATGCAACCATATCGACCAACAGTTCAGCCCCGGGTATCGCTGGCAGCATCTCTACCCCTCGATCACCCAAGAGTTTGTCCATGCCGCCCCGAACTGCCATCCCAACATCCGCCCACGCAGTCCAGTCGACATGGAGTGAAGAGGGTCGCGCGAAGCAAACCTGTGCCATCGCCTCGTTGGCCGCAGAGTAGTCCACCTGTCCCGGATTACCGAATCGGCCCGCGACCGAGCCCATGGACACAAAGAATGCTGTAGGCTCAAGCGCCTCGGCGAGCGCGAGTCCTCCGATGGCTTTTCCATCGAAAACACGATGAAATGCACGGTCGTCCTTGTCTTGAAGGAGCCGACTTTCCTCGACGCCGGCGCCATGGACAAGGACATCGATGGGCCCACAAGCAGCCCGAACTTGGTCGAGGCACGCCCGAACCGCATCGGCATCCGCAAGGTCCACGGTGAAGAACTCAACCTCTGCACCCATCGCACGCATCGCCTCTACATTCTGTCGTGCTTCTTCAGCGCGCTTCAATGGGGCGACGGCATCGCGGACAGCCGCAGGCGTTGCACGCTCTCCGGCCGCCAACAATTGTGCCTTCGCCGCGGCTTTTGCCGTCGTCTCATCCAACGGCTCTGTTCCCGGCGCTGTTCGCGCGAGCAAAGCAAGCTTCGCAACGCCCCGGGCGGCGAACGCCTTGGCCACCTGTGCGGTGATCCCGCGGGTTCCGCCGGTCAGGGCCACCACAGATGCCGCCAACGGGGCACCTGCTGTCGGAAAGTCGAGCACCTTAAGTTCGATGGCCTGACGGCCTGTAGGACTCCAATGGATTTCGATGGAACCGTCATCGGCTCCCAGTTCTTCAATGACCAAGGCCGCTGCCGTGTCGGCGGCCACTTCGGAGTCGACATTCACCAGCCGGGCTGCGGTGGATGCCCACTCGCGGCCGATGGCCTTGGCGAAGCCTGCTGTAGCCCCTGCGTCACGCGCCGTTTCCATGTCTGGGGCAACTCGACCAACATGCGATGCGCAAATCCAATCTTTCGGAGGAGCCGAGGCCAGACTTTGAGCCAGACTAAAACTGTCGAAGACACTGTTTCCGGCATCAATCACTGCGTCGGGATCTCCGTCCAAATGACCGCCCTTCGATTCCACGACCGCTCGGATGGCATCGGCAAATGGGTTGCTTCCCAAAACCCGTACGATTCGTCCCTTCACAGTCCCCATCGACCACGGGTTTCGATCAACATATATCGGCGTTCGAAGTCGAAAACTATCGGGTAGACTCGGCACATCTGCTGCGCTCTCCGGAGCCGCATCGGACGCGTCGGCGGACGCTTCTCGGGTTTCGACACGAGACTCAGCCCCCGACGCCACCGGCATGCCCGACGTCTCGTCGAGTTGAGCCTTCAACCAACCGGCCAACGATTCGATCGTGGGGTAGTCGGCCAGTCGAAAGTTCTCGTCCGGCGCCAAGCCGTACTGCTCGCGCACCTGACCAAAAATCTCTGCCTGCTTCACCGTGTCGATGCCAAGGTCGGCCTCGAGCTCAAAGTCCGTCTCCAACTCGTCGACGCCATAGCCTGTCTTTTCGGCAATAACAGCCAAGAGGTCGCCCAGAACATCGACGCCTGAGCCCGATGCCGGTGCGGCGGAGTCCATCACCGTTGGAGCATTTGTTTCAATCCCATCCGACTCCGACACCGACGCACTGTTCGTGGGAGTACCGCTCCTCGACTCATTTAATTGTTGCTGCAACCACCCAGCCAACGACTCGATTGTGGGGTAGTCGGCCAGACGGAAGTTCTCGTCCGGTGCCAAGCCGTACTGCTCACGCACCTGACCAAAAATCTCCGCCTGCTTCACCGTGTCGATGCCAAGGTCGGCCTCGAGCTCAAAGTCCGTCTCCAGTTCGTCTACGTCGTAGCCGGTCTTCTCCGCGATCACCGAGAGCAGGTCATCGAGCACCGTCACGCCATCTCCGGTCGACACATCCGCATCGGCCACGCTCACATTCTGCTGGTCAGGGGCCTCCACAACCATGGCCTTCGGCGCTGTACCCGTCGAAACCGGTGAGGGCACTGGAGGTGAGCCACTGCCCGTTGAATTGATTTGAGATTGCAGCCAGCCAGCGAGGGCTTCGATGGTGGGGTAGTCGGCGAGGCGGAAGTTCTCGTCCGGCGCCAAGCCGTACTGCTCGCGCACTTGACCAAAGATCTCTGCCTGCTTCACCGTGTCGATGCCAAGGTCAGCCTCGAGCTCAAAGTCCGTCTCCAGTTCGTCCAGACCGTAGCCGGTCTTCTCCGCAATCACCGAGAGCAGGTCATCCAATGCGTTCGCATCGGATGCGACCGTGACAACGGGCGATTCATCCGCAGGCAACACTTCTGACGCGGGCTCTGTCGAGGGTGCTGGTTCATCAACCGGAGGGCTCTCTACTCCGGATGAGCCAAGCTGGGCCTGAAGCCAGCCCGCCAAAGACTCGATGGTGGGATAGTCGGCGAGGCGGAAGTTCTCGTCCGGCGCCAAGCCGTACTGCTCGCGCACTTGACCAAAGATCTCTGCCTGCTTCACCGTGTCGATGCCAAGGTCGGCTTCGAGTTCGTAGTCT
>Ga0160422_10002838_pt1 | contig 10780 bp, 10 predicted proteins | sample Fk160mmetaG_FD_108192 | JGI IMG/M metagenome (GOLD analysis project Ga0160422, IMG submission 108192) | Marine microbial communities from the Central Pacific Ocean - Fk160115 60m metaG | ecosystem: Environmental > Aquatic > Marine > Oceanic > Photic zone | place: The Central Pacific Ocean... | reverse complement strand
TGCGTGGGTTCGCGCACTTTTCGCTCGTACCGCTGCAGGATCACGGCAAGGCCGAGGTGTTAAGTCGGCGTGCGCGAGCAAAAGGTTATGATCTGCCGGACGCAGTCCTAGAGTATTGGTTGCGGCGAGGGCCTAGAGATTTATCGACGTTAGTCCGCGATCTTGAACGGCTTGACGAGGCCACTCTTACCCACCAACGACTGCTTACTGTGCCGTTGCTTAAGCAAGTGCTGGGGTATTGAAATGGTTGCCGAGCCTATGCCTAAGCAAAACGACTCCCGTGTTATTGCACTGGTGGGTGGAGGCAGTGCCGGCCATGTAGTGCCTGCTTTGCCACTGGTTGATCAGCTACTAATAAAGCAGTGGACGGTGCATTTTATTGGCACCCGAAGCGGCTTTGAAGAAAAGCTGCTGCGCGGCCGTAACGTGACCTTTCACGGTATCGCCGCAGGTAAGTTGCGACGCTATTTGGATTGGCGAAACCTCACCGATTTAGGGCGCATTGCTTGGGCCGTAGTCGAGTCGCTGGTGTTACTGCGGCGAATCAGGCCGAAAGTTGTTTTTTCGAAAGGTGGCTTCGTTTCATTGCCGCTGGTGTTTGCCGCTTGGTTGTTGCGGGTGCCGGTTGTTGCTCACGAATCTGATCTGACACCCGGGTTGGCGAATCGTCTGGCTGCCCCGTTTGTGAGGACATTTTGTATCAGCTTTGCCGAGACTGTAGTGTCAAGATTCCGAGGTCGGATCGTGCATACGGGCACACCGATTAGGCCCGAGCTATTGGCTGGCGATGGCGATAAGGGCCGTATTGCGCTGGCATTGGGAGATAAGAAAATTCTTTTGGTGACCGGTGGTAGCCTTGGCGCGGACAGGCTCAATCAAGTTGTCCGCGAGGCGTTGCCGACGTTACTGCAGGAATATGTGGTGATTCATGTCTGTGGTGAGGGCAAAGTCAGCGGCGAAGCACGGACCGGTTACTTGGAATTTGAGTATGTATCCGAAGGTTGGGGTGATCTGCTCGGTGCGGCAGATGTCGTACTGTCGCGGGCGGGTGCTAACGCCCTGTTCGAACTGCTTACTTTGGCTAAATTGAACTTGCTGGTGCCGCTGTCGGCTAAGGCCTCACGCGGCGACCAGGTGGCTAACGCAGACTACGCTCGATCCCAAGGCTATAGTCAGGTTTTGCTGGAATCCGCGTTGAATGCGCAGAGTCTGTGCGAGGCGCTTAGTGGCCTGGAAAAAAACAGAGCGCAACATCTACAGCGACTGGCCGAGTTTCGACGGCTGCCAACCGTTGATCTTCTAGTTGACGAAATTGAGGCGCTGACTTGAATTCGCATCATGCGGTAACGCGTGTTCTTGACATCCTTGCGACCGAGTCCTAACGTCGCCGGCTCTTTACAACACATCAACTCGCTCATGTACAAAATTAAAACTTATAACGCCATTGCGCCGGCAGGCCTAGAGCGCTTTTCTAAAGACCAATATGCCGTGGGTGCTGACGTCGATGCAGCTGACGCGGTGTTGTTACGTAGTCATAAACTGGGTGTTGAAGAGTTATCGCCGGGACTGCGAGCAGTCGCACGGGCCGGAGCGGGGACCAATAATGTGCCGATAGAGGAGTGCAGCAAGCGAGGCATTGTGGTGTTCAACACGCCAGGAGCGAATGCTAATTCAGTGAAGGAGCTAGTGCTGACGGGGCTATTGCTTGCTTCCAGAGACGTGTTGGGCGGGATCAACTACGTACGCTCGCTCGCGTCTGTGCAGGATGATGGAGAACTAAACAAGCAGGTCGAAGCGGAGAAGAAGAGGTTCAAGGGCCGAGAGTTAGTCGGCAAAACTCTTGGGGTAGTTGGGCTCGGCGCAATCGGCTCGATGGTCGCCAGAGCAGGTCTGGACTTGGGCATGGACGTAGTGGGCTATGATCCAGCGTTATCTGTTGATGCCGCGTGGCGTATACCCGCCGAAGTCGAACGCATGCAGAATCTACCGTCGCTGTTTGCACAGGCCGATTACGTGACGTTACACGTGCCATTGTTGCCCACCACCGAGGGCATGATTAACGAGGAAAGTTTGCGCGCGTTTAAGCCGGGTAGTGTGTTGCTGAATTTCGCGCGGCAACCGATCGTTGATTCCAGCGCTTTGAGTGCGGCCCTAGAAAACGGTCAGGTGGCGCGTTATGTGGCTGACTTTCCGGTTCCTGGGTTGTTGAACCACGACAAAGTCATGCTCACGCCGCACTTAGGCGCAAGCACCGAAGAGGCTGAAGAGAACTGTGCGGTGATGGCCGCTGACCAACTAAAGCGTTTTCTGGAGAGCGGCAGCATTGTTAACTCTGTTAACTTTCCGACCATCGTATCCGAGGCGCATGAAGGTTTTCGGTTGGCCGTGAGCAATGCGAACGTGCCCGGCATGCTGGGGCAGATGACCGCAGTGTTGGCCGAACGCAACATTAATGTTATCGACCTGATCAACAAGAGTCGCGACGACGTCGCCTATAACCTGATCGATCTTTCAGAGGCCCCGGATCAGGGCCTCATCGAAGCGATCGCTCAGATCGAAAGTGTTATCAACGTTCGGGTCATCGAGAACTAGCCGCCGACTTTTTTCACACCCCGGCGGGCTTGGCGCGCGATAAAGCGATCTGGCGCGACACTCGTGAGAGCCCGGGTTGAGGCGGGGACGATCCAGCCGAGTATTTCGCTGGCGATGATGCTCGCCGCGAACGGGGCGCTGCTGCTGCCCATAGAGCCGTGGGCGGCGGTTATCCATATGCGCTCGTCTACTTTGCCAATAACCGGGTCTCGATCGCTTGAAACGCATCGCGCTGCGCGCTGATGCCGGATGGTTTGGACCTCGCCCGCGCCGAGAAAAGCGCGGTTGCTGGCGATATTGTGCGCTGTTGCGGTGGCCGCCTCCCAAGGCGACTGCTCGTAGGTGCTGCCAATGACCCAATGCGCTTCGCCGGGCAGGACGTAGCCGTTACCTACAATGGCGACGCTGAGTCTGGGTGACTGGTCCGGAATAGGCGCTGCAATCCATTCCAGTTGTCCGAATACATCGCCGATCTCTAGAGGCATGGCTGGAGCGAATTGTCGACTCTTGCTCGCGCATGCGATAACGTCCGGCTGACCGACCCCCGCAGAACGGACAAAGTGAATCCGTGGATGCGCCACTAATTTGGTGCACAGCTGTGGCAAGTTGATAATCGCCGAATCTTTAAGTAACAATGCTGAACGTGCCGTTAGGCCAAGTTGTTCGCTCACCTCATAGGCGTCTAGGAACTGCAACCAGGGGTCCTCGGAGTCACCATAAACCTCGTCAATGCGGCGTTGTTTTTCTACTTCTCGAGCATTGAGCGCCAGTTGTGCCGCGCTTATTGGCGCGGCGATATCAGGGCGTGCTAAGTTCGGTCGAGCATGGTGATAGGCGCGCGCCCGAAACTCCGCTGTCGCACTCAGATCACCGAGCAGCCGACAATGCAATGCGCTTGCCTGCATGCGCGAGCCGCCGTGAGCGATGCCGTTGGGGTCGAACAGTTCGACGTTAATGCCCTGACTGGCGAGTTCGCGAGCCACCGCACAGCCGGCGATCCCGGCACCAAAAATTCGTATGTGTCGCGGTACCGGTGGGCGGACGCGCTGGCTTTTGCCGGTATAGACACCCGCCAAGCTCTCACGCTTGCGCGGTCGCTGATCCACTTTACGCATCTCGAAACCCACCTCCGCCAGACCGCGGCGTACCTGACCAGACGCCGTAAAGGTGCATGCGCGGGTGCCTGAAATCGAACTGGCGGCAATAGCGCTGAATATCTCGGGCTCCCACATGGCCGGGTTTTTACGCGGTTCGAAGCCGTCGAGAAACCAAGCATCGATGGGTTGTTGTTGGCGCGCGTTGAGGTCCCGTAAGCCGTTCAATGCGTCGCCGTGATAAATGCTCAGCTGTATACGCCCGTTCGCGAAGCCTCGCCTATGCCAGCCGCTAAGCAGTGGTGGAGCGGCCTTGGCGAGATCTTGGAATAACGGCAGCGGACGCTGTTCGGCGAGCCGGTGCCAATCGGCTGGGGCCAGTGGGTGCGCTTCAAAGGCGATGTAATGTAAGCGCTGTTGTGTGTTTTCCAGTACAGCTTGCGCGCAGAGCACGAAATTAAGGCCGGTACCAAAGCCTAGCTCGGCCACCTGAAGACAATCGCCCAAATCGTCGCGTTGCATCAGCGCGCTGGGTTCAAGAAAGACCCTCTGAAATTCCTCGTGGCCGTCTGCACTGTAGTAAATGTCGTTATAGCGTGCTGCAAACGGCTCGTTGTTACGCCAAACTAGGAGCGCTGGTTCGATGCGCTCCGTGTTCACGATATGTCGAGGGTTTCGAAAGGTCGATTGGGGTCGGTGATCCAGCCGCTCCACGAATCTGCATAAAGGGCGGGTTCAGGCAGGCCCGCAATGCGCGCAGCGAGAATATTGTGCGTGGCGGTCACCCCGGAGCCGCAGTAACACACTACGTCTTCGGCCGCTGAAATCGAAGCAAATTGTTTGGCCAATGCCGCTGGTGTTTTGAATTTGCCAGCGGCGTCGAGGTTAGCGTTAAAGGGTAGGCAGACAGCGCTAGGAATATGTCCTGCTACAGCGTCTATGGGTTCCTCTTTGCCAGCGAACCGCTCGTGGCTGCGGGCGTCGACGAGTCGAGGGCGCGTTGCTATTGGTTGCTGGATCGCAGCGAGTACTTGGTCACTGTCGTACAGGCGGGTAAGCGACCGTTGCTGAGTAAAGGCGCTGGGTTCAGGCACTGTTGCCGAACCGGTCTGCAGGGTTTGCGACCACTGCTGGAGACCGCCATCGAGCACGGCTACGTCGGCGTGTCCAAGCCAGCGTAGCATCCACCAAGCACGAGCAGCAAAACAACCACCAGCGTCGTCGTACACAACGATTTGCGCATCGTTACGTAACCCGAGCGCACGCACCTGTTCTAGCCACTGCTTTTGCGTGGGTAATGGGTGGCGTCCATGTTCATTCGGTGCGGTGGACAGCATAGTGTCCAAATTCACATATTGAGCTTGGGCGATATGGCCTTGTTCGAAGACCATTTGCCCCCACCCGGGATCGCCGAGTTTAGCTCGACAATCGAGAATCTGCGCGGTGTGAGCGCATTGAGCCAGTTCATCACTCGAGATCAGCAGTTGCGACATCACGCGCCGGCTCACATTTGATCGACGACGTCTATGCCCAATAAATCCAAGCCTTTTCGCAGGGTAATACCAGCACTGTTCGCAAGACAGAGGCGCCGAGTGCGTTGGGTATTGTCACTGACGAGGATGGGGCATTGTTCGTAGAACGTCGTGAAACGCGTTGCCAGATCATAGAGATATGCGCACAGATAGTGCGGATAGCCCTCGTCGACAATTTGCTGCAGTACATCATTAAAACCGGCGATGCATACCGCTAGACGGCGCTCGGATTCATCCTCAGCGACTGTCGCGCGGGGTAGTAGTGTTGGGTCCGCTTCCGACTTTCGTAACACGCTCTGGATTCGACTGTACGCATACTGCAAATAGGGCGCGGTATTGCCATCAAAGCTGAGCATTTGATCCCAATCGAAAACGTAATCGCTGGTTCGATTCTTTGACAGGTCCGAATATTTCACCGCACCCAGCCCAATAACTTTGGCCAGTTGTTCCAACTGCGCGGGGTCGACGTCTGGATTTTTTTCGCGAACCAACGCTGCGGCGCGGCGTTCGGCCTCGTCTAACAGATCGGCGAGTTTTATGATGCCGCCTTGGCGCGTTTTAAAAGGTTTGCCGTCTTTGCCGAGCATGGTGCCGAACGGCATGTGTTCCAGTTGCATCGCCTCGGGCGCGAAACCTGCGGCTCTAGCGACGGCAAAGATTTGTTTGAAATGTAGTGACTGACGGGCATCGACGAAATACAGCACACGGCTGGCCTTTAGACGGTGTGCACGGTGTGATATCGCGGCCAGATCGGTGGTGGCGTAAAGATAGCCGCCATCGGATTTGCGGACGATAACCGGCTGTATTTGACCTTCTTTGTTTTTAAATTGGTCCAGAAAAACGCAGTCGGCGCCTTCCGATTTTTGCAGCAGACCCGCGGCATTCAGAGCATCGATAACCTCAGCAAGATCGTCGTTGTAAGCGCTCTCGCCCATAATGTCATCGTCAGTCAGTGTAATGCCTAACCGATCATATATGTGCGCACAATGCGACATAGACATGTCGATAAAACGCTGCCACTGAGCGAGCGCTGTGGCATCTCCAGATTGCAGTGCCACGACTGCACGGCGGCTGCGCTCACGGAAATCGTCGTCGTCATCAAATCGTTGCTTTGAGGCGCGGTAAAAGTTTTCCAGATCGGCCAGTTCGTCGGATTCGTTGCCCGAGTCCTCTAGATAGGTCAGCAGCATGCCGAATTGAGTGCCCCAGTCGCCGACATGATTTTGCCTTATAACCTTATGGCCTAACGCTTCCAGCACGCGAACGACACTGTCACCGATAATCGTGGTGCGCAGATGGCCAACATGCATTTCCTTTGCCAAGTTCGGAGCAGAATAGTCGACCACGACGGTTTGCGGTTCCGGGCTTGGCGCTATGGCGGCGCTCAGAGCAGGCGCTACAAAGCTAGCCGCCAGAGTAATGTTTATAAAACCAGGGCCGGCGACATCGGTTGCACTGACCATGGCTGAAAAGTCAGGGTCTTGGTTCAGCTTGGCGATGACATCTGCAGCAAGGTCTCGCGGTTTAATTCCTGCGCGCTTAGCCGCAGCCATCACCCCGTTGGCCTGATAGTCGCCAAACTCAGGCCGGCTGGCCGCCTGAATTAATGCTGGGCTTGCTATGCCCAGTTCCGCGAAGGCAGCTTCGATATGCTGGGTCAGCAGCGCTTTTATATGCATAAAAATCGTTAGGACTAGTCGAGGGTACGTACCTGATCCGCCTGTACGCCCTTATCGTGATTGACGACAACAAATGAAACCGCTTGACCGTCTCTTAGATTGGCACGCTGACCTTCGCCACTGCCCACAATGCAACGCTGGTGCACGAATATCTCGTCGCCGGATTCGCGCACAATAAAGCCATAGCCTTTGGTGCGATTAAACCACTTCACAGTGCCGTTTTCGCTCGGTCCGCTCGCGGGTGTGTCTTTGCGCCCATTCGCAGCATCGGCCCTGACCGAGCCGCTCGCGTTGCTCTTGTCAGTGTTTCTGGAACTGTTACGGCCCCGTCGTTCATTGCTATTTTGGCCCTTGGTAGCTCGATTGCCACGCGTGTTCCGATTGTCGTTTCTGGAGTTATTGCGCTTTCTTTTGGGCGCCGAGTCCGAAGCGGCCAGCCGCGCGTTAAATAGACCGTTAACAAGCAAGGCAACTGACACAGCCACCATAAGCGCTAGATTATTGTCTTGCTGAGGAAAAAATTTGCTTATGGTTTCCACCACGATGTAGGTAAGCAAGAGGGCGCTGGCTAAAGCGATAAGAAGTGTACGCATAAAAATAGGCTAGTCAGTAAAAACGGCGATTGTAACTCAATCGCGTAATGGATGGGTGGCTACGCGGGCTTTATAACAACTCGGTAGCGAGTATGACGATCGATTCCTCCGGTACCGCGACCATGCCCATGCGCATGTGGGTGTCGACGAGTTCGATCGATTCGATCACCTCTAGACCATCGACAACTCTGCCAAAGACGCTATAGCCGGGACTATCCTGTTGGGGATCGAGGTGGGGATTATCCCGAACGTTTATAAAGAACTGGGTGTCTGCCGAATCCGGATCCTCTAAACGCGCCATAGCAAGAGTGAAGCGTTTGTTTTTTAGTCCATTAAACGATTCATTTTCGACGCGATTTTCGCTGGATTTATAATTCAGGTCACTGTCATAGCCGCCCGCTTGAATCATGAAATTTGGAATAACACGATGGAAAACTAAACCCACATAGAACTCTTCTTCCACCAGATTCAGAAAGTTAGCGACATGCTTTGGCGCCAACTTAGGCAGCAATTCGATTTCGATAGCGCCCTTCGTGGTTACCAGACTGACGCGTGGGTTGTCTTGAGCATGAGCAAGGCCATTGAGGCCGAGGATGATTGCAAAAATCGTAATGATGTTGCGAGCGGCAGGGCCGAGTGGTGACAGCAGGTGCATTAGGCAATCCTCGTGGCGTTATCGAGTATGGCGACATAGGCCGCCACGGTATCACTAAAGCTGTTAGTCAATGCTTCACAGATAATGGCGTGGCCGATGGAAACCTCAGCAAGGCCCGGTAAATCTGCAAACAGCGGCAAATTTTGTTGATCCAGATCATGACCGGCATTTATGCCTAGGCCTGCTTTCAGTGCCGCCTCGGCGGCCTCAGCGAATTGCCGGTAACAGTCTTGAGTCCGCGCGTCATCGGGCCCGTATTGCCAGAACGTTTGTGCGTAGGGACCCGTATAAAACTCGACCCGATCAGCGCCGTGGTCAGCTGCCGCTGACATCTGTTCGATGACTGGATCCATGAACAAGCTGACGCGCGCACCAGCGCGTTTGCACTGGGCAATGTGTTTGCGCAGCCGTGGCTGCTCTTGAGATAAATCCCAGCCGTGATCAGAGGTAAGTTGATCATCGCTGTCGGGCACTAATGTCGCCTGAGCCGGTTGCGCTGCGGTTACCAATTCGATAAATCCTGGGTAGCCGTCGCTAGTTGCTGCAGCCTCTGGATTGCCTTCGATGTTGAATTCGATGTCTGGATAGTCCTGCTGTAGCAGCGTCGCCAGCTCGGGAACGTCGCTGGCGCGAATATGCCGTTGGTCGGGGCGCGGATGTACGGTAATACCGCTGGCGCCGGCCGCGATGGCCTTTCGAGCAAATTCAATGACGCTTGGTCGCTGACCCTCTCTGGAGTTTCGCAGCAGCGCAATTTTGTTTAAGTTGACACTAAGTGCAGTCATTTGCCGCCTCAGGAATCTTTACGTTCCGATTTTTCTATAGCGGCGTCAGATAACGCGCCGGTCGCTATGAGGTAGCCTACGGTAATAACGATGAACAACAACTGCAGCCCCATAAGTCCTGCGAACTTGAAGGTGACCCAAACGTCCATAGAAAAATTTTCGGCCACCCACAAATTCAATCCAGCACAGCTCAAAAACGCGATGGACCAGCCATAGGTCAGTCGGCTCCAGTTGGCGTCGCTAAGTTCCAAGGCCTTACCCAGCAGCTTCTGCAATAAGAAAACTTTGTTAAACCACAAGGATCCCAACAACGTTGCGGCGAACAGGCTGTAGATTATGGTGGGTTTCCATTGAATGAAGGCCTCATCGCGCACGATCAGGGTCAGGCCGCCGAGCACCATGCTGACCCAAAAGGTGACTTTCAGCTCGTTACCGATGGGTTTGCCAAGCAGCTTGTAGGCTGCGACTTGCGCAGCTACGCCGATCATTAGAACCGCGGTTGCAATAAAGATGTCGCCGCTTAAAAAATATGCGATAAGGAAGGCGAAGACCGCAGCGTAGTCTATAAGTTGTTGCATGTAGCTGATCCAAATGAGTCGGCGCATGGTAGAGGAATTTGCGCCGGCGATCACCCAAGATCCGCATCGGAGACACTTATGACTCAGCGACTAGATGTTCATCCTACCCATCCTCAAGCGCGCCTATTGAAAGTTGCCGCCGAGGCACTGCATCGAGGTGAATTAATTGCCTACCCGAGTGACACCACTTATGCCCTAGCGTGTCATGTGGGCGACAAGGCGGCGACGGAAAAGCTTATACAGCTTCGTCAGCTCGCAAAAAATCACCAATTTACGCTGGCGTGTCGCGACCTCAGCGAACTGAGTACTTATGCGCGGGTGGAAAACTCGGACTACCGACTACTTAAGCGCAATACGCCGGGACCTTTCACATTTATTTTGCAGGCCAGTAAGGGTGTGCCTAAAAGACTGGTACATCCGAAGAAACGCACGATTGGTTTGCACATCCCGGATCACCCGGTGGCACAGGGGCTGCTGGACGTACTGGAGGAGCCTATGCTCACCAGTACTCTGCGTTTACCCGGCGACGATAGGTGTCTGCAAGAGGGCGACGAGATCATGGCGCGGCTAAAAAACCAGATTGCGGTGCTGCTGGATAGCGGCACCTGTGGGGTAGCGCCGTCGACGGTCGTAGATCTGACCGAAGGTGATGTGGAGATTGTGCGTCAGGGGGTTGGGGAACTGGTTTAGTGGTGCCTTGGTTGTTTTGGCTGCGGAAACTTCTGCCATCCAACCGCAGCAGGCTTTACAATGGTCGCGCGAGTTGGAGCGGCGATGTTTGCAAGCTAGGGTGCGCGCAGCCATAAGCGCCCTGGATGACGGCATTCGCGCGGTTTAGTGCCCGACTCATGAGTACGTGCGCAGGAGCATAAGTATGGACCTAGAGATTGACACTCAAGCGCCTGCGCAGGCATCGACTCAAAATCATCTCAAGCAGGCGCGGCAGCAGGACCAAGAGACGATCGCGTGGGTGGCCGGCGAGTCGGTTAAGCAGCTGCCCACCGACCTATATATACCCCCAGAAGCTCTAGAGGTGTTTTTAGACACCTTCGAAGGCCCGCTGGATTTGCTGTTGTATCTGATCCGGCGTCAGAACCTAAATATCCTAGATGTCAAAGTGGCGGTGATTACCGCCCAGTACATGGAATACATTGATCTGATGCAGGCTCTGGAATTGGAGCTGGCCGGTGAATACCTGCTGATGGCCGCCATGCTCGCAGAAATCAAATCGCGGATGTTATTGCCGCGACCGGAAGCAGAGGATGAAGAAGA
>Ga0160422_10002837_pt1 | contig 10783 bp, 8 predicted proteins | sample Fk160mmetaG_FD_108192 | JGI IMG/M metagenome (GOLD analysis project Ga0160422, IMG submission 108192) | Marine microbial communities from the Central Pacific Ocean - Fk160115 60m metaG | ecosystem: Environmental > Aquatic > Marine > Oceanic > Photic zone | place: The Central Pacific Ocean... | reverse complement strand
ATATCGTGAATCCGGGGTTGACCAGGATGTTTCTTTAGCGTATCCAACCTTGCTACTGTCATTCGAGGATTATGCATCTATGTCGGACGCCAAAGCGACCGTTCCTTCCGAAAAGCGACGTGTGGAGCAACCAGCTAATGCTAATGCGATACTGGTGCTCGCGGATGGGACCGTTTTTTGGGGTCACGGTGTCGGCTTGGAAAAAGATATTGTTGGCGAAGTCTGCTTCAACACATCAATGACCGGTTACCAAGAAATTATCACTGATCCATCTTATGCTGGCCAGATAATAACTTTCACCTTCCCCCATATTGGGAATGTGGGAACAAATCGCGATGACTTAGAGCGCGAGACTGCCGCCGCAGCAGGGATCATAATCAAATCTGATATCACTGCGCCTTCAAACTACAGGGCAACCCAAGATTTTTCTTGTTGGTTAGCAAGCGCCGGTTTGACTGGTATAGCAGGTATAGATACGAGAAATTTAACCCGACGTATAAGGCACTTTGGCGCTATAAATGGTATTATTTCGTTTTCTAATCAAAAATCTTTTGATATCGACGAACTCACGAGCAAAGCGCAACAACACCCGAGTTTGTCCGGGACGGATTTAGCCTCAGTTGTGTCAACTAAAGAATTAGAGAAATGGTCAACTGGAATTTGGAAGTTCGGCTCCAAGGTAGATGATGATGGTTTTGAAAAAACAGAACGAGAAGATTACCACATCGTGGCTATAGACTACGGAGCTAAACGAAATATCTTAAGAAATTTAGCACAACTCGGAGCGAAGGTTACAACAGTGCCTTCAAATTTGAGCGCTGATGCAATACTAAACCTTCAACCAGATGGAATTTTTCTATCCAACGGGCCAGGAGATCCGGCGGCAACGGCAGAGTATGCGGTCCCCATAATAAGAGATCTATTGAACACTACCACACCAATTTTTGGAATTTGCCTGGGTCATCAGCTACTGTCACTGGCACTTGGTGCGAAAACCAAAAAAATGAAGAACGGACATCGTGGTGGGAACCATCCTGTCAAGCAAATCAAAACCGGCAGAATAGAAATCACAAGTCAAAATCATGGCTTCGTTATATCGGAGCAAACTTTGCCAGGATCCGCCACCATCACCCATAGATCCTTGTTCGATGGATCCATCGAGGGATTTGAAATCGCTGAAAGAAATATTTTTTCTGTACAATATCACCCAGAGGCATCCCCTGGTCCAACTGAGAGCGACTACCTCTTCGGTCAGTTCTTGGAAATAATCAAAAAAGCAAAGCTGTCAGATAATGCCTAAACGTGATGACATTAAATCAATACTTATAATTGGCGCTGGACCAATTGTGATTGGACAAGCTTGCGAATTCGATTACTCGGGCACACAGGCATGCAAGGCACTGAAGGAAGAGGGTTATCGGATAATACTTCTAAACTCTAATCCCGCGACAATAATGACTGATCCCGGACTAGCGGATGCAACCTATGTTGAACCCATAACGGCAGAAGCTGTTAAAATAATTTTAGAAAAAGAAAACCCTGATGCAATCTTACCGACAATGGGAGGACAGACCGCTCTTAATACCGCATTAACTCTGGCTAAGGACGGCACGCTTGAGGATTTTAGAGTTGAACTTATCGGTGCAAATTTAGACGCTATAGAGAAAGCAGAGGATCGCTTATTATTCCGGGAAGCGATGGATAGAATAGGCTTAGAGTCACCCCTTTCTCATTTAGTATCAAACGAAGAAGAAGGTTTACAAGCGGTCAAGGATATCGGGCTACCAGCTATACTCCGTCCTTCTTTTACACTCGCAGGTACGGGCGGCGGAATAGCTTATAATATAGATGAGTTTAGTGAAATATTACGAAATGCACTAAGGCTCTCGCCCGTCGGCACAGTCTTAATAGAAGAATCTGTTCTTGGCTGGAAAGAATTTGAGATGGAGGTTGTTCGCGATAAAAATGACAACTGCATAATTGTTTGCTCAATCGAAAATGTAGATCCAATGGGGATACATACAGGCGACTCAGTTACAGTAGCCCCGGCACTTACGTTAACAGACAAAGAATACCAGCGCATGAGGACAGCCTCTATTGAAGTCCTAAGAGAAATTGGTGTCGATACGGGCGGTTCTAATGTTCAATTTGCCGTAAATCCAAATACTGGCCGTATTGTCGTCATAGAGATGAACCCAAGAGTATCAAGATCATCTGCATTAGCATCAAAAGCTACCGGTTTCCCAATTGCAAAAATTGCAGCCAAACTTGCAGTCGGATATACACTCGATGAATTAGAGAACGACATCACAAAAGAAACGCCTGCAAGTTTTGAACCTACAATTGATTATGTGGTAACTAAGATACCACGATTTACTTTTGAGAAATTTGCCGGTGCTGAAACGACACTAACTACGTCAATGAAGTCGGTTGGGGAGGCAATGGCTATTGGCAGAACATTTTTAGAATCACTGCAAAAAGCACTTAATTCTATGGAAACTGGATTAACCGGCTTTGATGAAATTTCTCTTTCAGATAGGATTGAGTTAAATCCTGACAAAAATGCCATACTAGCAAAACTTTCGGAACCCGTGCCCGAGCGTCTTCTAAGAGTGGCCCAAGCGCTTCGTATCGGTATCACCGTAGACGAGATCTACGGGGCCTGTTCAATCGACCGCTGGTTTTTGAGACAGGTCCAAGTCGCGATTGAAATTGAAAAGCGTGTTATTGAACATGGAATACCCGAGAACAAAGAAGAACTTTTTCAATTAAAATGCAATGGTTTTTCTGACGCACGATTAGCAAAGCTCTCAAATAAGTCAGAAAACGAGATTTCAGAATTACGCTCAAGTCTCGGGGTGGCTCCCGTATTCAAGAGAATAGATACATGTGCAGCAGAGTTTTCAGCAAACACGCCCTATATGTACTCATGCTACGAGGGTGATGGATTAAACCTTGCTGAATGTGAAGCTGATCCAACAGATAAAAACAAGGTAATCATTCTTGGTGGTGGGCCAAACCGTATAGGTCAAGGAATAGAATTTGACTACTGTTGTGTGCATGCGGCTTATGCACTATCGGAAGTTGGTTTTGAAACAATAATGGTGAATTGTAATCCGGAAACCGTTTCCACTGACTACGACACTTCCGATAGGCTTTATTTCGAACCCCTAACGGCCGAGAGTGTTATTAGCTTAATAAAAACAGAGGAGAAACTAGGAAAAGTTGTTGGCGTAATAGTCCAATTAGGTGGCCAGACACCACTTAAATTATCACAAGCTTTAAAGGAAGCCGGGATCAATATTTTAGGTACATCGCCAAAGGCAATTGATCTCGCCGAAGATCGCGAACAATTTAAAAAGCTGCTTGATGATTTGAACCTTAAGCAACCTCTAAATGGAACCGTTAACTCATTTGAGGAAGCTAAGATCATTGCCGAAGAAATTGGCTACCCAGTTGTTATTAGACCATCATATGTTCTTGGTGGACGTGCGATGGAGATTGTTTACGAGGAGGCAGCTTTAAAAAAATATATGCAAAAAGCGGTTCTTGCCACGGGAGACAATCCTATTCTGATAGACAAATTTCTATCTAAGGCTATTGAAATTGATGTTGACTGCATAGCTGATAACGAAAACGTTTATATAGCCGGGATTATGGAACATATTGAGGAGGCCGGCATCCACTCAGGGGATAGCGCGTGTTCGTTACCCCCCCAGTCTCTCTCGGCTAGTTTACTTAAAGAAGTAGAGAGGCAATCCAAATTGCTTGCACACGGCTTAGGTGTTTGTGGCTTGATGAACATTCAGTTCGCAATTAAAGACGAGGAAATTTTTCTTCTCGAGGTCAATCCAAGGGCTAGTCGTACTGTTCCCTTTGTTGCTAAGGCCACGGGGGTTCCAATAGCCAAAGTAGCTGCAAGGGTAATGGCAGGCGAACGATTAAAAAACTTCAAACTCGAGAAACAGCAATTAAACCACGTAGCGATAAAGGAAGCTGTATTTCCTTTCGCCCGCTTTCCTGGTGTCGATAGCATTTTGGGACCGGAAATGAAATCTACTGGAGAAGTAATGGGTATAGATAAAGACTTTTCCTTGGCATTTGCAAAAAGCCAACTCGCTGCTGGAGCCAAACTACCAACAGCTGGAACGGTATTTATCTCGATTCGTGATATTGATAAACCATCTATAGTCGATCTGGCTGTCGACCTCTGTCATATGGGATTTCTATTGGTAGCAACCACTGGAACGGCTAACTCCTTGGAGAAAGCTGGATTGAAAGTCGAGAGAATAAAAAAGGTCCTGGAAGGCAGACCACATGTGGTTGACAACATGATTTCTGGACAGATTGATCTGGTAATAAACACAACTGAAGGGGCGCAAGCTATAAAAGATAGCTTTAGTCTAAGAAGAGCCGCAATTACTCATAACATCCCATACTACACTACGATTGAGGGCGCAAAAGCGGCAGTCAGGGGCATACAAGCTATAAGAATGGGCCCGTTAGACGTATCACCATTGCAATCTTACTTGAATGGTTCGTTTTAAGCGTTACTATAGATTTGCGTAATGTTTGATCAGGACACCACATAGCTATGCAAAAAATACCCATAAGAAGAGATAGTCTCGACCAGCTGCAGGAAGAGTTAAAACAATTAAAGACAATCGAACGTCCACAAATCATCAAAGCTATATCAGAAGCAAGAGAACATGGGGACTTATCCGAAAATGCGGAATACCACGCGGCTAGAGAAAGACAGAGTTTTGTAGAGGGGCGCGTAGGAGAGTTAGAAGACGTCATTAGTAGAGCAGAAGTTATAGATCCCTCAATGATAGATGGGAAAACTGTTACTTTCGGAACGACGATCGTGGTTGCAGACGAGGACACGGATGAAGAGAATACCTATACCATCGTTGGGCCATATGAAGCTGATATTTCTAAAAGTTGGATTTCGACGTCGTCACCAATTGGTCATGCGCTTATCGGGAAAAAAGTAGGGGAATCGGTCGAAGTCACAACCCCTCGAGGAGCCAAAAGTTATGAAATATTGAAAATTAGTGTGACCTAATCGAGTGGTTTGAACAAACTATAACAAACCCCATAAACATAGTTTTAATCAATTATCAGTCGGCCACCTTTTATGATTCTCCCAGAGGCACCCCAGGACTATACTTTTTTGTCCTAAAGGCTAGAGCCGTTTTTACATTTGAGACGTTAGGAGCAGGAGTTAGTTTAGTAGTTAAGAACTTTTGAAAGGTGTCCCAATCTTTTGACACTATTTTTAACAAAAAATCGGTTTCGCCTGAGAGCATGTGACATTCTCTAACCTCATCCCAGGATTCAATCATCTCTTCAAAAGCGACAAGATCGTTTTCGGCCTGGCTAGACAAACCAACAAAAGCAAATATTATAACAGTAAACCCCAGCTTTTCAGGGTTCAGCTCTGCATGATAGCCCTGAATATAACCTTCTCTCTCTAGAGCTCTTACCCTCCTAAGGCAGGGTGGAGCGGAAATGCCAGCCCGTTCAGCCAACTCCACATTAGTAACTCTTCCATCTTGTTGGAGATCATGCAAAATACGTCTGTCGATACTGTCTAATTTAACACGCTGCATAGTTACAAAATCCCCTGCTTACTATTACATCCCGTAGAAGCGCTCACTTAAACAATATGAAGGTAAAAATAGTGTTGCGCAAGATTATTGCGTATACTTCTTTAAACAAAAATATACAAATAGTTGACCAATTCGTGACACTTGAAGCTCAACGTGTAAGGAGTCGAGGTAGGAATAATGAAAGATTACTGTTGGATTTTATCTGATGGAACTATGGGAATGGAGTTGCAGTGTATCGCTTTAGCCGAGTCACTAAATCTAAAATATCAAATAAAACACGTTTCACCTTCACCCATTTTAACAGCCCTACCTCAATTTGGGGCTGTACCCTTATTCTGGAAAGACAAATATTATAACAAAGAATTTTGTCCACCGTTTCCTAAAGTTTCTATTACATGCGGCAGGCGCCATGCCGGCTTTGCAATAGCACTTAAACGTATATCAAAAGGAAAAGTTTCCACTATCCACATCCAGGACCCCCGCATAAATTCTCGTTTTTTTGATCATCTTATAGTTCCTGAACATGATCCTTCTAGAGGCAAAAACATTATTGTAAGTAAAGGTTCGCTTACAAACGTTAATAAAAATACGTTAGGGGAGGAAGCAAAGCGTTTTCTGGATTTAGTCAGTCATTTACCACAACCTAGAATAGCTATTAACATAGGCGGAAGTTCTAAACGAGCAGTGATAGATAAACTTAGCGCGGAGAAAATAATTGACAAATTAACTCTACTCGCGAAAAGGAATGACTGTGGCCTCATGGTAACAACTAGCCGGCGTACCGATGAGACAATAAAATACCAACTACGAAAATTGAATGAGAAACAAAATGTTTTAGTCTACGAAGGAGTGGGACCAAACCCTTACATGGGTTTTCTTGGCTTGGCAGACACCATAATCGTTACCTCAGACTCGGTAAATATGATATCTGATGCATGTTCAACAGGTAAGCCGGTTTACATAATTACACTAGGTAAAAATAACAAAAGAAAACAAAGCTTTTTGGATGCCATGCAACGGGAGGGCAGAACAAGACCCTTTGATGGCCATCTCCATAACTGGACCTACGAGGCGCTAGATGAAACAGAACGTGTCGCAGCAGTAATCAGAGAAAAATTAGCTATTGCCAACATCATATAAGTTTTCAAACAAAAACGAACTTAATCCTGATTTAGTCAGATCATTTCGCTTCAACACTAAAGTTTTTAGGAAGTTCTCTGAAAAATAACAAAATCAGTGCCCGAAATATGGCGCAAAGGCATGTCCCTAGCTAATTCATTAAGGTACGAAAAAACATCCGGAGCTTCTGGCTTATAATCGTGCCAAAGGATAACGCCCCCTTTTTTTAGCATAGAAAAAGCCTTTTTCGAATCACTTGTGACGTAAGATCTTGTATGCGCCCCATCAATCAGAATAAGGTCAAATGAGTTCTTGAATTTCGACTCGTTAAATTGCTTACTATCCGAAAATATCTGTTCAATTTTTTCAGATGTGGATAAATTACTGTAATAAAAAATATCAAATTTAGCTTCTTCCTTTGCAATATTTTCGTGCAAAAGATCATCATCGTTTTCGAAGCTAAGTTGCTCTAATTGGGATGGGTGAATAGTTAGGGTATATACGCGACCTTCTTTTGGTGCATTCATTGCCATGATGTGGGAAGTTTTTCCGCTACAAGTTCCAAACTCAAAAATACGCTTTGCATACTTTGAGAGCGCAGCAACTACCCAAGTTTCTCTATCACTAAGCGACGCTTCTACACCTTCTCCTCCAATAAAATATACGGCCGAGTCTGGGTTAGGGCCCAACTGATCCTGCACAAAACAGGGATGAACGTCTTCCAACTGACATTTTGGAATAGGATACGATTTGAAAGTAAATGACCGTTTTTGCCGTCGTCTAAATTTTAACAACCTCTTGGCGCAAAAATATAATGCCAGAGCACTAAGAACATTTGATACTGTAAAAATATAAAAAAAATCGTTCGACATTATTGAGTTTAAACCATTTCAATTGTTTCGAAGTTCAGCAAACTCATTTCCATAGCAACACAACTGTTTTATTTCAATGCATTAAATAATGTAACTAAACTTCTCCAAACTCATTAGAAAACTTTGTCTATTCTCGGATCGCGGAATCGCATATAACTTATCTCCTCGTATTAATTCATTATAAGGAAAGACCTTCAATGTCCGAATATAGAGAGCGGGTACTTATTATTGGTTCTGGCGCAGCCGGTCTTACAGCAGCTATTTACACAGCCCGCGCTAACATTGACCCTCTACTGGTGAAAGGATTACAGCCAGGGGGTCAGATGACCATAACAACCGATGTCGAAAATTACCCTGGCTTTGCAGATGTAATACAAGGTCCTTGGCTAATGGAACAAATGGAGGCTCAAGCGCGGCAGGTGGGAACACGAATGGTTCAAGATATCATAACATCAATTGATACAAGCCAACGCCCATTTCATCTAAAAGGCGATACAGGAGACGACTATTATGCCGACGCTGTTATTGTCGCTACGGGAGCTCAAGCTAGATGGCTAGGTCTTGAAAGCGAGGCACGGTTAAATGGAAAAGGTGTATCCGCCTGCGCAACTTGTGACGGCTTTTTCTTCAGAGGCCAGGAAGTTGCAGTAGTTGGAGGAGGAAACACAGCAGTCGAAGAAGCCTTATATTTATCCAATATAGTATCTAAAGTAACCCTCATACACCGGCGCGAACAACTACGTGCAGAAAAAATTCTACAAGACAGGCTTTTTAGAAAAGAAAATATTGATATCATTTGGAATAGCGAAGTCACCGAAATCTGTGGCGACGATGCTGTAGAGAGTGTGAAGCTTGTTAATTCTGAAACAAACGAGGTAAAAGAATTACGTGCAGAAGGTTGCTTCGTTGCAATAGGCCACGATCCAGCAACCTCTGTTTTTCGAGGACAAGTGGGGATGGATGAAGATGGCTACATTGTTGTAGAACCAGGTACTACGCGGACTAATAAACCTGGCCTTTTTGCGGCAGGGGATTGTGTTGACCGCGTTTATCGACAAGCCGTTACAGCAGCGGGCCTCGGCTGCATGTCTGCCCTTGAGGTGGAGAAATATCTAGCTGATTTAGAAATTTGACAAATTGAAAATTAATTCCAGTTTTACACCCTGCACTTCAGCCAGTAACAAAACATATCCATGCCTCAAGTTTGGGCTCATGGAACTAAAGTAAGAGGTATTTCCGATGGACTGGGACAAACTTCGAGTCTTCCAAGCTGCAGCCGAAGCTGGAAGTTTTACGCATGCCGGTGAACGACTGCACCTTAGTCAATCGGCTGTGAGTCGTCAAATTAGTTCTTTAGAGGAAAGTCTCAACGTTGCACTATTTCATAGACACGCACGCGGGTTAATCCTTACCGAGCAAGGGGAGGTTTTATTATCAACAACCAAAGATGTTTTTACAAAACTATCTGCGACCGAGGCATTAATAAGTGAGGGTCGAGAGCGACCAAAAGGGAATTTAACGGTCACCACAACGGTAGCTTTTGGATCTACGTGGTTAGCTTCCCGTATTGGACGCTTTATAGATTTGTACCCAGAAGTTGACGTTACTCTTTTAATTAATGACTATGAACTCGACCTATCGATGAGAGAAGCTGACGTAGCGGTGAGACTAACACCTCCCAAGCAAGCCGATCTAATACAACGACTTCTAAAAACAATACGGTTCCACCTTTATGCTTCTCCCCGCTATGTCGAAAGCCGCGGTATACCAAAAAGTATCAACGACTTACACGAGCATAGAATGGTGGTATATGGCGAAAGTGTAAATTTGCCGTATAACGATGTTAATTGGTTATTAGACCTATTAAAAAAAGGTTACACAGGGCAAAACCAAAAAATTATCCGTGTAAATAATGTATACGGAATATTCCGCGCAGTTCAAGGTGGCGTCGGAGTAGCGGCACTTCCGGACTATTTGGCAGCGGAGGACTCAAACCTGCTCCGCATATTACCCGATATAGAAGGTCCACCAACACCAGCCTTTTTTGTTTATCCAGAAGAACTGAGGAACTCTAAAAGAATAGCTGTGCTAAGGGACTTCCTTATACAAGAAGTCGCAAAGACCACTTTTTAACTTACTTATGCAATTTGCGCATGGCCGAATTGCTTAATTAGCTATAGTTCCCAGCCTAAAACTGGTTTATCTTTTTTTTGTATTTTGGCATTCCTCGGAAAAATACTTTTCTAGGGATCAAAATCCTCCCTGTCTCAAGATCGGCTGCTTTGCAGCCGATCTACCTCTCCTTAATCTAAGATAACATGAGGAACGAATCTCGATGTGTCTTTTGTTATCGGGGTATCATCTTCTCTCAAGCATAATCCAGACGCTTGACTGGCCACCATCCATGCTCCCACGACGGTATGATTGGATTGAAATACTGGAAGAGGTTCTAGTGCCTGTAAGATATGCCCTTCTTCTCCATAAGGACCACCAACTGAGTCCTTCAATCCATCGCAAGTAACGATTTCCACATTTGCCCCTTCCCTCGAGAAGAGCGGCTTTTTCACATAATTCTTGGTAAGACCCGCAGCACGCGGGTCCTCCTTAAAAAAGGCAGGCAGAAGATTAGGATGATTTTCAAAATTGTCCCAAAGAAGAGCTAACAAACCCTTATTGGACAATATCATTTTCCAAGCTGGTTCGATAACTTGTATCTCTGTATTTCTAACTCCTGCACTGAACTCATCTTTGACTAGCCATTCCCAAGGGTAGAGCTTGAATAAAGTTAAAATATCTTCATCATCAAGATCAACTAATGCGCCAGCATCATCTTGTCCAATATCTTCAAGATAGATAAAGTTAGTTTCGATACCAGCCTGTATAGCGCACTCTTCAAGGTACCTTACCGTTGCTTCATCCTCCTCATACCCCTTGCATGATGTCAAATGAAGTTTTGAGCCAATACCAAAATTTTTAAAAGCTTCCACCAACCTTTCATGTAACGAATTGAATTGATCACAGCCCCCCGGAATAATGTTTGCTTCTATTGCTTGCTCAAGCCAAATCCATTGAAATACAGCGCTTTCGTATAAAGCAGTGGGAGTATCTGCATTATACTCAAGCAACTTTGCCGGAGACTTCCCGTTGTAAGAAAAGTCAAACCGTCCATATAGATTT
>Ga0160422_10002835_pt1 | contig 10785 bp, 8 predicted proteins | sample Fk160mmetaG_FD_108192 | JGI IMG/M metagenome (GOLD analysis project Ga0160422, IMG submission 108192) | Marine microbial communities from the Central Pacific Ocean - Fk160115 60m metaG | ecosystem: Environmental > Aquatic > Marine > Oceanic > Photic zone | place: The Central Pacific Ocean... | reverse complement strand
TCATCTCAAAATTATATTCAAAAAAATACACCAATAAATCAAGACCAGTTGGGTGTTACACTAAATGTGGGTTTTAATACTTGGAACCTAGGAATTTATAAATCTGTTAAACCATTTTTTTCGAACCCAGATTTTCCTGATTTTAAACTTTTTAAGCTGGGGCTTGTTTTTTACATACTTTAAGGATTTCTAAACTTTAGCTTAATTATTTTAGTAATATGAGTAAAAAAATCACTGTTTTCTAAAAATCTCTTATATTTACGGCATTATTGATAAAACTTAAAAAAACTAAATTTTATAATATGAAAAAATTATTGTCTTTGATGGCTGTCCTTCTGGGAACATTCATCTACGCACAAACTACCGTTACTGGTACTGTTATCGCTGAAGATAACGTGCCTGTTCCTGGAGCAAATGTTGTATTTGATGCAACAACTGGTGCAGTAACTGACTTTGATGGTAATTTCACACTTGTTGTGAATGCAAATCCACCATTTGATTTAAAAATTTCAAGTGTAGGATTTGATACCGCAACTGTTAATGTTACAGCTGGGAATTTATCCTTCACAGTAACATTAGCTGAGTCTCAAAATCTTTTAGATGAGGTTGTTATTTCTGCCTCAAGAACACCTGAAAGATTATTTGAATCCCCTGTTACTGTTGAAAGATTTGATTACAAAGATATTGCACAGTCAACTGGACAAGATTTCTACACAAGTTTAGAAGGACTAAAGGGAGTACAAGTTAATAGTGGTGGTTTATTACTACAAGCTGTTAATACAAGAGGTTTCTCAACTGTTTATAACGAAGGTTTCGTTCAGCTAGTTGATGGAATGGATAATGCTGCTCCTGGTCTAAATTTCTCAGCTGGTAACTTAGTAGGAATTAGTGAGATTGATATTCAAAGCGTTGAGTTACTTCCTGGTGCTGCTTCTGCCCTTTATGGAGCAAATGCATTTAAAGGAATAATGCTTATGAATAGTAAAAGTCCTTTTGATTTTCCTGGATTTAGTGCTTATGTAAAAAGTGGGGTTACATCTCAAGATAGCGCTGGCGATAACCTGTATTATGATGTAGGTGCAAGATTTGCTCACAATTGGGATAACAAATTCGCAATGAAAGCTGTGATTAGTTACGTTGAAGGTACGGATTGGGCTGCAACAGACTACAGAGATATTAATTACTTACAAGGTAGATTTATGCCTGGAACTGTTGATCCAGTAGATCCTTCTCAAATGCCAGACTACAACGGTATACATGTGTATGGTGAAGTTGCTCAGACTTTTGACATGACAGCTGCTTTTAGAGGTTTGGTTCTTCCAAGTCTCGCTAGGGCAGGTCAAATTAGTATGGCTCAAGCACAACAGATCTCTGCAATATTTGGAGCATATGCTCCAAACTATTTTGGCACTCAAACAATTAGAAGTACAGGATACAAAGAAGTTGATTTAGGAGATAATAAGGCTTCAAGTTTTAAAGTTGATCTTGCGGGCCACTACAGAATTGATGGAAATAGAGAATTAGTTTTTAATTCTAAGTTTGGTTCTGGTAATACAGTACTACAAGCTGCTAACAGAAACATGTTAAAGAACTTTGCTCTTCAACAACACAAGCTTGAGTACAGATCACCAAGACTAACGGCTAGAGTTTATACAACTATTGAAGATTCAGGTAATACACATGATATGTCAGCTCTTGGAGCAAGAATGGCAAATGCTCAACCTGGTGGAATTGCTGGATGGTTTGGAAACTATTTACTTTCATACTTTACAGAATTACCTAGTCTTGTAAATCCTAATCCAATATCTGCGTTAAACACTATGGTTGGTGGTATCTTACAAAATGGGATTACTGACTTTAATACCTTGATGGGGGCTCTTGGAAAATCTGGAGGAGACATACCTGCCCACATGGCTGCGAGAAAAATTGCTGACATGAATATGTTAGTGCCAGGATCTGATGCTTTTAAACAAGCTTATTATAATTCTACTACTACTGCGATTGCAAATGGTGGTGCAGCTATTATAGATAACTCAAAATCAAATAGTGCTGAATTTAATTATAATTTAGGAGACTTAGTTCCTGCATTTGATTTAAAAGTTGGTGCTCAGTACAGACAGTATATTTTAAGATCTAATGGTTCTTTATTTACAGACTATGATGGTCCTATTAAATTCAATGAATTAGGTGTTTATACACAGGTTCAAAAAGATTTATTTGAGGGAGCTGTAAAGTTAACTGGTTCTATGAGATATGATAAGAGTCAATATTTTGACGGATCGTTTACACCGAGATTAGGTGCTTTAGTATTTTTATCTCCTCAACATAACGTCAGAGTTTCATACCAAACTGGTTTCCAAAATCCATCATCACAGGATCAGTACATTGGCTTAGATGTTCAAGACGCTGTATTGATGGGGTCATCACCAGATTCTATTGATAGATTTAGAATGAGTTTAGTGGGTCAATCATCACTAACTCCTTACACGGTAACTGGAGATATGGTAATGAACAACTCATACACACTAGGATTTTTAAATGGAGATTTTTCTGCTGCTCAACTAGATCCAGTTGAACCACAATATGTTGTTTCAAGAGAGGTTGGTTACAGATATAATGGGAAAAAAGTAGCAGTTGATGTCTCTGCTTACTGGAGTAAGTATCAAAACTTTATTGCTGCTAAAAACGTTTTGACACCTCTATACGGTTCAGTTAGTGATGTTACAGGACTTCTTGCAATGCAAAGAGGTGACTATAGAGTATTTAGTGTAGACAATAACACTGATGAAGAAGTAAATGTAATGGGACTTACTGCTGGATTAGATTCCAAGATAGGAAAGTTTGATTTCAGTACTTCTTTTAGTTATGCTGATCTTGATAGAACTAATGTTGACCCAGATTTTGAAACAGGATTTAACACTCCTAAAGTAAGAACTAAATTCTCAATTGGCTCTACTGAACTTTCTGAAAAACTTAGTTTTAATTTAAATGCGAGATATCACAACTCATTTATGTGGGAATCTTCAGCTTTCATTGACGGTATGATTCCAGCAAACTGGGTGTTTGATGCACAAATTGGTTTTGATGCTCCTGAGTTAAATGGGAAATTTAAAATTGGTGCTGTAAACTTATCTGGAAATGACTATATGGTTATGCCAACAGGCGGACTAATTGGTAGTCAATACTATGTTCAGTTTACATTAAATCCGTAAACATATCAACATACTATGTTAATAAAGGCGTCTTTATAGGCGCCTTTTTTTGTTTTATTTAGGAAACAATTTTCAATATTCTATATATATTTGCAAGCATAAATTCACACTAATAAAAAACCTATATAATGTCAAACAAAATCGGTAAAGTCTCTCAAATCATTGGACCTGTTGTTGATGTAACATTTGATACTACAACTACAGAGTTACCTAAGATTTATGATTCTTTAGAAGTTTCTAAAAATGATGGATCGAAGTTAGTTCTTGAAGTGCAATCTCACGTTGGTGAAGATATGGTCAGAACCATATCAATGGATTCTACAGACGGATTAAAGCGAGGTGAAGATGTAGTTGCGTCAGGAAATCCAATTCAAATGCCAGTCGGCAAAGATATTAATGGTAGATTATTTAATGTTATTGGTGATGCAATTGATGGCATGGAAGATTTGCCAAAAACTGGAGATAAAGGATTACCAATCCACAGAGAGGCTCCAGATTTTGATCAACTTTCTACATCAACAGAGGTTTTATTTACCGGTATTAAAGTAATTGATCTAATTGAGCCTTATGCAAAAGGTGGTAAGATCGGATTATTTGGGGGTGCTGGTGTAGGAAAAACAGTGCTAATTCAGGAACTCATAAATAATATTGCTAAAGGTCATGGTGGTTTATCTGTATTTGCTGGAGTTGGTGAAAGAACTCGAGAAGGAAATGACTTATTAAGAGAAATGCTAGAGTCTGGAATTATCAAGTATGGTGATGAGTTTATGAAATCAATGGAAGAAGGTGGATGGGATTTGAGTAAAGTAGATAAAAAAGCATTAGAAGAATCAAAAGCAACATTTGTTTTTGGACAAATGAATGAGCCACCAGGTGCTAGAGCAAGAGTAGCTCTCTCTGGATTGACAGTGGCTGAATATTTTAGAGATGGTAGTGCCGATGGTCAAGGAAAAGATGTTTTATTCTTCGTAGACAATATATTTAGATTTACTCAAGCCGGTTCTGAGGTATCTGCCCTACTTGGAAGAATGCCCTCTGCAGTTGGTTATCAGCCAACATTAGCAACAGAAATGGGTGCGATGCAAGAAAGAATTACTTCTACTAAAAAAGGATCTATCACATCTGTTCAGGCAGTTTATGTACCTGCAGATGATTTAACAGATCCAGCACCAGCAACTACGTTTGCTCACTTAGATGCAACAACAGTACTTTCAAGAAAGATTGCTGAGCTAGGAATTTATCCAGCGGTTGATCCATTAGATTCAACCTCTAGAATTCTTACACCCGAAATATTAGGTGATGAGCACTACAATTGTGCTCAAAGAGTAAAAGAAATGCTTCAGAAATATAAAGAGCTTCAAGATATTATTGCAATTCTTGGTATGGAAGAATTATCTGAAGAAGATAAATTAACCGTTGCTAGAGCTAGAAGGGTTCAAAGATTCTTATCTCAACCTTTCCATGTTGCTGAGCAATTTACAGGAATCCCTGGTGTCCTTGTAGATATTAAGGATACTATTAAAGGATTTAATATGATCATGGATGGAGAGCTTGATCACCTGCCAGAAGCGGCTTTTAATCTCAAAGGTACTATTGAGGAAGCAATTGAAGCTGGCGAAAAAATGATAGCAGAAGTAAAATAATTATGTTTATTGAAATTGTTAGTCCTGAGAAAACTATTTACACTGGTGATGTAAGTAGTGTATTTTTACCTGGTACGGAAGGTTTTTTTCAAGTTTTAGATAACCATGCTCCAATTGTGTCTACATTGAAAAAAGGTACAATTGAACTTAAAGGAGAATTTAACAGTGATCTTTCTCAGAATTTAAATTTAAATGATTCAAGCAAGGCTTCTATTGATATTGAATCTGGAGTTGTTGAAATGCGAAATAATAAGCTAATAATTTTAGTTGATTAAATAATTCCTGTCTGAATTTTTTAAAAAAAATATCACTAGTATTTATTTCTACTTCGGTTTTTTGCCAATCTGTAAACTTAGATGAAGTAGTAGTATCGCAGTCTAAAATTGATATTCCTTTTTCAAAAAAATATAGATCAGTTGAGATTATCGATTCAAAATCAATTATTGAGAGTGGAGTTAGTAATGTTGTGGATTTACTTCAGCAAGTTAGTGGTATAGATATAAGGAGAAGGGGAGTCCCTGGTACTCAAGCTGATTTGTATATTAGAGGTGGAGGTTTTGACCAAACATTATTATTGATCGATGGTATGAAGATGGATGATGTTCAAACAGGTCATCACACACTAAATCTACTTCTTCCAATCCAATTAATTGAAAGAATTGAAATTATTAAAGGTCCTGCTTCAAGAATATTTGGTCAAAATGCTTTCAATGGAGCTATAAATATTGTAACAAAATCTCTTCCAAAATTTGATAAGAAACAATTTGAAATGTTAGTTAGCAACCCAACATTTGGATCCTTTAAACAGTTTAGTTTTTTAATAAACTCAAGACTATCATTGAAAGAAAAATTTAATGCTCAATTAACATTTTCAAGATCTAAATCTGATGGTTACAGATACAATACAGATTATATTAACGATTTTTTCTTTCTTAAATCAGAAATTAAAACTCAAAAAAATCCAATTATAATAACATCAGGTTTTACTGAGAAAAAATTTGGTGCTAATGGGTTTTATGCTAGTCCATCAGCTATTGATCAATATGAAGAAACTCAAACGAGTTTTCTTGCAATTTCAACATTACTAGGCTCTGAAAAATTTCTTATTAGACCTAAATTGTACTGGAGAAGAGGTCAAGATGAGTATATATATATAAGAAATAATCCATCTGTTTACAGAAACTTACATAAAACAAACAAGATTTATTTAGATTTAAGCTTTTCTAAATTATTTGATTCAGGAAGATTAAATTTTGGTATTGATTTATCAAACTCATCTATCTCAAGTAATAATTTAGGAGATCATAACAGATTTACGACATCAATATATGCAGACTATACATTTAAAACAAAAGATAATAAACTAAGCTTCTCACCTGGTTTATCAATTTCTAATTTCTCCGATATGTCAACTCATTTTTTCCCTGGAATCGATGTAGGATTTGATGTTAATGAAAAAATAAATCTGTATGCTAACTATGGAAAAACATATAGAATTCCGACATATACTGATTTATACTATAGTGACAGAAATACTATTGGAAATCCTGATCTAAATCCAGAGCATGCGATTACTAATGAAATTGGTGTTAAATACTCAAGTGAAAGTATTGAAATGTCAAGTTCATTTTTCTCTAGAAAATCAAGTAATATTATTGATTATGTTAAGCAATCAGAGGAGGACAAATGGGAGGCAACTAATATCAGAAATTTAGATACAAATGGCCTTGATCTTAATTTTTTATATAAAATTAGTCTTTATAATAGTTTAAGAATTGGCTATACCTATCTTTTTGATAAATCATATGTCAGTGAAGTGAATTACTCAAGATATGCTATTAATTCATTAAGACATCAATTAAATACAAGATTAGCTCTAAAGTATTCAAATAAAATTACACACACCATAATTAATAGATTTGGTGAAAGATCAAATAAGGTGTATCATATTGTTTATGACTCCAATTTAAAATACCAAATTTCTAAAAACAGCTACTTTTTCATTAATGTGAACAACATATTTAATGAGGAATATTATGAAACCAATTTAGTGCCAATGCCTGGTAGAAATATTTTAATAGGTGCTATTAGTTACTTTGAGTAAACTAACCCTCAATTAACAAAGCTTTTAAGAACTTTAATATCAGCATTAAGATCTATATAAACTTTCATAATTCTTTTAATTTATTAAATATTTTGTCATATTCCCATCCTCTGTAGCTTAAGTAATCAAGGATTTTCTTTTTCATTTTTTGTTTATCGTAATTTTTGAACTTATTAAGACATTTTTCGAATAGCTCATCAAGTTTTTTGATATAATCTTCCTCATCTATTTCATTCATTCCAAAATCAATATTTTTTTTTGAAACTTTACGTTTCTCTAGCTCCATCTTTATTCTCATCTTACCCCAATTTTTAAACTTAAATTTTCCTCTTGAAAAAGCTTGAGCAAATCTCGTTTCATTTAAGTAATTTTTTTTTATAAGTTCATAAATGATATTATCTATCTCCTCTTTTGAGGTGGAATACGTTCTGAGCTTATTTTCAACTTCCATGTGACATCTTTCTTGGTAGGCACAATAGTTTTGTACTTTAGATTTAATTTCATCATATGAAAGAGTGTTTTTTTTCATTAAAAAAAAGTTAAAAAAAAAGCGGCATATAGCCGCTTTTTTAGTAATTATTAATTTTTCCTTTTGAATTAAAAAATCTATAATGTAAATATGTGTATGAATCTCTTGGAATGATTTTAATCCAGTGGTTGTATTTAAAAAACCACTTCAATCGGATTGAAATCAAGCCTTTATTCAAATAAGCTGCTACAAAAGGATGAACATGTAGTTTAAGCTTACTTTTAGATACATAAGAATTTTTTAAAATTTTTTCTAAGGAATTTTCAATTTTATCAATGACAACTATTGGAGCTTCAATTTTTCCAATGCCATTAGGATTATCCTCCTTAGTTGAAATATTCATCTCAGGACGAACTCTCTGTCTTGTCATTTGAATTAAACCTATCTTACTCGGTGGTAAAACTTTATGTTTTGCTCTATCTGATTCCATTTCAGTTTTAAAGTGGTTAAATAGTTTTCTTCTATTTTCAGCAACTGTCATATCAATAAAATCAATGACAATTATACCACCCATATCTCTAAGTCGTAACTGTCTAGCTATCTCAGTAGCTGCAATTAAATTAACTTCAAGAGCTGTTTCCTCTTGGTTACTACTTTTATTTGATCTATTTCCACTATTCACATCAATAACATGAAGTGCTTCTGTATGTTCTATAATAAGATAGGCACCTTTACTCATTGAAACTGTTCTTCCAAAAGCAGTTTTTATTTGACGTTCAATTTTAAAGTGTTCAAAAATTGGAGTATCAGATTTATAATATTTAACAACTGATTTCTTTTTTGGAGCAATTTGTTTTATGTAATCTTTTACTTCATAACACAAATCTTTATTATTAGAATAAACACCAGTAAAGCTATCATCAAAAAGATCTCTTAGAATTGAAGAGGTTCTGTTTAATTCATTTAGCATTAAAGAGGGAGTTTTTGCTCCAATTATTTTTTTACAAAGACTTATCCATTGCTTTTTTAAGTTTTGTAAATCTGTTTTTAATTCAGCAGTTTTTTTGCCTTGGGCGACAGTTCTTACAATCACACCAAATCCTTTAGGTTTTATTTCATCAATAAGTGTTTTTAATCTCTTCTTTTCTTCTTTACTCCTAATCTTTTGAGAAACAGAAATTCTGTTTGAAAAAGGGATTAAAACAAGAAATCTTCCAGCAAATGAAAGTTCAGAACTGATTCTTGGACCTTTTGTAGAAATTGGCTCTTTTATTATTTGAACCAGTAATGTTTGATTCGGTTTAATGACACTTTCAATAGTTCCTTTTTTGTCAATTTCTTTTTCCAAATTGAACTTAGCTAATGAAAAATTTTTCAATTTTCCCTCTTGAACTAAATTGGTGAATTTTATTAGAGACTTAACTCTAGGTCCTAGGTCATGATAATGCAAAAAGGCATCTTTTTCATATCCAACATTTAAAAAGGCTGCATTTAGACCTGTGATTGTTTTTTTTATCTTGGCAATAAATATATCTCCTACATTAAACTTATTGTTATCCTTTTCTTTATGTAATTCAATAAGCTTTCCGTCATGTAAGAGAGCAAAATCGACCGCTGAACTAATTGATCGAATAATTATTTCTTTATTCACAATTAATTATTTTAAATTATACTTTGTTTAATCGGTGATCTCTGATTTTTTTCAGATTTCTATGTCAATGAACGTAAGGAATAAAAGAATTTATTTCTTTTTATGTCTATTGGCTCTACTTCTTTTCTTTCTTTTGTGAGTAGCTACCTTATGTCTTTTCCTTTTTTTTCCGCTAGGCATATATTATTTGTTATTGTTCTTAACGTTATCTACGAATACTTTAGCAGGTTTAAAGGCAGGAACTGAATGAGCAGGAATCCTAATAGTAGTGTTTTTTAAAATATTTCTTCCAGTTTTTTCAGCTCTTCTTTTAACAACAAAACTTCCAAATCCTCTTAAATAAACATTTTCACCTTCACTTAATGAATTTCTCACTTCTTCCATAAAATTTTCTAAAGTGGCAAGAACTTCGTTTTTTTCAAGTCCAAGATTTGATGATATTTTGTTAACTATCTCTGCTTTCGTCATTTTTAATTTTAATTTTATTATTCGGTTGCCAAATATATAAATTTATATTCTAAAACTTATGTGTAATCTTTTAATTATTTATTAGTCTAGTAATGGAAAATAATTTCGCAAAGAAATTAATTAAATGGTATAAAATTAATCTAAGAGATTTACCATGGAGAAAGACAAACGATCCTTACAAAATTTGGGTTTCTGAAATTATTTTACAACAAACACGAATTGATCAAGGAACTCCTTACTATTTAAATTTTATAAATCAGTTTCCCAATGTTAAAAAATTATCTGAATCAACTCTAGATGAATTAATGGTAGTTTGTCAAGGAATCGGTTATTACAGCAGAATTGTTAACATGCACAAATGTGCAAAAATTGTGGTAATTGAATACAACTCAAATTTTCCAACTAAGTATAGTGAACTCATAAAACTTCCTGGAATTGGGGATTATACAGCATCTGCAATTAGCTCTATTTGTTCTGGAGAGTCTAAAATGGTTGTTGATGGTAATGTCATACGTCTATTTAGCCGATTATATAATTTGAATTATCAACAGCATAGCTCAATTATGAAAAAAACTATTAAGAAAATAGGTGAAAAAGAAATTCTAAAATTTAATTCAGGAGATTTTAATCAAGCATTGATGGATTATGGGTCCATGATATGTTCACCGAAAAAATATAAGTGTGATAAATGTATTTTTTCAAAAAGTTGTGAAGCATTTAAGTTTGATATTGTAGATGAGCTACCAGTTAAGAAAAAAAATATTATAATTTCACAGAGATTCTTCAATTATTTTGTTGTGATTGATAAATCATTAAAAGTTAAAATTCATAAAAGAAAAGAAAAAGATATTTGGAATAATTTATATGAATTTGAATTACTTGAAACAAATAATAAAATTTCGGTTAAAGATGCTGAGACTTATTTAGAAGAAAAACATCAAAGATTAAGTTTCAAAAAAAAATATCAGCTATCTCACAAATTAACTCATCAAGTTTTAAGTATTGATTTCTGGATATTTGAAGTAGATGAAGTTTTTAAGTATGGAATAGATATACCAAGCTTAAATAATTATCCTTTTCCAAAACCAATTTTTACTATTATTTCTAAAATTCAGTAATTATGATTTCATATATTTGAGTACTATGAGCGGATCTTTAAATAAAGTTATGTTAATTGGAAATTTAGGTGATGACATAAAAATGCATCACTTTGAAGATGGTGGTTGTATTGGAAGATT
>Ga0160422_10002834_pt1 | contig 10786 bp, 7 predicted proteins | sample Fk160mmetaG_FD_108192 | JGI IMG/M metagenome (GOLD analysis project Ga0160422, IMG submission 108192) | Marine microbial communities from the Central Pacific Ocean - Fk160115 60m metaG | ecosystem: Environmental > Aquatic > Marine > Oceanic > Photic zone | place: The Central Pacific Ocean... | reverse complement strand
TCGTCGCTTCGGATCATGACCCAAAAGTCCATCCGTGGCAGTCTTTCCCAAGGCGATAAGAACACGCGGGCGCACAATCTCGATTTGGCCTCTAAGATAAGGCAGGCAAAAATTCATTTCCTCTGGCGTAGGCGGACGATTGCCATAGGCTTGGCCGTGCCTCGGTCTCCAATTTAGAATATTACCCAAGTAAACGGTCTCTCGACTCATCCCCATTGCCTCGATGATTCGCTCCAGCAATTCTCCCGCGGGACCAACGAAGGGCAGCCCTTTCTTCTCCTCCTCGGCACCCGGGGCTTCCCCGCAAAGGAAAAGGTCCGTATCCAAATTACCGGTTCCAAATACGACCTGAGCATTCGGATTCAGTTGACTTGCGCAGGTTTCGCAATTGAGAACCTTTTCCTTCAACCAATTCCACTGCTCGGTTTTCGTTCCTTCCGGCAACTCCAAAACCGGAGGTTTGGGCAAGCTCCCGGCAAACTGGATTGGTTCCGCATAGCGAACCACGGATTTCGATTCTTCGGGTCTTTTTCCGGGCGTGGCCAACTCACGAACGGACTCGGACTCAATAGCGACGTTGCCTTCGGGTTGGCTTGCTTGAACCGTTGTGGGAAAGGCTTCTTCCAAAGCCCGTAAGGTCTTCTCCTCCACATAAATTTCACGCACTCCTTCGGACCGAAGCCTCCTAAGCTCAAGAAGTAAGGCGTGGGTATCTTCGACCAAACTCGGATTCATATGCGGTTAGCTCAGGATTGGACCGGAAAGTTTTTCGACGTACTTGGCAAGCAAATCGAATTCCAGGTTGACCTTTTGGCCTACCTGACGATCAACCAAGTTAGTCCGAGCGATGGTGTGTGGAATTAGCCAGACTGCAAAGGAAGATTCATTGACGTCGCAAACCGTAAGCGAACATCCATCCAAAGCGATGCATCCCTTGTCTACCAGATAACGCGAGTAATCCGCGGGAATTCCCACCTGAAGATATAAGTTCTTTCCTCTTTCCTCAAAAATTTCAATTAGGCCGCATGCGTCGACGTGCCCGGATACGAAATGACCACCCAACCGGGCATTGGCGGCAAGAGAACGTTCCAGATTTACGGAGGATCCAACCTCAATCTCTCCTAAATTCGTACGCTCCATGGTTTCTTCCAGCAAATCGAAGGAAGCTTCCTCGTCCGCATCCTCTCGCAGGGTCAGGCAACATCCGTTTACGGAGAGACTCTCACCCTGTCCCAATCCATCCGAACCAGAGAAAGGCAGGGAAAGACGCAGAACCCATGAATCCTTATCCTCTTTCAAGGATAACACTTCCCCTACGCTTTCAACAATTCCAGTGAACATGTGAATTAAGAATTTTTTTCAAGATTACCAAAAATGAGTGGAAAGATCATTTGACCTGAACAACATTGAAACTAGCTTGATATTTCGAACATGACAAATTCCATCTCAATTTGCAGGACATTTATTGCTACCCTTGCCGGGGTTTCCCTCTTTCTCGGGCTTCACTCAAATGGCATTCCCTCCTCCAGTCAACGTGTTCCTTCCGATTCGTTTCTTATCCTATCGGTCAAGGCAAAGACCGTAATCGAAAAATCAGCCATGTGGAAAAGTGAGGTTTGGAGCCCGCTTCTGCAGAACTGGGCCATCCACCAAGCCGGTTTTTACGAACTCCTATTGGACGAAAACGCCAGCGGACTTAATCTTGAAGTTCCCCTACAAGTCTTTGCCAGATTGGATGAAAAGGAAATTCCCACGCCCGCCTTTGGAGTCATCGCTTCCATCTCCGATACGGATAGACTGGATCAGACGATCAAAACCCTCGCCGAAACCTTGGGATTGAAAAGGAAAACAGGGAAATCTCCGCGGTACGGCAAACCCGAGTTTCCCTACGAGATCGGTCGAAAAGGGAAAACCTTTTACTCGTTCGGCTATCTTCCCAAAATCCAAACCAAGGATACGTCGGCCAACGAAATGCACTTGGATCAGCTTTTCGATTCTTTTCCCAGAAAACCAAACTTGGAAAAGATGCCCGCAGCCATGATCAGCCACTTCGAAAGAAATGCGGACTGTTCGGTCTATCTTGACGGAACCGGACTTGCTCGTGCCTTCGACAAATTTATCCCGAAGACGGAAAACATTTGGATTAACTCCATTCTTCCTCTCATCGATAGGCTCACTCATCGTTCCGTGGGACTCCACGCCTCCTCGTCCAAAGGAGTCATCAAGCTTCAGGCGATCGATTATTCCAGCTTGCGTGCACCCAAATCCATCCGAAAGGACAAGCTTTCTCTCATCGACTCCATTCCGGGAGATGCTCCGATTGTCGCCAGGCTCAGTTTGTCCGATGGAAAAATGCAGGAATGGGTAGGAGAGACCGCAGATCAACTGCTTCGCACTCTGACGGCTGGAAGAATGAACAAAGATTCGGTGCTACCGGGTTTCGACGCGTCCATTCGTGAACTCATCCAAGCGCCCAGCGGTGACTTCGTTTTCATAGGTGGTCCCTTTGACCCTAAAACCGCCACCAGTTCGGAGGGAACCCCGGTCTTGGAATACAATCCATCCTATGCACTTGGCGTTCGTATCGCCAATCCCTTTCCCCTCAAGCAACTGCTATCCGGTCTCAATTCCGCAAACTCTCTCGATTCTCTCTTGAGTCTTCACGGCATTCAACTCGTTCAAGACAAAGATGCGCTCTGGCTGTCGACTCCACACTTTCAAAGAGAACTTGAAACTGGCAAACCCATTATTGCTCTCTCTTCGGTAAAAAAGAAATTCCTCAATGATCACGGCTTTTGCCTGAATTTTTCAATTCCACCAGTCACTCAATCGATCAGGAAATCGAGAGCCCTCTCCTTCTCTCAACTGAAAAATCTCGATTTCATCGACGAGTTTTCATCCCTTTCCGTTTCTCTGAAAGACAGGCAATTGGATATCGTCGGAAAACTCAGGCGAAAAAATTTGCATGGTTGGAAAGTCCTGTTCGAACACCTTGGGCAGGAACTGATCGACCTCAAAAACGACGGATTGTATCTAGCCATTGCCCAAGATGATTTCAATGCCTTGGCCATGGAAGTTTCCAATGGCGCTTTGGTAAACGCCAATGATCGATTCGGACACACTCCTCTACATTATGCCGCATACAAGGGAAATGCCCGTTTCGTCGACTATCTGCTCCGAAATGGAGGGGACCCGAACGTCCGCGGTCGTCACGACTCGACGCCCCTTCATAGCGCCGCTTGGGGTCGGAATATGGCAGTGGCCGAAGTTCTGCTTGAGGATGGGGCTGACGTAGATGCATCGACCGACGAAGGGGAAACTCCCGGAATGACGGCCGCGCTTCGTGGCGAGCAGGACTTACTTGAAATTCTTTTTGCGCTGTCGGCCGATCCCCACGCCAAAGACCAGCATGGAACCAACCTACTTGACTTGGCGGCCGCAGGCGGACACCAAAAAATCGTGGAATTGCTTAGCGAAATCGGAGTGTCCAACAACCATCCTCTGCATGTCGCTGCAGGTCTTGCCAATTTCGAAGTCGTTGAAAAACTACTGAAAAAGGGACACTCGGTGAATGACCGTGATTCGTTCGGAGCCACACCACTCCTCATCGCTGTGGTCGCCGGCCAAGAGAAGATGGTTGACCTGCTCCTCTCTAAGGGAGCCGATCCTCATCTCTCCGCAAAAGACGGATACACTCTCATGCATGGAGCGGCTTTCTCGGGAAAGAAAAGTCTCATCCGCAAAGGCCTTTCCTTCGGTCTGGAGATCAACTCCCGGTATGGACCCGAGGGAATCACTCCCGCGGACGTAGCTGAGGATGAAGGACCTGCCCTGCCCTACTTGCGCTCGATGGGAGGACGGACGGCTTGGGAATTGGGCCCTCACCGCTAGCCCCTAATGATCATGGCCCAAGCGGATCAGGCTCCGCCCAACGCCCGCCAGTTCACGATCCAATTTCCTCGCACCGGGAATCAATCCTTCCAAGAAATTCCAATATTTTTGCGAGTGATTCATTTCCCTTAGATGAGCAAGTTCGTGAAAAAGCACGTAATCTCCCAAAGCGCAGGGAAGAAGCATGATTCTCCAGTTAAGTGAGATGGTGCCCTTCGACGAACAGGAACCCCATCTGGTTCGCTGGTTGCCCACACGTATCCTTTTAGGCACCAGACCGGATTTATTCATACAGTCACCGAGCCTTCTCGGAAGAAACTCCTTTCCCAAGAGAAGGCAGGCTTCCAACAAACTTTTTTCGATACTGCGATTCGGATCCAGGGAAAGCAGCGCTTTTTTCTCACTCACCTGCGAATCGAGAAAGGAAGCCTTTGGCCCAAAATGCCATTCGACAGGCAGTTGACTTTCCCTCAGGCAGAGCTTTCCTCCGTTTCTGAAATAGGTGGACAGAGGAACCTCCTTCGGAAATTCAGCCGCTTTCTTGCGAAGCCAATTTTCCTGCGCGAAAAGAAAGGTTTTGGCTTGGGAAAGACAAGTCCAGCGCGGAATGGTCAGCATCAAACGGTCGGAACGAACCATGCGCAAATTCATTCTTCTCGCTTTTACGGACCGAACGATCTCGTATTCGAAAACGAGTTCTTCGCCCAATTCCTCAAAGAGAATACTCTCCACAACTTTATTCAAGTGAGCATCTCAGTCACTGCCAATCTTCGACTCGGCATCCAACTTTTTTGCCTGAAGAGAAGAAAAACGACGAAGAGCCGATTCCGGATCAATGCCAGACTCTCGACAGGCGCCAACCATTTCGAACAGAAGTTTTCCAGCTTCCTCTTCGGTCCAACCCTTTCCTTCGAATACGACGTCCTGATCCCAATGCCCTTTGCGCTCTAACCCAGCCTTCCGGACTCTCTTGTAGATGTCATGAGCAAAAAGCAAAGCCGGTAAACGCGGAGGCAAATCCTTGAACAGCGAGGATGAGTTTTCGGGCAAACCCTTTTCCTTTTTTTCTCGGGCTTTGATCGATTCCCAGCGATCAATGACCTCCTCGGCCGTTTTCATGCGGTCATCCTCGTCTCCAAATACGTGAGGATGCCTGCGAATGAGCTTTTGGTTCACTCCTCGCGCCACGTCCTCCAAATCGAATTTAGAGGATTCTTCGGCCAAAAGCGCATGAAAGACCACTTGAAGCAAAAGGTCTCCCAATTCCTCCTCCATGAGGACGTAATCTAAATTATCTATGGCCTCGAGAGTCTCGGATGCTTCTTCGACGAGGCATTGGGCCAAGGATTGGTGGGTTTGCTCTTGGTCCCACGGGCAACCTCCTGGTGCTCTCAGTTGGGCAACAATGTCTCTTAGTCGTTGAATTTCGCTCACTCTCGCGCATTGTGTTTAAAGAAACCTCAAGGGCAATTCATTCTCTGCAATCGGGTTAAAAATTATTCTTTATGGACAAATTATCGGAAATCATGAACTGGAAACGACGGGAGGTTGCTTCCCGCTCTCGTCCGGTCAGCGAACGCGAACTCACCCAATTGGGTGAACGCATGAAGGCGCGCGGTTCCTTTCTGAAAGCCCTATCCAACGACCAACTCTCGGTCATTGCGGAAATCAAGAGAAAATCCCCATCCGCAGGAATCATCGCGGAGGAAATTTCCGCTCCCGAACAAGCCAGATCCTACTGCAACGCTGGGGCCGATGCCTTATCCATCCTCACGGATGAAAAATACTTCGGAGGGAAATTGGAGGATTTATGGGAAGTGAATGACTTTCTTTTCCAACATCAAAGAAACACCCCAACCCTCAGAAAGGATTTCATGGTTCATCCCATTCAGGTTCTGGAGGCATTGGAAGCCGGCGCCCGAGCCATCCTTTTGATCGTACGGGCGCTCAACGACGAGGATTTGAAAAACCTGAGAAACTGCGCGGATACCGCCGGATTGGATTGTCTTTATGAAATTCATGAAGAGGAGGAGTTGGCAAGAGCCCTCAAGCTCGACCCGAAGATTCTCGGCGTCAACAACCGAGATCTTCGCAAGTTCACCACGGATTTGTCGACCACGGAGAACCTTTTCCCTCTGATACCCGATGGGATCATCAAAGTCAGTGAGAGCGGAATTCTCGAACCGGAAGATGCATGGCGGGTCAGAGATGCGGGAGCGGATGCAATTCTCTGCGGCGAGGCCCTGATGAAGTCGGAAGACCCCGAAAGCTTCATTGCCGATGCAAAGGAAGAGGACTGAAGCGCTCGCCTTGCTCAGACGAAGACATGCCACTTTCTCCATCCGCAACCAGAGAACTTCTTCTCCAACTGAACCATCGGCCCAAGAAAAAACTTGGACAAAATTTTCTCACGGACGGAAACATAGTTGAAAAATCCATTGCCATGGCAGACTTGCCCAAAGGCATGGCCACCTTGGAAGTGGGACCTGGGCTGGGCACCCTCACACAAGAACTTCTGAAATATGCGCAAACCGTACATGCAGTCGAATTCGATGGGAACCTCTGTCAGAACCTAAGGGAAAGGTTCGCCTCCTTCATTTCACAGGGTAAACTCATTCTCACTGAGAAAGATGCGGTAAAAAACCCTCTGGGTTCGATCCCTCTGGACTGCCCGGACTACATGGTGGTTGCCAATCTACCCTACGCCATTTCCTCCGCATGGATGGAAGCCTTGCTGGCCACTCGACAAATCCCCAGACGCATGGTGCTTATGCTTCAAAAGGAAGCGGTTGAACGAATGTGGGCCAAACCCAATGGAAAGAGCTTCAACGCTCTCAGTGTCTTTTTGCACGCTTCCTATACCTTAGAGATAAGTCATTCCGTTTCCAGACAATGCTTTCATCCAGTTCCGAAGGTTGATTCCGTTCTCATTCGCATGGACCGCTTGAAGAGCCCCTATCTCTTTTCCGATGAGTCGCGACATCTCATTCGTAGGATATTTACCCAAAGAAGGAAGCAAATGGGCTCCCTGGCGAGAAGAGAGAAACCGCAATACCAATCAAAACTAATCGACTGGCTTAATCAAAATCAGTTACCGGCCAACTTAAGAGCCGAGCAAATTCCTCCTCAAGCTTGGCGGAAATTGGCACAATCCTTGAACACTTAGGCGGGTACGCCCGAACCACAGCATTTCTTGTATTTTTTTCCGCTTCCGCAAGGGCAAGGGTCATTCCGTCCGACTTTGGGTTGGTCTCGAACAACCGGTACGGCAACCTTGGGAATCTCAGGCGATTCGCTGGCTTCGAGAGAGGGAGCGGGAGAAGCGGGAGCGGAAAACCGATCGAAGCCCTTTCCACCAGTTGCATCCGGCCCAGTGGTCTTGGCCACGTCCGATAAGGCGGAAAGCATATTCTCGAATGCCGCCAAATTCGTTGATGAACGAAACATGCCCGAACAAACCTCCGACCGCATCGTACCCATCATCTCCTCAAATGCGCGGAAAGCCTCGTTCTTGTACTCACTTAACGGGTCTTTTTGTCCGTACCCTCGCAAGCCCACGCTGCGCCTCAACTCTTCCATCTCAGTCAAATGATCCTGCCAGTGAAGATCAGCCGCATGGACTACGACGTACCTTTCCAAACTTTGCAACTGCTCTGGGTTCTCCAATTTTCGCTTCGCGTCATAGGCCGTTGTGATCTTATCCAAAAGGATGTCCTTAACCTCCGCCTCATCCTTGCCCAAAAGATCATCGAGTCGCACCGACAAAGGAAAGGTGACGTTCACCCAAGAGGAAACAAGTGATTCCAAATCAGGCATCTCCTCGATTTTCGTAGCCTTGAACTCGGAGGGCGAAATGCCGGCGAGCCTTTCGTCAATTTCCTCTTCGACGAGCTCGAGAAGAATCTTGCCGGGGTCTTCCTCCAAAAGTACGTCATTGCGAATGGAATAGACGATTTCTCTCTGACGATTGAGTACGTCATCGTATTGGAGCAATCGTTTGCGAATCGAATAGTTTTGTTGCTCCACCTTCTTTTGGGCATTTTGAATCGACCAATCAAGAGTTCCATGCTCCAAAACCTCATCATCGCCAAAGGACTTCTCGAGCATTTTCGAAAGAGCCCCTTGGTTGGCGAACAGGCGCATCAAGTCATCCTCAAGCGAAACGTAGAACCGGGATGCACCAGGGTCGCCCTGACGAGCGCATCGTCCACGCAACTGTCGATCGATTCTCCTAGACTCATGCCTTTCCGTACCCAAAACCAAAAGTCCTCCCAGTTCCTTGACTCCCTCTCCCAACTTGATGTCCGTCCCCCGACCCGCCATATTGGTCGCAATGGTCACCGCACCCCGTTGACCCGCTTGGGCGACGATTTCCGCCTCTCGTTCGTGAAACTTCGCATTCAGAACGGTGTGGCGGATGTTGGCTCGTTTGAGCATACGACTGAAAACCTCCGATGATTCGACCGATGCAGTACCCACCAGCACCGGTTGACCCTTTTGGTTCGCTTCGGTCAAGTCCTCCAAGACCTGGTTGAATTTTTGCCGACGACCTTTGAACATAAGATCATTGAGATCCTTGCGTATGCAATCCCGGTGAGTCGGAATGACCATCACTCCCAACCGATAGATATCGTGGAATTCACCGGCCTCGGTTTCAGCGGTTCCGGTCATTCCCGCCAACTTGTCGTACATCCTGAAGTAATTCTGAATGGTGATGGTGGCATAGGTCTTGGTCTCTTTCTCTATCGCCACGCCTTCCTTGGCTTCGACCGCCTGGTGCAATCCATTGCTCCACCGTCGACCCGGCATCAAGCGACCGGTGTTCTCATCGACGATCATAACCTTGCCCCCTTGCACGACGTACTGCTTGTCCTTTTCGTAAAGGCCATATGCGCGAAGCAGTTGAGAAACCGTATGAATCCGCTCGCTTCGAACTTGAAAATCACGCTCCGCCTCCTCGCGGTCACTCCTCTTTTCCTCATCCGAACGATCCGCTCGACGATCAATCTCAACATAAAGCGTAGCAAGATCCGGAATCACAAACCCTTGAGGATCGCCCGGACTGATCAGTTCGCGACCCTTCTCGGTCAAGTCCGCCTGTTGATTCTTCTCATCGATCACGTAATGCAATGCCTCCTTGAGGGAATGAGCCCGTTCCTTATTGTAATCCGAGTTCATTTCCAGATCGAATTTTTCAAAACGCTTCCGGATCGCAGCATCCTCCATCATTCTCATGAACTGGCGGTGAGTCGGCATGCCTCTCTTTACTTGATAGAGTTTCGCGGTTGCCTCGTCCGCCGCTTCCTCCTCCAGTTCCTCCTTGGCGAACGAATTCTTTGCTTCTTCAGCCAACTTGTTGCATTGTCGCAACTGGGTATCGAAAAGCTTCATCACCAGAGGCTTCATTTCGGAAAACGGCAGAGGATGGTCCTCTCTCATCGGACCGGAAATGATAAGCGGTGTCCGGGCTTCGTCGATGAGGATCGAATCAGCTTCGTCAATAATACAGAAATAGTGATCTTGCTGCACCTGATCTTCGATGCAGGTGGCCATACCATTGTCACGGAGATAATCGAAACCAAATTCGGAAGCCGTTCCATAGGTAATGTTTCGCTTGTACATTTCCCGACGCTCGACCGCAGGCATATTGTTCTGAATGCATCCAACGGTAAGTCCAAGGAATTCGAAGAGAGCTCCCATCCAATGGGAATCGCGGCGGGCAAGGTAATCGTTGACCGTAACCAGTTGGCAATTCTTTCCACTCAAGGCATTGAGATAAAGGGGGCAGGTCGAGACCAAGGTTTTCCCCTCTCCGGTTGCCATTTCAGCAATGTGACGATCGTGCAAAGCCATACCGCCGATCAATTGAACGTCATAATGCACCATTTCCCATTCAATCGGATGATCGCATACGGAAATGGTTTTTCCGCATAATCTTCGGGCGCCGTTCTTGACCACCGCAAAGGCCTCAGGCAACAAATCCTCCAATGATTCGCCATTCTTGCAGCGTTCCATGAACTCCTCGGTCTTGCCTTGAAGCTCTTCGTCGGAAAGACTTTGATACTGCTTTTCCAGTTCGTTGATCCGGCTTACCACGGGAGCGCATTTCTTGACGTACTTTCGGTGCTGTCTGCCTTTGAAGGACTGCAGGAGTGACTGGACTGGAGCAAGTGGATTCATGTTGCTGAACTTAAAATCACAAACCGAGGCATTGGCGAAAATGGGGAATCGTTCGATCCAATCCTTCGCTCAACTCTATTTTAGGACTCCATCCCAAGACTTTCCGCGCCAGGGAAATATCAGGTTTACGCTGCATCGGATCATCGGAGGGCAAGTCCTGCTCTACGATGGTTGAGGAACCTTCAATCTTGCCCAAGACCTGTTCCGCAAGTTCCCGGATGGTGAATTCAACCGGATTACCTATATTGACGGGGCCAACGGTTTGATCCTGTTCCATTGTCCTCATCATTGCCTCGATCAAATCATCGACAAAACAAAAGGAACGGGTTTGAGAACCATCACCATAGATCGTCAAATCCTCACCCTGCAGAGCCTGTACGATGAAGTTCGAAACCACCCTGCCGTCGTTTGGCAGCATGCGGGGACCGTAGGTGTTGAAGATCCTAACCACACGCATATCCACCGCATTCTCCCGGTGATAATCGAAAAAGAGCGTTTCCGCACAACGCTTGCCTTCGTCATAGCAGGCACGTAATCCGATGGGATTTACGTTTCCCCGATAACTTTCGGGCTGGGGGTGAACTTCGGGATCTCCGTACACTTCGGACGTGGAGGCTTGCAAAATTCGGGCCCCGACCCGCTTGGCCAGTCCCAAGCAGTTAATCGCTCCCAAGACCGAAGTCTTGACTGTCTTAATGGGATTGAATTGATAATG
>Ga0160422_10002832_pt1 | contig 10791 bp, 12 predicted proteins | sample Fk160mmetaG_FD_108192 | JGI IMG/M metagenome (GOLD analysis project Ga0160422, IMG submission 108192) | Marine microbial communities from the Central Pacific Ocean - Fk160115 60m metaG | ecosystem: Environmental > Aquatic > Marine > Oceanic > Photic zone | place: The Central Pacific Ocean... | reverse complement strand
TTCGTCGCTTTTGGTATCAAACGTCCCAATCAAGTAAATACAACGCATTTAACCCTCCGAACACTAATACACTTAAGTGGTGACCTATTACTTCCGGGCTAACTCGTTGTAAGCAACGTTTGTACCAGAGCCATAAAAACATCTCTATAATTTGCTTCCTGGCAGTCTAAAATATCTATCGTATACCTACAATTTAGATAATACTCATACCTTCATCGAAAAATGGCACACCCGTTGCTTCATACACTTTGACTAATACGTTCAAGCGGTTAATTTTTTAAAAAGAGGATTTAAAATGGCGAAAATTATTCATTCTATGATCCGGGTTCTTGAAGAAAAAAGGTCTATAGAATTTTATAAATTAGCCTTTTCACTGGAGGTTGCCGATCGGTTGGAGTTTGACGATTTCGTACTGGTATACCTTAGTAATTCAGAGACGGACTTTGAGTTGGAATTGACGATTAACAAATCGCAAACTGAACCATACAACCTGGGTGACGGCTACGGCCATATGGCTGTTTCAGTCGAAGACGTAGAAGCAGAGCATGAGCGTTTTACCAGCGCAGGATTAAATCCCAGAAAGCTTGTAGATTTCAAAAACAACGGAGAAAGTGTGGCCAAATTTTTCTTCGTAGCTGACCCGGACGGTTATCAAATAGAAGTTTTACAGAGGGGTGGGCGGTTTAAGTAGAACTATTAAAAAAATAAAAAGGTAAACATCATGAATTATTGATGTTTGAAGTCTTTGATTAAAGGAGTGCAATATGCCTGAGTCGACTGAGACAAACACTGAAGAACGAAAAATGTTAAGTGAAATGTTGAGGGTCTTGTACCCACATAAATCATTTGGAACAGAAATATATCAAAAAACAGCTGAAGCAGTAATAGGCGCATCTGAAGCAAGTCCTGCACAAAAACTAACCCTCCAAACAGGTATAAGGGAACTAGGGATAGCTGGCTTTGATAAGATGGATCCTAGAGAAGCCACAAACTATCTTAAAAGTATCGAGGGCAATGCATTTTTTGCAGCTGTGACTGGTCCTGGACTAGTGGCTCTATACAGTAACCACGATGTATGGAATCTACTCGGCTATGAGGGTGCTAGCCATCATTTGGGTGGCTATGTGAACAGAGGCTTTGATGATCTTGATTGGTTGCCAGAACCAAGAATTACTGAATATGAGGAGACTCAGAAATCATGAAAAAAATTGAAAATAGCGAAGAAGTAGTTGTTATTGTTGGGTCTGGTGCCGGTGGTGGTACCATGGCATATGAATTAACAAAGGCAGGGATACCTTGTGTTTTACTAGAAGCTGGTCCGCATCTGACAAATGAAGACTATGTTAATGATGAATGGGAGGCATTTGGCCAAATGGCTTGGCTTGACGGTCGAGCCACCAGTGGTTCATGGCGAGTTGCAAAAGATTTTCCTGATTTACCGGCATGGATAGTAAAGGCGGTCGGGGGTACCACCACACACTGGGCTGGAGCCACACCAAGATTTAAAGATTATGAATTCAAAGCTTTGTCGACTTATGGAAAATTAGAAGGTGCTTCACTTTTAGACTGGCCAATAAGCTTGGAAGAGATGGAACCCTATTACGACAAAGCAGAGAAAGCACTGGGATCTACCCATAGACATGGGCGACCACCTCTTCCTGCAAACAATAACTATAAGGTCTTTGCAAACGGGGCAGAGAGAGTTGGATACAAATTTTATGCCACAGGACCATACGCCACAAACGCAGAGCCATACGACGGAAGACCCGCGTCTGTTCAAGATGGTTTTAATTTTCAAGGCGACAAGCAGAAATCAAAATGGAGTACTTTAGTCCGGGAAATACCTAGAGCAATAGAAACAGGCTTGTGTGAATTAAGAGCCGATTCCCATGCCGTGCAGATTACTCATGACTCGTCTGGTAAGGCTGATGCGGTCCTATACTTAGATGCTGAGGGCAATCTTCACCGACAAGCAGCGAAAGTGGTTTGTGTTGCTGGAAACTCAATTGAGTCCCCGCGGCTCTTACTTCTAAGTGCCAGCTCAATGTTCCCTGATGGTTTAGCTAATTCATCTGGAGAGGTGGGTTGTAATTACATGAGGCACCTTACCGGATCAATGTACGCGCGCTTCGAAAAACCGGTACACATGTATCGGGGTGAGACCATGGCGGGAATTATCGCTGACGAACAGCCACATAATCCTTCGAGAGGTTTTGTGGGCGGATATTACATGGAAACACTCGCCCTTGGGCCATCATTTCTGGCAAGCTTTGTTGAACCGGGTGCTTGGGGAGAAGATTTTACTGAAATGATGGACGCATATGCTAATACCGCCGGCATGTGGATTGTTGGTGAAGACATGCCTCAGACATCTAACCGGATAACCCTTTCCGATAGCAGTAAAGACAAATGGGGGCTACCAGTCGCAAATGTGAATTATGACGATCACGCAAATGACGTATCTATGCGAACGTATGCCTATGAAAAAGCCGAAGCCTTATATAAGGCGGCAGGTGCAATTGGTACTCATCGAACACCACCATACCCTTCCACGCACAATTTAGGATCACTTAGGATGAGTGAGTTACCAAAAGACGGTGTTTTGAATAGATGGGGCTGCGCACACGATGTGAAAAATCTATTTGTTTCAGATGGGTCAGTTATGACTACTGGTGGAGCAGCTAATCCAACGCTAACGATCGTTGCTCTCGCAATTCGACAAGCAGAATACATTGCAAAATCTTTAAATGCAGGAGATTTATAGCTACTCAACTTTTAATTAGTCTGGCTTTAAATTGAAGCCAGACTGAGCCATAGGGCCTTGCGTAAAGTGCAGCTATATCTTTTTGTCAGCCTCATCAAGGATATCAGCTAGAGATGGTACTTTTATATCAACCTGATTTTTCCAGAGTTCTGAACGCAGCACTGCTTTAGAACACTGAATGTAGACTTCTCTGATTTTAAACACAATTACAGTGGCCGGTAATGTTTCATTCATAATGAACTCTTGTCTGGTTTTTAGCTCAGCCGTAACTTTTGCAGTACCATTTATTCGTACTACGGTTGTTACTCCGGGGATCATAAACATCAAAGAAGCGCGACCGTCCAAAATGATATTCCGAAGACTATCTAAACGGTTATTGCCTGGCCAGTCAGGCAAAAGGAGAGTACGGCTGTCAGCAACTTTTACAACTGGCCCCTTTTCTCCTCTGGGACTGTTATCAGTTTTTTCTTTGGTCACCGTTGACAGTATACAAAAGCGTGAAGCCCTTACCCATTCTTCATAAAGAGGGGTCAATTCTTTCGAAACTTTTACTAAAGCTGCAGGCACAGGCGGGCCATACAAATCTAAAAGATCTTTAATAGAACCAACATAATCCATTTTCCTGCTTTTCCCTAAAATTTGAATTTATCTATCCTACAACCAAAAAATTGAAGTATTATAGGCCTCAAGGAACCAGCGGCGAGAAACACAAAGTTCTAATTCCTGTGAGGATCATTCTTTGGAAGAATATCTCGGATGTATTCTCTGCCTTTCCACTCCGGTGCAGACGGCATTTCATGCCCGTACCTAGGAATATCATTAGAAACCTCATCGTCCTGTAAGTTTGGGGCATACCGCGGGCAGTTAGGATATATTTCACACGAAATTTTGATAACAAACTTCGCCCCATAGTGGCGAGATATAGTTGCTTCATCATCAAGAATGCTAGCAATACCGTTTACTCTAATTCGTCGGCTTTTACCATCAAAATTAACGAATAATAATGCAACGTTTGGATTTTTAGAAATATTACCAGCAGTTCTATACATCGAATTCCCGTCATATTCTGGATATTCAATTACCCCACCATCGTAAACTTTTACGAAACCTGGGTCTCCAGACTTGATGTTACAGTCTACGTAATTATTCCATGAACTTGCTATGAAAAAAAACTTTGAACTTTGGATAAGTTCAATTTCATCATCCCAGAACTCGTAATGCTTCCGGTGTTTTTCTAATGCATCAGCTGTCCGACGGCCATCAAAGTTATCTTGAAAATTTCTCATACCCTCATGATAAAAATCCCTATTTTCAGGATGGGACATATGCTTTACCTGTCTACCAACTTGAATGGGTGGTTAGCGGTATCTAGCCATGCCTTTACCGCAACTGCCGCAATCGTAATGTCTTCTTTACCTCCCATGCCTTTATCGTCTAGGCCACCTTTGACAATTTCTACATTGACCGATCCGTGCGGCAACGCAGCTGCCACTGCTTCTTTGTCGACCATTTCTGGTTTACAAACAGCTATAGTGACATCTACGCGCATTTCAGAGGCACGGTTATAGGTATAAAAGATTGTCAAAGAGCTGTGGCGAATGGCATCGGAAATCCCCCGCAGCGCTGCTTTAGTATAGTCATGGCCATGAACATCAACACCCATACCGAGTTCGCAAATCAATGGCTTCATTGTAAAACCTCCACGTCATATGATACTGTAACAATCGCGTTTGCGATTACTGTTTTTTGACCCATCATTTCCACCTCCAGTCCGCCTTGGACAGCCTCAGCAGTCACAATGCCAACAGGAGCCTCGGCCTTGACAACGTCCAGATCAACTGCGTCTGGGTTGCTGACGCCTACCCGGATATCAACCAACATTGCCTCCAAGGGAAGGTCAAATGCAGCCCCTATCGACAAAAAATTGCGATGCAAAGCATCGTGAACAGCTCGGGCAGCGGCTTTTGTATAATCTTGTCCTTTTAAGTCAGTGCCCATACCCATTTCAACGGCAAATTGGACTTTTGGCATAGCATCCTCCTACTGATTAATACGGTTCATGATCAGTTCATCAACTTTATCAGGTACCGCAAGAGTTATAATATTTTGGCCTTGCATTTCGAATCTTTTCGTTTGTAAAATATCGCCAGAGGATGCGCGCACCCTCTTACATGATGGCTTAGGCAGTCGATCAGTTGCAATTGCCTTAGCATTTTCTGGATACAGTTGTCGAATTTTACCAGATGCAAGTACAACTGTCTTCAAGACATCATTCATCTGCGTTTTCCATCCAAAGTGGCAAATTTCGATTGCCAGGCTGAAATCTTAATTTCTGATCAAACACGTATGCCGTCTTCATCGAACAGGTGAATGCGTCTTTGGTCAAAAGTCACTCGCTGCTGGGATCTTTCAGGAACATCCACCTGACCAGGTGCACGAATTTTCACAATCTGCTCATCTAGTTGCGCATTTAAGATCGTGTACCCGCCGAGAGGTTCAACAGAGTTAATCACCAAATCCAAACCGAAGTCGCCGTCCTTGGCACCCAACCAGATATCCTCCGGTCGAACGCCCAGAGTTGCCGTGCCACCTGCTTTGGTCTTGCCTTTGAGTGGAAAGCGTTCATCGATTTTGTCACCCTCAAAAAACTTACCGTCTGATGATAGTTTCCCCTGAAAAAAATTCATCGGCGGGGAACCGATAACTTCCGCTACTGCCATCGAGTTTGGCCTGCTGTAAACATCATCCGGCGTTCCAATCTGGGCAATTTTGCCATCCGCAACAACAGCAACTCTGTCCGAGACCGCCATGACTTCTTCTTCATCATGACTCACATAAACAAAAGTCTGGTTGTTTTCCCTCTGAAGGCGCTTCAGCTCAACGCGCATTTCTTCACGAAGACGAGCATCCAGGGCGGCGATTGGTTCATCCAATAACATTGCACGGCTTGTGGCTGCAAATGCTCGACCGAGGGCAATTCTCTGACGTTCGCCACCCGACATTTGAGCAGGATTCTTCTCAAGAATGTGACCGACATGCAAAACCCCTGAAACGAAATCCAGTTGCTTTGAAATCTCGGCCTCCGATACGCCGCGTTCCTTAAGAGGAAATATAATATTTTCTCGCCCATTCATATGCGGGAAAAGAGCTAGGTTCTGGAAAACCATAGAGATGTCTCGTTCAGCGACACCCATCTCGACGGAGTCCTGACCCGACAAAAGAACCTCGCCTTCATCAGGTTGTAAAAGACCCAAAATCAACTTAAGAATTGATGTTTTTCCCGTTGATGGTGGACCAAATATGCCGAAAAATTCACCTTGCTCTACGCTCATACTAATCGGTCCAAGAGTAAAATTTGGGTAGTTCTTTACCACATTTCTAATTTCGATCGCACTCATTTTGCTGCTCCTCCCAAACGTCGGCCAGAAGTCAAATCGAACGCCATACTTTTTGCTGAAGGTAGATAGAAAGGTACTGTATCACCAACTTTCAATTGGTCCTGATCATCAAAGGCGATAAACCTTGTTTCGGAGACTTGTAAGTAAGCCAGCCGTTTAGGTCCGACACGTTCCAAAACTTCGACAGTGCCATCCATTTTCATATCGGAGTCGGAACGCTGCTTCCCAAAATAAATATCCTGTGGGCGAATTCCAAAAGAACCTCTCTGTACTTTTCCATCGCTGGCAAAATCAGATTTCACTTGGCCTTGCAACTTTATTTCTGCACCGTCATTGGCCCTTAGTTTCAGCTGATCTTTTTCTTGGCTAAGCTCCCCATCTATTAGATTCATGCGTGGGCTGCCTATGAAATGAGCTACAAAGCGATTATCTGGAGAATTGTAGATATCCAGGGGCGTTCCATATTGCATCAGTTTGCCCTCATCGATAATAGCGATTTTATCAGCTAAGCTCATAGCCTCAATCTGGTCATGGGTTACATAAATCATAGTTTGACCAAACTCATGTTGTAGTACTTTCAACTCTGCACGCATATAAGCTCGGAATCCTGCATCCAAATTAGATAAAGGTTCGTCTAGCAAGAAAATTCGCGGCTCAACAATTGCAGAGCGACCGATTGCCAGTTTTTGCATTTCATTCACAGACAAGCTCGCGGCGGGTTGATCCAGACGGTGGGAAATACTCATGCGATCTGCCATCGCTTTAACCCGTCGCTCAATTTCACCCTGAGCAACTTTCTTAACCTCCAGACCATAAGATAAATTTTTATAAACACTCAGATGCGTAAAAATGGCATAGTTTTGGAACACAAAGCCAATATTGCGATCCTGAATGCGAGTGCCGGACAATTCCTGCTCATCAAACAAGATTGACCCTTCGGTCACATCCTCTATACCAGCGATCATATTCATGGTCGTGGTTTTACCGCACCCCGAAGGCCCGAGCAAAGCAGCAAACTCGCCCTCTTCGATTTCTAATGTTAAATCGTCGACGGCGGTGAAGTCACCAAACCGCTTAGTGACATTTCTTATTTGAATTGATGACATTATCTACGTATCCTTCTTAGCCATGTAAGATAATCCTTTTGCAGCGACCACACTGAGAACAAAGAGGATAGTTAGGCCAATTGCCGCCACATATGCCCACTCTAACTCGGCGAATGTAAGCTTATATAAGAAGATAGATATGGTTTCAGTTTGAACACCCGGCCCCCCTTTGGTCATAATGTAGACCAAGTCAAAGATTTTGAAGCATTCGACAGCGCGCAAAACCAAAGCTATAATGATCACAGTTTTCATCCTCGGTATTATGATCTTAAGAAAGTTCTGCCAGTTTGATCCACCCAAAAGTCGCGCGGCCAGCAATTGATCAGAAGGCACGCCAAGCATGCCTGCCAAAAGGATCAGAAACATCAAAGGTGTCCATTGCCAAATATCTGCGATAATAACTGAGATCATCGCACGGTGTACATCCGTCAACCATGAAAAATTTGATGGAAGTCCAAGGTGTGCATTCACCGGACCAGTCCCTTGGAACAAAAGATAAAACATCAAACCTACAACTGCAGGTACTATCATCATTGGTGTTAGCATAATGGAATAAAACATCTTACGACCTGGAAACTGTTCAAGGAACAAATATGCCAAGGCCATACCCAAGAAGAATTGAGCCGGAACAGCTACGATCATAATCAAGACCGTACGCCACAACGCACCCCACATTCGGGGATCAGTTAGCTGATACCAATAGTTTTCACCCCAGCTGAAAACTTCCCACGCCATATACCATGGAATACCTTCCAAGGGAGTCCACCATGTGACTGACAGGTACAGTTGCATGAACAATGGGAAAACAACGATGAAAAGCAATAGTAGCACCGTTGGTAGAACAAACCAAAAGCCCATCTTGTTGCCATCTTGCGCAACTTTGGCCCAATAACCATCTTTGGTCGGAGTATTTGCAGATTTATCACTCATTGTTTTAGTGCTCCAAATGTCAGACCTCGTACGAGGTGTTTTTGAATCATTAGGCCAAATACCACCGGTGGAATTGCGGCGATAATACCCAACGCGGCTTTCATACCGTACATCTGCCCGCCCATTGCAGATGTCAGGGTCGCCATGTAGACTGGAAGTGTAACCCATTCCTTTTGAGTTAGCATAAGTGCTAACAGGTAGTCAGACCAATTTAGAATGAAAACGAATAGGGCACATGTCGCCAAACCGGGTTTTACAATAGGTAGTGTGATGCGGTAGAAAACTCGCCAGTATGAACATCCCGCAACTCTTGCAGCGTCTTCAATTTCCACGGGGACTTCTTCGAAGAAAGTCTTCATCAACCAGAATGCAAACGGGAGCGTCACAATTCCATAAATCAAAGACAAGCCCCACCACGTATCCACCGCACCAATAAACGCCCACATTACCATGACAGGGATCATAACGGCCAACGGTGGAAATAGGCGAAGTTGCAAAACTGAAAGAGGTAACATCTGCGCAAGCCCGAAACGAACAACAGCATAAGAGGAGAGCGTTCCACAAACGAGAGCCACCAAAGTTCCACATATCGAGGTAACAAGGCTCGCGATAAGTGGGCCAACAATTGTCCGGTCAAGGCTTACAACCAAACCTGTGGCCTCGCCATAGAAAATAAACTCGAAATTCTGGAGCGTAGGGTTCTTAGGGAACCAAGTTAGGCCGGCAACTGTTGTCCATTCTGGATACGGTTTGAAAGCCATAGTGACCATCCACAATAATGGGTAGATAACAATGGCACTGGCCAACAAAACAAAGAAATATTTTAACGTTAAAGCGCTTGGAGACAGCTTCATAGCTACCCTCTCATATTTTGTTAAAGAAAAAACTTATCCGGGCCGAAGACAAGCTCAGCCCGGATGATGGGAGAATTTAGGCGGGATCGAGGATTGTAGGCCAAGTTTTTCGGCTGGCCTTGATCGAGTCTATGATGCCATTCCGCTTATTACGCTTGATGATCCGTTCCCATTTTTTCTGGGCCGCATCCATCGCGTCAGAAGCAGATTTCTGTCCAGTTATCGCCGCTTGAATTTCTTCATCCAGCGCGTTATCGAGCGCCGTCTGTCCGGCAAAGTTAATCGATGGCGCAGAACGGGCGATCGTTGCCGGGATCGATTCCATCGAATAGGAATGATACGTCAACTCGACCAGAGGTTCTTTAAAGTTCGCCTGTTGCATCGGATCAAAATAGCCACCAGGATTACCTGCCATCCAAGTATACGTCCGAGTGGAGCTTAACCACTGCAGGAACAGATATGTTGCTTCTGGATATTTAGACTTGGAAGAAACCCATGCAGTTATGTGATAATATAGCACAGAACGGCGATTTATCTTACCATCCTTTTCACGGCCTGGGGGCAGGTGACTATCAATCATGCCCGTCGCTTTGGATTTCGGACTACCATCGGCGTTATAACCGTCGCCAAACTTCACAATGTTTGTATAGATCGCGGTATGCGGTATTACCAAATTCCACATTGTACCGTAAGCTTCCGCCCAAGTAAACGTTAGCGCGTCTGGTGGAGCCCACTCAAACGAACGCACGTGCTCTTCAGCACACTGCTTACCCAGATCAGAGTTCAACATTGGATTAGCATCCTCGTCGAAGTAGTGGAAGTTGGGATGCTCCATGGATGCAAAACGCGCGTAAAACGTCGCCAAACCCCAGAACGGACTCATCAAATTACCGTTGCCGTACATTGTACCGTATCCGAAATCTTTACCAGTAAAAAACGCGGAAATGCGGTCGACATCCTCCCAGGTATTTGGAACATCCAGAGCTACACCTGTTTCAGCCATGAACTTGTCCTGAACTTCAGGCATGTCGTAAATACCTTTCAGATAGAACCAGGTTTGAAAATCACCATCCATAGAGAAGGAATAGTAGTCACCTTCATAGGTATACAGTAATTTCTCCATTTCAGGTGTGGGTGTACCGCGTTCTGGATCACCCCAATCAGGTTGATACTTAGCCACATAATCGGAACAATTAACCGCGCCGCCTGAGGACACAAGATCGCCCGTAGAGTTCCAAGGACCTGTGTAAACGTCAAAGGTCCCGTCACCTGTAGTGACGTCCTGCATCACCTTTTTAAAAATGTCTTCCGCAGGCGCGCCAATTATCTCAATCTTGATACCAGTTTCACGCTCCCAAACTTCTTGTGCAGAAGGAGCTCCGTCCGGGAATGGCTTTGTTATCTGACCAATTGCACCATCGGTCAACAGCATCGAAATCTTTTCAGGTGCGTTGCCCGCCGCCTGCAAAGCTTTTATACCCTCGATCGCACGGCCCTCGGACATGGTGTTATTATACTGAAAGCGCTCAGCGCCGTCGAAACCTGTGGGGCCGCCTGTCATTCCAGGAGCTAGTCCATGTGCATCAGCAAAAGCAGGCACGGTAAACGCTCCTAAACCACCCATGGTTGAAGCTGCAGATACAGCAGCGCTCGACTTTAAAAAGTTTCGTCGAGATTGATTGGAAATTAATCTATTCTTAGTTGTCATTGTTTCCTCCCTAAGTGACATTACAAATATG
>Ga0160422_10002831_pt1 | contig 10793 bp, 8 predicted proteins | sample Fk160mmetaG_FD_108192 | JGI IMG/M metagenome (GOLD analysis project Ga0160422, IMG submission 108192) | Marine microbial communities from the Central Pacific Ocean - Fk160115 60m metaG | ecosystem: Environmental > Aquatic > Marine > Oceanic > Photic zone | place: The Central Pacific Ocean... | reverse complement strand
TTCTAAATTTTTTGAAAAAACTATTAAAATCTTTTCACCATTTTTATCAAAAGAGCAACTTATTATTAGCGCAACAAAAGGAATTGATAATTCTGGTAAAACTATGAGTATGATTGCCGAGGAAATATTAAATAGACCAATTAGCGTTCTTTCAGGACCTAGTCATGCAGAAGAAGTAGCTAGAGCTATACCATGCGCGGTTGTTATAGCATCTAAAAATGAGTTTGAGTCAAAAAAATTACAAGCGTATTTTATGAATGATTTTTTTAGAGTTTATACTTCTACGGATTGTTTAGGAGTAGAATTAGGCGGAGCTCTAAAAAATATTATTGCAATTGCCGCGGGTATTAGTGATGGATTGGGTTATGGTGATAACACTAAAGCGGCAATCATAACTAGGGGTCTTTATGAAATTAAAAAGTTAGGAATGGCTTTGGGAGCTAATCATGATACTTTTACTGGATTAAGTGGAATAGGTGATCTTATTGTTACATGTACAAGTAACCATAGTAGAAATCGAAATGCAGGAGAGCGCCTTGGAAAAGGTGAAAAATATAATCAGATTTTAGAAAATAATTTGATGGTTGTCGAAGGCTTCGATAATTGTGAAGCAGCAGTACAATTATCTAATAAATTTAATCTGAATCTCCCGATAATAAATCAAGTTCACCAAGTATTATATCAAAATAAAGATCCAAAAATAGCTATGACTGAACTCATGAATAGATCTGCTAAATCAGAAACATAATAGTATTTCTAAATAACTTATAATATGAAAAATAATTTATTTAAAATTTTAAATTAATAAAGGGTTACTTATGAAAATAAAAGGCTTTAAAGCATGGCGACCAAATAAAAAATTTATAAAGGATGTGGCTTCTGTTCCTTATGATGTTGTTGATTACGATCAAGCTTTGGAATTATCAAAAGGAAATCCATTGAGCTTTTTACATGTTGTAAGAGCAGATATTCACTTTTCTAGGGAAGATAATCCTTATTCCGATAAGGTTTATCAAAAAGCAAAATTAAATCTACAAAAGCTGATAGATGAAAAGGTATTACTTCAAGAAAGTTCAGAATCTATTTATTTGTATAGTCAAAAATTAGATGATCATGTTCAGTTTGGAATAGTCGCTACATGCCACATTGAAGATTATGAAAATAATATTATAAAAATTCATGAAAAAACTAGAAAATTAAAAGAGCTAGATAGAATAAAATATGTTGAGAATCAAAAAGCTCATACTGGACCCGTTTTCTTAGCTTATCGAGACTGTAAAAAGATTAATAGTCTCGTAAATGATCTTAAATTAAAAACTCCTATTTATGATTTTACTGCTGACGATAATGTTCAACATACTTTATGGAAATTTGATGAAAATAATGAAATAATAAATCAATTTAAACAAATCCCATCTGCTTATGTTGCAGATGGACATCATAGATCCGCTTCTGCAGTAAAAGTTGCCGCAAAAAGAAGAAGTGAGAATAAAAATCATAATGGTACGGAATCATATAATTATTTTTTAGCAGTATTATTTCCTGAAAGTGAATTGAAAATATTACCTTATAATAGAGTAGTTTTATCATTGGGTATGACAGGAGATGAATTCATATCACAATTAAATAAAAAATTTGTAATCAAAAATAATGGAGTTGATACTCCACGTAAGCCAGGAGAAATATGTATGTATATGCAAGGGGTATGGAGAACTTTAACATTAAGGAATGAATTATCTGATTCAGACCCAGTTACAACATTGGATGTTAGTATTTTACAAAACTACATTTTATCTCCAATTATTGGAATTCATGATCCAAGAGAAAGTAATAATATCGATTTTATTGGAGGAATAAAAGGAACTAAAGAACTTGAAAACTGGATTAATAAAAAGAAAGCCTCAGTAGCTTTTTCAATGTATCCAACATCAATGAACGATTTATTCAAAGTTGCTGATGCTGGAAAACTTATGCCGCCTAAAAGTACATGGTTTGAGCCAAAACTTCGATCTGGATTATTAATTAACATTTTTGATTAAAAAACAATTACAATGAATGATTTGGATACAATAGCAGCAATTGCAACACCATCAGGTGATGGTGGTATTGGTATTATTAGAGTTTCTGGACCAAAGGCATTTATTATAACAGATCAAATATTTAAATCTTATGATGGATTATCTTGTAATACGAGAGAACACGGTAGATTTAATTTTGGAAAAATTATTAATTCTAATCGAGATACAGTTGATCATGCTATTGTTTTAATAATGAGAAATCCTCATAGTTTTACTGGAGATGATACCTCTGAAATTCAATTGCACGGTGGCATTATTATTTTAAAAGAAGTTTTATCAATGATTTTAAATTTAGGTGCTAGACTGGCAGAGAATGGTGAATTTTCAAAAAGAGCATTTATAAATGGAAAGATTGATCTTACTCAAGCCGAGGCTATATGTGATTTAATTTCAGCAAAGTCAAAACGAGCAGCTCAAATAGCTGTTAATCAATTAGAAGGTGATTTATCAAATGAGATTAATTACATTTATAATTTATTCCTAGAAATCACTGCCAATCTTGAAACAACAATTGATTTTATTGAAGATGAACTTCCTGATGACGTGTTTACAGGAATTCAAAAAAAATTTTTTGAATGTGAAGATAAATTAATTAATTTAATTAAAACATGGGATGAAGGAAAAATATTACGAGAAGGTTTAACAATTTCTATAATAGGAAAACCGAATGCTGGAAAATCCACACTTTTTAACAAATTACTTGGTTTTGATCGTGCAATTGTCTCAGAGATCAAGGGTACAACTAGAGATACGCTAGAAGAAGGATATATCTTAAATGGTTATCCAATAAAATTAGTTGATACAGCTGGATTGAGGGATACAGAGTGTCTAATTGAAGTTGAGGGCATTAAGAGAACAGAAAAAATGTTAGAAAAATCAGATTTTGTTATATATATAATTGATGCATCAGTTGATATGGATTCGTCTGAAATCGTGAGAATAAATAATTTTCCTTCAGATAAATATCTCGTCTTATCAAATAAAATTGATAAGGGAAAAATGGTAAATATTAAAAACTCTGTTGATATTTCTTTACTCGATGACAAAAGTAATCAAGTAGTTAAAGATGAACTAAGAAAAATAATTGAAAAAAATTTAAATTTAAATTTTTCAAATGCTTTGGTTTCAGAGAGACACAAAAATCTTTTAGAGCAAACAATTATAGAGGTAAATCAAGTTAAAAAATTATTTTCTCAAAATATTGAATCTCAAGCAGTTATTATTTGTAATCATTTAGGAATAATTTTGAATATTTTAGGACAAATTACTGGAAAAGTTTATCATGATGAATTATTGGAAAATATTTTTTCAAGATTTTGTATAGGTAAATAATTCTTTTTTTTATTATGAACTATTGTATTTTCAATAGGAGTTAAATCATGGGTAAAGATAAATTAAAAATTATAGAGTTTGATAGAAATAAAAATTCATCAGCAATAAAAACGTTTTTCAATAGAGAAATTGTTATATCCAAAGCATTAGAAGCTGCAAATAAAATAGTAAATGATGTTAAAATTAATGGTGATACCGCTTTACTGCAAGCAATTTCAAAATACGATAATGTAAATGTTAATTTAAAAAAAATTAAAGTTTCTGACCAAGAGATACAGTCAGCAATTAGTTCGGTTGATAAATCTTTTGTTAAAGCTGTGAATTATGCCAAAAAAAATATAGTAAAATTTTCTAAGGCAAGTTTGAAAAAAAATTGGAAAGAAAAAACAAAAAATGGTGGATTTGTTGGCGAACTATTTATTCCTATTAAAAGAGTAGGTTGTTATATTCCAGGAGGTGCTGCGCCTTTAGTATCAACAGCACTAATGACGGTAATTTTAGCAAAAATTGCAGGAGTTGAAGAAATCGTTGCTTGTTCACCACCGTCTATTGACGGCTCTTTAAATCCAAATATTATTTATGCTCTTCACAATAGTGGTGTAACAGAAATTTATAAAATGGGGGGAGCACATGCTATTGCTTCCATGGCATATGGCACTAAAACTATTAAAAAAGTTAATAAAATCGTTGGTCCAGGAGGACCATATGTAACTGCAGCAAAAAAAATAGTTTATGGAGATGTTGCAATTGATATGGTTGCTGGACCGAGTGAAATCGGAATACTCACTGATTCAACAGCAAATCCTAAATTTATAGCTGCTGATCTATTGTCTCAGGCAGAACATGGAACTAGCTTGGAGAAAGCACTGCTAATTACAACATCCATGAAACAAGCTCAATTAGTAAAAGAACAAGTTTTAAAACAATCAATACAATTGAAGCGAAGAAAAATTATTACTGATGTCATTAATAATGGAATGTTGATAGTTGTTGTTAAAAATTTAAATGATGGAGTTGATTTAATTAACGATTTTGCACCCGAACATATGGAGTTAGTTGTAAAAAATCCAAAAAAAATAATTCCTAGGATTAAAACTGCAGGAGCTTTATTTATAGGTTCATGGACTCCTGAATGTGTTGGAGATTTTATTGCAGGACCAAGTCATGTTTTGCCTACAGGTGGTACTTGTAAATATTTTTCAGGATTAACTGTTGACGATTTTAGAAGAAGAATGAGCGTTGTTGAATATAAAGAAGATGATTTAAAAGATTCTTTAGAGGCAATAGAAATATTTGGAAATATTGAAACTTTAGATGCTCATAGTAAATCTGCTACAATTAGATTTAGAAAAGAGGTTTAAATTGAGCGATTTAATAAGAAAATCTATACAAAATTTAAAAGAATATATTCCTGGAGAACAGCCTTCTGATAAAAATTTAATTAAACTCAATACAAATGAAAACCCATATCTTCCATCTCCAGATGTACAGGATATTTTATCGATGGTTGAAATTTCAAATTTAAATAAATATCCTGATCCTAATTGTACTGAATTAAAAAAAGTTATCGCAGACTTACATAATTGTTCAGTTGACGAAGTATTTATTGGAAATGGTTCTGATGAAATCCTTTCTTTATCAGTTAAGTCATTTGTGGAAAAAAATGAAGTAGTTGGTTTTTTTGATCCATCATACTCCCTTTATCCTGTTTTAGCTGATATTGAGGACGTAAAATACGAATTAATAGAGTTAGATGATCAGTTTAAATTTAATGGTAAATTACCGAATAAAATAAAATTATTATTAATTGCAAATCCAAACGCACCAACGAGTCTTTCTTTATCTGATGATTTGATGTTAAAATTAGTTAAGAATGAAAAAAGTATATTATTAGTAGATGAGGCATATGCAGATTTTTCAAAAAAAAATTTCATTCATTTTGCCTTAGAGTATGAAAATTGCTTGATAACAAGATCTTTATCAAAATCCTATTCATTGGCGGGAATTAGATGTGGCTATTGTATTGGTAATAAAAAATTGATTGGCGCTCTTAATAAAGTTAAGGATTCATATAATATTAATTATTTGACACAAGAAATTGCTCGTGTTGCCATTTTAGATCAAGGAACAATGAAAGCTAATGTTGAGGCAATTAACCAAACAAAAAATATTTTAGCGAATAAATTAAAAGAACTTGGATTTAAAGTATTTCCATCAGAAACAAATTTTTTATGGATTAAGCCATTAGGAATTAATGCAAAAAAGTTATATAATTTATTAAGAAGTAAAAATATTTTAGTAAGATATTTTGATAATAATTCGAAAACGAAAGATTTTTTGAGAATTACAATTGGTACCGCTCCTGAAATTTTTAATTTAATAGACGTGCTAGACGATATTGTGAACAATAATTCAAAATGATTAAATTAGAATCAGTAACAAAAAAATTTGATAAAAAGGTAATATTAGATTCTATATCTTTTAATATTAATAATAATAAAATTATTGGCCTTTTGGGTAAAAATGGTGCCGGTAAAACAACTCTTATGCGATTAATTACTGGATACTTTCTTCCTGATGAAGGAGTTATTAGTATTTTTAATAAAGATATTTCATTAAACCCAATAGAAGTTAAAAAAAATATTGGTTATTTTCCTGAGAATTGTCCTTTATATGATGACATGAAAGTTGATGAGTTTTTAAAATACCGTGCTCGGATCAAAGGAGTTCTTCCAAGACATGTTAATAAAAGATTAAGACAAGTATTAAAAGATTGTGATATTTCTGACCATGGTAAGTTTCTGATTAAAAATTTATCCAAGGGGTATCGACAACGAGTTGGATTAGCTGATTCGCTAATACATAACCCTAAAATTCTTGTTTTAGACGAGCCAACCGCAGGGCTAGATCCAAAGCAAATAAAAGAATTTCGAACGTTAATAAAAGAGTTGTCTAAAAATCATATAATTTTTTTATCATCACATATTATGCATGAAATTGAAGTATTATGTGATGAAATTATTATACTTGATAAAGGAAAAATTATTTCAACAGATCGAATTAATAAAACTTATAATAAATTTAATTTTTCCAAAAATATTTATATAGAATTAAAAATTGATATTTTAAATTTTAAAAAAATAGTAGATGAACTCAACTATATAAATGTACGATCTATTAAAGAAATAGATGATATTTGGTTATCGGCTGAATTGGATTTAAAAGACAATAAAACTTCTGATACTTTATCAAGTGATTTATTTAAAAAAGAAATCAAAGTTCGTATCCTTAACGTAAAAAAATCAAATTTAGAGAATGCTTTCATTGAACTAATGAATTAAGAAGGATATTTATTATGAGAGTTTTTTCGTGTCTATTTAAAAAAGAGTTGAAAAGCTTTTTTTATTCTCCAACTGCCTTTGTAGCCTTATTTATTTTTTGGTTATTATCTGGGTTGAATTTTTACTGGGTGTTAATGCAATTAAGTGAAGGAGAAAGAGCGATATCAGTTATACAATTACTTTTTTGTGGTCCATTAATAATTTTTTCATTACCTGTCATTGTTCCGTTAATAACAATGAGACTTTTTTCTGAGGAAATGAAAACAGGAACTATTGAACTTCTTTATACATCTCCAATTAATACTTATAGTATAATTTTATCAAAATTCTTATCCTCGTTAATTGTTTATTTATTTCTTTGGATACCAATAATTATTCAAATTTTTTTGTTGGATGCATTATATAAAGATAGTTCGATAAATATTTTTAACTTCGGAATAATATTTTCATCCTTTATAGGTATTTTTTTTATAGGTATTTTTTACATATCAGTAGGTTTATTTTTTTCTGCATTCTTTGATAACCAAGTAATTTCTTCAATATTTAGTTTTGGTCTATTATTTAGCGGACTATTAATTTTTATGTTTTTAGGTATTAATACCAGTGATATGGCCGTTAGATCTACCGGTAAATATTTTTCAACATTTGATCATTTATATAATTTTTCTAGAGGCGTAATTGATAGTAGAGTATTGGTTTTTTATTTATCGCATTGCATTTGGTTTTTGTTCAATTCGTTAAATGTATTAGATTGGAAAAGATGTTAAAAATATGAATATAAATTACAAAAAATTAAGAAAATTTAATTTATTAATGCTTTTAACAATTTCTTATATAATTGTTATTTTGATCTGCTTTTTATCTTACTATCATTTTTTTCGTATTGATGTGAATAAGTATTCAGAATATTCAGTTTCCGCAAATACAAAAAATCTTCTTTCTTCTCTTGATAGTAAATTAAAAATTTATTTAGTTATTCAAACAAAAGATAAAATTTATTCAGATTTACAAAACTTGATTGATGAATATTCTTCTTTTTCAGATAAACTAATCATTAATTGGACTGACCCAGTCAAAAACCCCTCTAAAACAGAAGAGTTAATTTACTCATATAAACTTAATTCATATCCAGCAATTATAATTGATAACGGATTTCAATCTAGAGTTATTTATGATGAAGCATTAAGAAAAACTGATTCTTCTGGAAATACAATTATTTTTAATGGAGAGAGAGTAATTTCAAGTGCAATATTTGAGATAAGTAATAAAATAAAACCGAAAATTTATTTTACTTATGGCAATGGAGAAAATCAAATTGATGATTTTTCTGACAGCGGTTTTTCGTCAATAAATATTGATTTAGAAACTCAATCAATCAATTCAGAGTCATTCAATCTAGATGGATTTAATCCAATACCATCAGATGCTAATGCTGTTATTATAGCTGGACCAAAGAAAAAACTTAATAACGCATCGTTGAATATTATTGAAAAATATTTAAATAGCAGTGGAAGACTTCTTATCCTATTAGATTCTAATTATGAAACCGGTTTAGAAAAAATTCTTAATAAGTGGTCAATTTCTTTAACTCCGGGTTTTGTTTTTGATCAGTCACAAACTCTTAAGGGAAGAGATGTAAATATTAATAATTATGGTAAGCACGAAATTACAAATGAAATAGATTTTCTTGTACGATTATTATTACCAAGGGCAATAATTCCAATTTCATTGCCAAACAATAGTGATGTTGACCTTCCAAAAGTTTCTATGCTGTTAAGAAGTTCAGATAATAGCTGGATAGAGACATCTTCATTTAGTAGGACACCAGTATTTGAAGAATCTAATGGAGATTTATTTGGTCCTATCCAGCTTGGAGTAGCTATTGAAAGAGGTGCGATACAAGAATTAGATGTTGAAATACCTCCTTCAAAAATAGTTGTAATTGGTGATTCGGATTTTATTTGTAACGCAAATCTTATTGATGGAAATAAAGATTTTTTGAGAAGATCTTTAAATTGGCTTATCGATAGAGATAATAAACTTACAATAAGTCCTAAAAATATTACTAATGTTAAAATAACTACATCGTCAAAGAATCTTAAATTTTATTTTATCATTTCTGTTATTTTAATACCGATTTCTGTTTTGTTGATTGGATTCATAATTTTTATTTGGAGAAGAAAATGATAAAATGGAAATTTACATTTTTTTTAATGTTAATTACTTTTATTTTGTCATTTTTTTTATTTTACGAAATAAATAATAATAAGAATAATGTTCAAAATTCTGTTAAGCTCATCCCTTATGATATCAGTAACTTAATATCATTAAATTTTATTAATTCTTCAAATAATATCTATTGCAAGAAAATAAATGATGATTGGTTCATAAATTCAACAAACGATAAGCTTCAAAAAGCTGATTCTTTAATAATTCAAAGAATTCTAAAATCATTAGAAAAAATATCATTATATCCGAGTGTAAAATTATCTGAATTAAATCAAAGTAAATTAAGCTTATCTGATTTTGGTTTAGATGATACCTCTGATAAAATACTTTTAGATTTTGGATTCAAACAAATTCAAATTTCAATTGGATCCAATCATAAGTTAAGTTCAGATATTTATTTTCTCAAAACTGATATGGATTATATTTTGAGCGGTTCTAGCAAAATATTAAATTTTATTCCACGGAATATAAATAGTATTAAAGATATGAATATCATGCCTAATATTTCACAGGAAGTGCAAAGAATTTCAATAAACTCAAAGTCAAAATATGTTGAAATTGTTAAAAAATCAGAAAACGAATGGAATTTAATACAGCCTAGACGTGGTGTTCTAAAAGGCATTGAGGTAAATAGTTTTATTGATAAATTGAGTTCTTATAGATTAATTGATCTTACTGATAAGGAAATCATTGATTATTCAATTGATGAAAATGAATACGAAGTAGTTGAAGTTTCATTTCAAGGAATAGCAGATGAGCTCTATACTTTTTCAATTATGAATAAATCATCTTTAGATAAAAATTATGTATATTTAAATATTGGAGGCGAAAATCAAATTGGTAAATGTGATTTGAGTTTATTAAAATTCATTAATTTTTCATTGGATAATTTTTTAAAATCAAAGGTTTTTGATTTTACTATTTTTAAACCTGTTGCTTTTACTTTTGAAACAGACAAACATGAAATAAATTTATCTAAAAATAGTAATGATATTTGGGAAATGAAAACTCCTTTTTTTTGGAACTTAGATCAAAAAGCATTGGATGAATTTATTTTATTTGTGGATAATATGAGAATAACAAAATTTAATGTTCCAAACGACAAAAATTATAAGACATCAAATTTATTAATTGAATCTGATGATGGTAAAAAAGAAAAAATTATTTTTTTTGAATCTGATGATACTGATGATTTGTTATTAATCAAATTTTTTGATGAACCCTTCTATCATGAAATAAATATTGAACATAGTTTTAATAAATTTCTTAATCCTTTGTTTTTTAAAGACACTTATCTGTTTTCTTTTTCTATCGAAAACATAAAAAGTTTAAAAAGAATTATTAATGATGATAAAAGCTTGGAAAAAATTTATGATTTTTCTGATGGTATTGATGTAGAATTTGTTAATAGTTTAATCAATATTAGAGCAGATAAATATGTGGCTGCATATCCATCTGCGTTAGAAAATTTCGGATTAAAGGATCCATGGGGTATTTTTCAATTTAGATTTTCAAACTTAGATATTTTAGGATTAGACTTATTAATTGGAAAAAAAACTATTGGAGGAAGATTTGCCATGATAAAAGGTAGAGACATAGTTTTTGTATTATCTGATGAAACATTAAGTAAAATAATCATTTAGCAATTTATAATTTTGGAGATTTTATATGTTAACTGAATTACATCCAGCTTTTTGGTCCGCTTTATTTGGATGGCTTCTTGCTCAGCTCATTAAAATGATAACATGTTTAGTAAAATCGGGACGTTTGGATTTTAGTTATTTAGTTAGTACTGGTGGGATGCCAAGTGCTC
>Ga0160422_10002828_pt1 | contig 10801 bp, 7 predicted proteins | sample Fk160mmetaG_FD_108192 | JGI IMG/M metagenome (GOLD analysis project Ga0160422, IMG submission 108192) | Marine microbial communities from the Central Pacific Ocean - Fk160115 60m metaG | ecosystem: Environmental > Aquatic > Marine > Oceanic > Photic zone | place: The Central Pacific Ocean... | reverse complement strand
CCATCGCCTTATCTACCGCTGGGGGCTGTCCAACGGCAAGAGCGTCGAGCAAACGGAGCGCGACTGTAAGCGTCTCTTTCCCGAAGAACGCTGGAACGATCTGCATCTGCAGATCATTTACTTTGGCCGTCAGTATTGCCCCGCGCGTGGGCACACCTGGATCACCTGTCCTCTGTGCAGCAAAATCGGACAAAAAAACCGGATGTAATGGTCTCTACATTATGCCCCTACCACGCGTAAGCAGTTAACATTCGTCGTTTGAGATATACTCCATTTTTAGTTACCATGTTTTAGTCTTGTATCACCGTCTAACTCTGGAAAGAAATGAGCGAACTAAATTCGAGAACGGGCGTCAGCCTGCGCGCTGTCCTTACCGGCGTCTTTTTTGTCCTCGCTATAAGCCTAATCAGCCCTTGGGCGATCCTGATGGTTCAGGGCTCCCAGCTGACGAGTAACGCCATTCCCATTATTGCCGTAGCTCTGCTCTTTATCGTGACCATCGTGGCGATGCCGCTGCTCCGCTCGCTGGGCAAAACCTTTGCATTCAATCGCGAAGAGCTTATCACGATATACGTGATGATGCTGGTCGGCTCTGTCGTAGTTACCACCGGCTTTACTGGCTCTTTCCTGTCGGTTATAACAGGCGCCATGTACTACGCCACGCCCGAGAATGAATGGGCAGAGCTCTTTCTACCCTATATTCATCCTCTGCTGGCCCCAACGAATTCTGAAGCGGTCCGCTTCTTTTACGAGGGATTGCCCAAGGGGATGCCCGTTCCCTGGGATGCCTGGGCAACGCCACTGGTAACTTGGCTCGTATTTATCCTCGCTTTTTATTTTCTAATTCTCTGCCTGGGAGTTTTGCTGCGAGGGCAGTGGGTGGAAAACGAGCGTCTCGTATTTCCGCTAACAAGGTTGCCCTTGTCCATGATAGAAGAACCCGAAGGGGAAAGCCTATTTGCTAACCTTTACCGGAACCGACTGCTTTGGATAGGCTTTCTCATACCGCTCATTCTTCAATCCTGGAATTCGCTCAACTTTTACCACGATGCTTTCCAACGCATTGCACTCAACGGACAAATCGTCCTCATTCCCGGAGAGCTTGCACTACCCTACCGTTTTAACTTACCCATCATGGGGCTGGCATACTTGATGCCGCTGAACGTCGCTTTCAGCATCTGGTTCTTTTTTCTGTTGGGTACTTTGCAAAGCTGGGGATTTGCACGCATTGGCGTTGCAATTAAAGGGGGCGGCGATATATGGACCTCGGGCGGCGCGCACACTGCCCTTTCGCACCAAATGGCTGGCGGTTTCTTTGCACTAGCCGTCTTTGTGCTCTGGACTGCGCGCCCGCACATTCGCCGCCTGTGGGAACTGGCTAAACGGGGCGACAACGACGAGCGAGAAATCCTCTCGCCTCGCTTGGCGTTTGCAGGACTGATTGGCAGTGTACTATTTATGGTCGCTTGGTTGAGCACGACCGGTCTCGATGTGCCCATTGCCCTCTTGCTCGTCCTCGGTGCCATTCTGACGTTTGTCGCCCTCTCCCGTATCGTATGTGAAGCCGGCATTCCCGGTGCGCAAATGCCCATGGCGCCCCAAGCCTTTATAACTCGCGGCTTTGGCCCCGAGGGCTTGGGGTTGGGCAATATGACGGGCTTAGGCTACAGCACAGTGTGGCTGGGTGAGACGGCCGCCAACATGATGAACGCCGTTATGCATTCGCTCAAGCTGTTATCCGGTAAGGAGGGTCCCTCTCGGCGTCTTCCCTGGGCTATTTTCTTGGCAATTATCGTCGGTTTAATTGGATCTGTTTGGGTCACTATGGAAATGGCCTATACCTACGGCGGCATTAATCTGCACAACTGGTACTACAACGGAGCTCCGCGCTGGCCGTTCAACTACATGACCTCCGTCTACAATATGCCCGATGCCGATGTGGCGGCGCGCTTTGGTTTTACCGGCGGCGGAGCGGCCTTTATGCTGACGCTGCTCTACCTACGCCAGCGATTTCTATGGTGGCCCCTCCATCCCATCGGCTTTCCCATTGCCAATACCTTCACCATAATGTCGTACGGCTGGCTGGCCATCTTTATGGCATGGATGTTTAAGGCCACAATTTTGCGCTATGGAGGGGTACGCCTCTACAGGCTCATGGTGCCTTTCTTCCTCGGACTAGCGCTGGGTGAATTTTCCACCGCCGTGCTTTGGGTATTTATAGATGGTGCCTTTGGTGTACAGGGCAATATGATCTTCAACTTCTAACCTGAAGGGGGCAGGTCTCCATGCGCGCACATGAAGAATATCGCTATAATAGGCTGACCTGGGCCGAAATGAACGAGGCCATCGGCGAGCAAAAGTTGATCCTCCTGCCCACTGGATCGACTGAGCAGCACGGCCGCCATCTGCCGCTTGATACAGACGTTTTTCTCGCCGAGTCCGTCTGCCTTGAGATAGGACGCCGCAGGCCCGAGAGCGTGCTCGTCCTCCCTCCCATTGCCTATGGGCTCAACATGCACCACATCGACTTCCCCGGCACCATTCACATAGAGCCCGAAGTCTTTATCAATTTCTGCGTAAATATCACCAAGTCCGTCGCCTATCACGGATTTGAAAAAATATTGTTGATCAACGGCCACGGATCCAATGCGCCTCTAATCGATTTAATCGCGCGTAAGACCACTCTGGCAACAGACTCGCTGTGCTTTGCCTGCAGTTATCCCAGCTTTCTTTGGGAAAAATTTGAGGAAGTGCGCGAATCGGATATTGCAGCACACGCCGACGAATTTGAGACCTCGCTCTATCTGCATTTGGCGCCCGAGCGGGTCCAGATGGACAAATCGGAAAAGGGCGACGACCGCATGGGCCGCTATGTGAGTTCGGATTCGACTTCATCGTATATACGCTTTAACGACTATTGGGGACGTTGGACTCAGCTCGGCGTGCACGGCGACCCAACGGTGGCTACTGCGGAGAAGGGGCGCATCATATTCGAGGCCGCCGTAGAAGGCCTAATCGAAGCCGTAGACGAACTGCGCGCCTGGCCGATTGAAAAGCGGGCCGACATGCACGAAGGCCCCGCACAAAAACACATCCGATGGTGAGGCACTCATGGTAAAGATAGGCGTAGCACAAATCGATATAACGCCGAGCGAGCCGGTTTGGCTAGTCGGCTATGGCGATCGAGAACACCGCTCCGAAGGCACCTACCAACCCCTGCGCGCAGGGGCCCTCTTGCTGCATGGACGAGAGGACAGCGCACTGCTCATCACGGCAGACTTAATAGGCTACGACCTGGCATTTGCAGCAGAGTGCAAAGCCCTCCTTTCCGATGCGACCGGGCTCCTACCGCGCCAGATCGTGCTAACGGCAACCCATACGCACTGCGCGCCTTTTTTTTATCCCTGGATTATGCCAGGTCACCCCGAAAAAAACTACCCCCTATTTCTAAAAGAGCGCTTGGTGGAAGTGGCGCAGCGGGCCCAAGGCAACGCGCGGCCCGGTGCAATCTCTTTTTCACGAGGCACTTCCACTTTTGGCGTAAACCGACGTAGACCGGACGGTAAAGGGGGCGTTTCTTTTGCCCCCCATCCGGACGGAGCCATGGATCGCGACCTCGATACGCTGTGGTGCACCGACCTGCAGGATCGCCCCATCGCAAGCCTCACATTTTTTGGCTGTCATCCCACGAGCTTGGGAGGCTATTTAATCGGAGGAGACTACCCGGGCTATTTGTGCCGCTCTATCGAGGAAGAAACCGGCGTTCCGGCGCTCTTTGCCACAGGCTGTGCGGGCAATATCCGCCCATGGTATGGCGAAGATCCTAATCACTTTGCCCGCCCTACGTTTGACGAACTGGCCGCGGCGGGACGCGTCCTTGCGCAAGAGGTGCTGGCCACGTTTGGTGATGCTGTTTCCGTAAGGGCAGACAACCTACGAATTGACAACGCGTTTCACCTACTGCCCTATGCGAATCTACCAACGAGTGAAGCCCTGCGAGAATCGGCTGAATCTTCGGATCCGCGGCGACGAGAGTGGGCCGTCACCATGCAGGTGCAGCGCTCTAAAGGACCCCTGCCGGACGGATGCCCTCAGGAGATACAGGCACTCCATCTAGACGACGAATACTGCGCCCTCTTTCTTGGAGGAGAAGTCCTAGCCGAAATAGGCCTACATCTTAAAGCGATTCTCCAACCTCGCACTGCGATAGCCTGCGCCTATGCCAACGGACTTATTGCCTACGTCCCATCCGAGGAAACCTACGACTTAGGCGGGTACGAAGTGGACGGCTCTTATCATCTCTTTATCCGGCCAGCGCCCTTTGTTCGGGATGTAGAATCGCGGATAGTACAGCAGTCTACACGCCTAATGAATACCCTCCACTAGGACCCTAAGACCGCTCTTAACCCTTGGTTAAATTGTCATTTTACCCACAAGCTTCGCATGCAGGCGTGCGCCATTATCAATCGACGAGTATCTAGTGGACGCGTACGATTCAAAAGCAGATGATCTATGAAAATTCTCTTGGTGGGAGGCTCTGGACACGTTGGCACATTTCTAACTCCATATCTCAGCAAAGAAAACGAGATTCGCATCCTCGACTTTCACGATCCACAGCACGACGTCGAATTCGTGCGCGGTTCAATTGACGACCCAGTGGTCCTAAAAGAGGCACTCAGCGGCATGGACGCTTTTGTAACCATGGTGATGCAGGGAGGACAGGACAGCGTCGAACGCACCCACACGATTTCCCAAGCACAGTCCAACTACGCCGTCAACTGCACGGGACTCCACCTGCTGTTACTAACCGCCTTTGAGATGAAAATTCCCTACGGCGTGCATACCTCGACCATGAGCGTACATCAGCGCAAGCGACTCTATTACCCCTCGGAAGAAGACGTTCCGATGGACGGCCCCAACGTCTACGGTTTGACCAAGCGCTTCTCCGAAGAGATCTGTCGCTACTTCGCACGAGAATACGATATGAGCATAGCCGCCCTTCGCATTACGGGACCTCGTACCCGCGCACAGTTCCTTAAACAGTATGCCGATCCGCCGCGCCGCCCTTGGGGCACTCCGCTGTATATTACAGATGAGGAAGATTTAGCCCGCGCTTACTTAGCGGCGCTCAGCTACGTAAGCAAGGGACACGGTCGCTTCGATTCGTTTTTCATATCGGGCGATAGCGACCACGATGAGGTCAATATGTCAAAGGCGAAGATGCTGTTAGGATGGGAGCCGCGCGCACACCTCGCCCTAGGCCTATCCGCAAGGGATTCGACCTCAGGCGAATAGGGCGGCCTACGCTTCGGCAAAATCGCCAAAGACAAAAGCATCCTCCAGCGGTTCAACAAGGGTCTTACCCTCTGCATCCGTTACCATCAGAGTAGCCATGTAAGCCTGCCAGCGCGTCATAACTTCACCTGCATGGCTCTGTTCCATGGCTTCTTGACTGGGAGCAGTTGCAAAGAGAAATAGTCGATCATTGTAATGGTGTATCACCATACTAACGCCGTTTTCGCGCAGCGCATCGGCAATATCAGGCCACAGTTCATCGTGTGCTCGCTTATACTCTTCGTAGCAACCAGGCTTCAGGGCAAAGGTCATCGCGCTTTTGTAAATTTTCTTTCCCTCACTTTTAGTCAAGCGTACGGCGCAGGTGGCAGACACGTGATATTTACACCCGTAGACCTCCCACACCGTCTCGCTCTACAATCTAATCTACAGTGTTTTTAACTAGCCATCATCGATCGCATCTTCTCAGCAATCCAATCAATGGCCATGTCGGCCATGACGCGGCCCTTCTTAGGCGTTGAGAAGTCGCGGCCGGCAAGAAAATACTCCGGATCCTTTGGGCGATAGGTTTCGCTCTGTATATCGAGGTTGGCGGCCTCGTAATCCACGCCTTCCCAGTGGATATTTTCAGGGAAAGCCGCCATAGCAAACGACGTTTCAAACTCCGCCGCGTGAGCCGGACAGTCCTTGGAGTCTAGTATCTCATCTACAAACTCCTTTGAATAGGCCTCCCAGTAGTTGTGGAACTGCACGTCAATGCCCAACTTCTTGCTAAAATCTGCGACCTGATCGCGCAGCGGGCCGTTGCCCGCGTGTCCGTTACAAATCAAGATATGCTCTACCCCCAACCGCTTGAGCGATTCGCATATATCGTAGGCCACCGTAAAAAACGTCTCCGGACGCAGGCTCAGCGTTCCCTTAAACTCCATCCAGTGCTCGGAGATCCCCACCGACATCGGCGTAGCGACAAGAGCCTGTGGATAGAGTTGAAGCGCGGCTTGGTGGGCTACATACGCCGCGCTGGCCGTATCGTGCTCCATAGCCAAGTGTTCGTTGTGTTGTTCAGTACTTCCGGTGGGTAAAATGGCTCCCTTAATCAATCCCTGCTCTAGCCGCTGGCGCACGTGGCGACGGGTCAACTTCCAAAGGCGCACTTCTTCTACGATCATTCTCTGGTCTCCTGATTTACAGAGGACAGTCTGCCCCCTATTGTTGACAGTGATCTACGCAGGCAGTATCATGCACAATTATAGCCTTAAACACAACCGCAAAGGAGAGGTTTTCCCGTGGTCCAATCGCATTCCCAAGCCAGCGGAGTTTTCTTAGACTGCCGCAGTCACTGGAAGGGCCGATTCAGTAGCGAACAGGCCCTGTCTTTTGCCAAATACGAAGGAGGCGTTCTTTCTATTGGCGCAGATGGCCCTGACCGTCGCAGCGGACTGCGTGACGCAGCGCTGCGCCTGGCGTGTCGGGTCCGTTTAGTCTGCCGACACGAACGCGGTTCTAGCGACTTTGATCAATCCGTCCTTTTACGCCAAGAAAATGATCCTGCTCCTAAGTTTCAATTTTTAGAAGAAGGGCCTGTCCGCATGGGAATGCGCGTGGCTTTTGACCTGCTCGATGAAGAAGATCACTACCACGGCGACGGCCGTCAGGACATTTGGCTCTATCCCAACGGAACCGTGCACTGCACTTTTACAATGCAAATCGTCGATCGAGCAGGTCACGGCCCCATTCAGGATGCCTACGTCGAGTGCGTTGACGACGGCCGCTATAAGAAGCTGCACGTTGGGCCGGAAACGCTGAGCGGATACGGAGCGACGGACCGTCCATTTGGGACTCATTTGGCTGAGCGCGCTGTCTTACTTGAGAATGATTCAGAAGCGGCCGCTCTGTTCTGGGTCCGCGATGAAGGGCACGTTTGGAACGTTGGGTCTGACCACGGCGTCCTCCCTCCTTTCTACGCCTCGCGCTGGCCCACAGGCATGCAGCAGTGGGCTCGTGGAGGTATGGGCTGGGCCTGCCGGGACCTGCACGCCGGGGTCCAAGCATCACTCTGGGAAGAGGGTTCAACAGTGCGCATGTGCTGGCTGCGCAACGCCCGCGTGGAGTGTTCAGGCGAGAGCGACGGCACGTTCACCGCTTCACTCGTATTGGCAAGATCCGAGCATATCGGAACACTCAAAACGCAAATAGAAGCAGTTCAAATCCCCCTGACGCCAGATGCAGTGGGCGGCCAATTTCGATGCTACACCGAAGAGGATGGAACCTATGAAGTGGGACAAATTGATCCCACTGCGGCGCAGATCACCTTTCCTGCTGACCAGCTAGCCCGCCACGTATGCGTGCGCTATTTTCGACGCAAGACCGACCCTCGCCACCGCGGAGCCGTCGTCGCCACGGTAGACGGTCAACCTACGCCTGTCCAACTCATATCCGAGGGCGAGTTAACGGATGATATATGCGTGCCTATAGAGATGTCACACCGCAGAGATTCAGTCGACGACGTACTCGTTTGGACGCGGCTAAACCCTGAACGCGAGACTTTAATACGGATTGAAAAAAAGCCCGGAATCCAGGCGGTCTACCAGAGCGAAGTTAGTGGTTTAGATCTGAAAAGACGCGCAGGGAATCGACGCGATATCACCCTATGGAGTAGCCGTAACAGCCGCGCTCCCCTTCTGGAATTCGATCTATTCTCTGGTGCTGTTCATCGTCTGACACATTATGGACAAGAGGATCCGGTCATCTGGGAAATGCCCTTGGCGTTTTTTAAGTCATGCGGCATTTCCAAACACCACTACTGCAACGATGTAAGCGAATTTCGCATAGAAGAAAACGGCCCCAATACCGTAGCACTATATTTTCGCGCTACAAATCCCAACGGCCGCGCACAATCTGAAACCTGGCTGCGCATCCCCTACAACCACCCTCGTCCTCGGTTGGAAGTAAGCATGTGCTTTACTGCGCTAGAACAGTGGGACGATAACAACGTAGAGTTCTCCGACATTTTTCCCTACCCCTCACGCCTGCCGGAAACGTGGTTTCACGATGCAGTGCTATTTGTGCAGGGGGGAGAAAGCTTTGTCAAATATAGCTACCGACCTGACCTGAGCGGGGGCCAGCAAGGTGAGGGAGACCGCCTATTTTACGCTCTGTATCCATCTAATCGAGGCAACGTGCTTACGCTGGTCGACAACCCTAACCCGGCGCAAAAGATGCACTACTCCGTTTGCGGAAACTATGTTGATATTCACGTAAACTTCCATTCGGAACAGGTGCCGATCCCCGCAGGAACGACCTTCAACGTCCGCTACATATGCGAGCTATATGGCGATGGAGAAACGGACATAGATGAACTCAAGAGAATAGGTCTGCGCGCTACAGAGACAGGTAACCTAATCATCGACTAAGAATCACGAAAGACCATTCAACAATACGCATTTATCGATTTTATGAGTGTCAAATTATATTTTACAAACGATTGGGAAAACAAAATCCACAAAGCCTTTTAAATAGTTTGGTTTATTGTTGAACGCCCCTAAAGACCTAATAACTAGCACTGATCTTTTATGTAGATAACACACAACATTGATTTACCATCTTTCATATTTTCTCAAACCAATTAAAACTTACCTCCAACATTCCTGCATAATGGCGTAGAAATACTTCGGCATATAGTTTAATAAGACCCATCCCGTTGTAATTTATCACTGCAGTTGTAGAAACCTAAACGGCATACACTGTCATTTAAGAGGAAAATATGAGTGATGCGATAAAGCACGAATGTGGTTTAGCTTTGGTGCGACTACTAAAGCCGTTAGATTATTACATAAAAAATTACGGAACACCTACTTACGGCATCAACAAAATGTATTTGCTGATGCAGAAACAACACAATCGGGGGCAGGATGGGGCAGGATTAGCCAACATTAAGCTTGATGTAAAGCCCGGTCAAAAGTATATAAACCGTCAACGTTCCAACGCTTCTCAACCGATTAAGGATATATTTGACCGAATCAACGCTCAATTTAAAGACATTCACGATCAAGATCCTACCCTTCTGAGTGATTCCTACTGGTTAAAAGATAACGTTGATTTTACGGGTGAATTATTTCTCGGTCACCTTCGCTATGGCACCTTTGGAAATAATGGAATTGAAAATTGCCATCCCTTCCTACGGCAAAACAATTGGATGACCAAAAACCTCGTCGTTGCGGGAAACTTTAACCTCACTAACGTAGACGAATTATTTAATATCTTGGTTGGAATTGGCCAACACCCTAAAGAAAAGTCTGACACTGTCACAGTTTTAGAAAAGATCGGCCACTTTTTAGATGAGGAAAACCAAGAATTATTCAATCGATTCAAACCCCAAGGATATAATCAACAACAAATTACTGAACTAATTGCGAATAACATTAACATCCAAAATATTCTGACGAGATCTGCTGAAAAATGGGATGGAGGCTACGCTATGGCTGGATTACTTGGTCACGGCGACGCGTTCGTCCTACGTGATCCATCAGGAATCCGACCTGCTTTTTATTACCAAGATGAAGAAGTGGTCGTTGTAACATCTGAAAGACCTGTTATTCAAACCGCTTTCAACGCACCGATAGACTCGATTCACGAGATTACTCCTGGTCATGCTCTTGTGGTCAAAAAAAACGGACATGTCGAAGAGAATCTTGTACGAGAACCGAAGAATAAATTGTCCTGTTCATTCGAGCGAATTTATTTCTCTCGCGGTAGTGACAAAGATATATACGAGGAACGCAAAAAACTGGGTCAAAATGTCTGTCCGCAAGTTTTGGGAGCTATTGAAGATGACCTTAAAAACTCTGTCTTTTCATATATACCCAATACGGCAGAGGTATCTTTCTACGGAATGATGAAGGGATTAGAAAAACCTCTAAACAATTTCAAACTTAAGAGAATCCAAGCACTAGGAAATAGTGCAACTGCAAAAGAAATTGAGCAAATTCTCTCACTACAGAACAGGATGGAAAAAATCGCAGTTAAAGATGCTAAACTGCGAACATTCATTGCCCAAGACGATGGACGCGATGACCTAGTAACTCATGTTTATGATATCACTTACGGCACCGTAAGTCCAACTGACAACCTTGTCATAATTGACGATTCTATTGTACGAGGTACGACTCTGAAACAGAGTATTTTGCGAATCTTAGATCGACTCGGGCCCAAACGTGTGGTTATCGCCTCATCTTGCCCACAAATAAGGTATCCTGATTGTTACGGAATCGACATGGCAAAACTAGGAGATTTCATTGCATTTCAAGCTGCTATAGCCTTATTAAAAGAAAGAAACATGTCATCTACAATAGACGAAGTCTACGAAAATTGCCGTCGGCAGGAAGATATTCCAAGAAAAGACGTTTATAATGCGGTCAAAGAAATCTACAGACCCTTTAACACAGAGGAAATATCTTTCAAAATTTCTCAACTATTAACCCCCGAGAATATGCGCGCCGAAGTTTCT
>Ga0160422_10002827_pt1 | contig 10801 bp, 4 predicted proteins | sample Fk160mmetaG_FD_108192 | JGI IMG/M metagenome (GOLD analysis project Ga0160422, IMG submission 108192) | Marine microbial communities from the Central Pacific Ocean - Fk160115 60m metaG | ecosystem: Environmental > Aquatic > Marine > Oceanic > Photic zone | place: The Central Pacific Ocean... | reverse complement strand
CTGCGCATGAATCTTCCCGTCCACTTTTGCTCGTACGCTGACACCGGCCATCTCATCGCGGAGAGAGGTCAGACGGACTTCGAGGTGGACTCGAACATCGGGTTTGATAAACCGACGAAACTTCACATTGTTCATCATGCTCAAAATCGGAAACGGCCAGTCGCCGCGCTGCTCGCGTACGGTGTAGCCAATCAACTTTCCCGCCAACTGCGCGAGGGCTTCCATGACCAGCACACCGGGCACCACAGGAAACCGGGGGAAGTGGTCCTCAAAGAACTCTTGGTCGGCCATCCATGTTTTGTGACCTGTCGCCCGCTCTCCCACCTCAAGGGAGTCGATACCATCAACCAACAACCATCGCATGCCCGATCCGATCCTCCACGCGCGCAAGATTCGGTACTATCACGCGCCCTCCCCAACATGGTGCCGAAACATGTGTGGAGCAAGAAAAATCAGTTTCGGTATACTCTCGGCACTATGACGATACTCCTCGCCGCACTGCTCTCTGGCTGCTTCAAGCTCGCCCCCGACATGGCCGACTTGGACACCACAACGATTCCCTACGAGCACCCTGACCTTGCGGATTCCGGCACTGTCATCGAGTCCTTTGACACCGAGCTTTTGTGTCCAGATGGCGAGCCCTCTCGGGTTCATGTTGTCTACCAACCAACCGGAGAGGCGCCATCCGCCGCCGCAATTGTGATGCACTCCGGCGCGTTTGACTATGTTGTTGAAAAAGGAACCACGGGGCCCCTCAGCGGACCGCACTACCACGTCGAACCGAGACTCACTCAAGAGTTCAGCGTTCGTAAGGTTTGGGAGACCCTCGGTCTGCAGACCTCGGACATCGACCCCGCTGAACGCAACCAAGGCGCGCTCACAGCCGTGCTCGCCAATCGAGGGGTGATCCAGTTCTTGCCCGGGAACTGCTGGGGTGACATGTGGCACAACGAGGCCGGCGTCCAAGACAACGATGTTGACGAAGAAGGCTTCGTTCGAAACGGCCGTACCTTGGCTAAATGGACGCTGCGGGTTGCCACTGACGCGGACTTCGCAGCCAGTCAAGGCATCGAGGGCCTCACCGCGCCATCGGACACTCCCGTTTATTTGATGGGACTGGGATCCGGTGGTCGAGGGGTGCTCGAGCTGCTTCGCGACTCCGAGACGCCTGACATCGCCGGAGCCCTCATTGACAGCGTCCCTGATGACCTCTCGGCCTACACCCTGAATCCTGTGGATTTCCGCGATGAGATCACCGGCCTTGAACTCATTTTCGGGTCCGATAGCCTCGAAACGATCGCCGACCAGAGCCTCGCGGTTGGGGACGACCTTCTCCCCCCGCGACTGGCGTATCTCTGGTCATCGGGCAACCCCCAAATCCCCGCCGATGCGATGCGACCGGCTGCCGAGGCGTTGAACGGTGCGATTGGCGTTCGCGTCAACGACACACGCGAGGCGCAGCACATCATCACCAACAGCGACCGCATCATTGCGGAAGACACCGTGCGTTTCTTGATGGATTGAGTCGCCCAGCCGATGTTTACTGACGACGATACTCACCCCCTCACGCCACCGATTGGAACCAGCCTGCGGCCGTGGGAACACGGCAAGTCAGCAAGAGCGGGCAGTTGGTCTGAGGTCCTGAAGACCACCTGCGATGAGTTGAAGGCCATCGAGCACATGACTGAGCACCCAGGCAATCGACTGTTTCTGCTCCGTCTGGGCAAGGACATCAGGGCCGACGACATGCGCCTTCCTCCGTTTCCTGCCGCAGTCAAGCACGTCGATCTCATGATGCGTCGAGACATTGCAGATGCGTTCAAGTTCGCCAAACTGCTTGCGACGGACCCCGCGCTTGAGCACGCCGTGTTCTACCACGCAAACTCAGTCAAATACAGTCGCCCTGCATCGAGTCTACGGGGCGCCATTGCTCGCCTCAGCCAGAACCACATGTGGCGGCTGATCACCCAAGTGGGCATCGACTCCGCCGTCTGGCATGTCCCGCATATGCCCGTTTGGGTGCGCCGACAGCGCCTCCATGCCGCGGTGGTGGCAGAGGTCGCGGCGCACCTCACGCAGACGGAACACTGCGCCGAGTATGTCTGCGGACTTCTCCATGGCATTGGTCGACTCAGTGTGTACCGCGCGGCCGTTCGACATCGGCGCAGTCCCGCGCCAGAGCCAGCCTTCGTGGCCCAAATTGCCGATGACTTCTACGCCACCATTGGTGTGTTGATCTCTCGCTGTTGGGACCTCGACCCGGTGGTGACAGGGGCGATCGCAAACCACAACACGCCCAACAAAGCCGATCCGGATTCAAAGAAGGCCGCATGGATGGTTTACCTGTCCAATATTATTGCCCACACAGCAATGGCCGAGGCAGAGGGAGTCGACTCCGAAGGGCGCGACGTGTTGGCCAATTTGCGAGGGGTCAGCTTCAATATCGAAGAGACCTTCGATGTGGCTCATGATGCACTGAGCGAAAATGAGGCCTTCTTTGAGGCACAGCAGGCCAGTGAAGACGGATCGGCCAGCTGAAAGATTCCGTTTGCTGGCCGTTGTCAAAGTTGCTCACCACCGTGTACTATTGGAGCCGGCGGGGGGTGTGATGCATGTCTGACGAACGAAGACAACATTACCGCGTTTCATCGAGTGCCGCCCGTGAGGTGCGCGTGTCGATCCGCGACAATCAGGGTACACGCCATGTCGTCGGTCTGATTGACATCAGTGCAGGCGGGGTCGCATTGGCATGCAAGGTCGACGAAGCCCCTCATGTGAAGCTCATGGAAGAAATCTCTGTGGTCTTCGACTCGGACCGTTTGTTAGAGCCGCTCGCTATCCAGTCGCAGGTCAGACACATCAAGGTGTCCGACGATGACACCAACATCATGTACGGCGTGCGGTTCGTGGGTTGGACCGAACAGCGTCAGCGCCTCGCTCCGAAGTTGAGGGCTCTCTTCAATGAACGCGAGGCCGTCAGAGTTGACCCAAGAGAAGACGAGACCATCGATGTTGAACTGGTCATCAACGGCACCGCGCGCTCTGCACATGGGTCGCTCCGAGACATCTCGGTTCTGGGGGTGGGCGTGTGGGTCAGTACCGACGATGAGCCGTTTTTGGTCGCTGGAAAGCCGATTGAACTCACGATCCGCCTGCCCGAGAGCGAGGAGGAACTCCACATCCAAGCGGAGATCCGGCACATGCAACCCTTTGGCGAACAGGCCCGCTTGGGCGTCGAAATCTGCGAGCCGAGTGCAGGGGCGGCCAGTCCCCGGAAAGGGATCACCGGATATGTGATGACTCGGCAAATTGAGATCGCTCGAATCGATGCGGAACGGCGGCGCGCCATGGAGTCCTATTACCGGTCGAATTAAAGGCTACCGATGGTGAGCCTCCACGACCAAACTGCATCCAGCCAACCCGCTACAGTGCATCGTTCCACATTGGATGCTCTTGATTGGGCCGTGCTTCGAGAAGCGCAGTCTGAACTCTGCGCTACCCATCGAGGAGCGGAACAGGTTCGCGCCGATGATTTCGCTTCCGATCGCGAGGAAGTGCTGTTCCGTTACCGCAGCATCGCAGAACTGTGGATGTTGGAGGACATGGGGCACCGACCCTCCCTCAACTCGGTCCACGACATCGCAGCGTACGCGTACCGAGCATCCAAAGGAGAGATTCTCGAGCCCCATGAACTTGTGGAAGCCGGGCAGTCCATGGGCGCGATGTCACAGCTGCAAGCATGGGTCAACGGATCGGAAGCCGACATTCCCGTCCTCCGATCGATGGTCGAACCCATCTCCATCGATGTGTTTATTCTGAGGAATTTGGAAGACAGCTTTACGCCCGCTGGCGAACTCTGCGATTCGTTCTATCCCGAGTTGCGAAGCATTCGCGCGCGCATGGACCACCTCCGAACTGCGGTTCAGAACACACTCAATGCAATGCTCAGTGATCCTGCAATGTCCGACGCCTTCCACGACCGGTACATTACAGATCGCGGCGGTCGCTTGGTCATCCCGGTTCGTTCAGCAGCAAGAAAACGAATCGGGATCGTACACGACACATCACAGTCCGGGGAAACCGCATTTATCGAGCCCCATGCGGTGGTCGATCAGCAGAATGAACTCAAGGGTCTCGAAGCAGAATTGCGGCGAACGGTCATGCGCATCCTGACTGACCTTTCCCGTGAGGTTGGCGAGTCTCGCGCGGACATCGAACGCAGTCTCGATGCGGCATCCGCGGTCGACATGGCGCTATCGCGAGCTCGAATTGGGCGAAAACTTGATGGCTGCATTCCCGAGGTCGGCGAGGCCGGCATCTTGCGTCTTCGTGCGGCACGACACCCGGTTCTCGCCTTGCGGGGTGTAACCGTCATCCCAAACCAAATCGACATTGATGACCAACGCTGCGGTGTCATCCTCACGGGTCCCAATGCAGGCGGTAAGACCATCACACTGAAGACAGTTGGCTTGATGGCTTTAATGGTCCGCGCGGGCATCCCGATTCCAGCTGACGAGGCGAGCCGCGTGGATTGGTTCAGTCCGATCTGGGCAGTAGTCGGGGACCAACAAGACGTCACCGGCGACCTATCAACGTTCTCTTCCCACCTCGTTGCGCTCCGCAGTGCAATCGAGAAAGCGAAAGAGGGTGCGCTGGTCCTGCTTGATGAAATTGCAATTGGAACGGACCCCAAGCAAGGAGCCGCCCTCGCGCAGTCCGTCGTTGAACACCTTGTTCGTACCCGGTGTCGGACCGTGGTGACCACCCACTTTGCCGAACTGAAGGAGTTGGCAGCGGAACATCCGGGCATGGCATTGATGGGCGCCGTGTTTGCCGATGGCAGACCAACCTTCCGGATGGAGCCCGACCGCGTGGGTCGCTCTCATGCGCTTGCCGTGGCCCGAACCATGGGCCTGCCAGGCCCAGTGGTCGATCGCGCCGTAGCGTTGCTTGATAGCGAGTCGAAACGAATGGACGACCTGCTCACGCAAATTGAGAGCGACCGAGAGCATATCCATCAGACCCGAATCGAGCTTGATGAGAAGGTGCGTGCGGCAACATTTGAGCGGGCCCGTCTCGACGAACGCGAGGCTCGCCTGAATGCGCGGCGCGACCGCCAAGATGCAGAAGAGCGCGAGGCATTTCGAAAGCGGCTGAAGGCGCACGAGAAGACCATCAAGGAACGCATCAAGGCGCTGCAAGGAAACGGAGGAATTCGTGAGGCACAGGAGGTTCTGCAAACGGTGAAGGATCTCCGGGCCGAGGCGCTTCCGGCCGTCCCGGAACTTCCAGAGCCGGAGACCACTCCACTCCGCAGCGGTGACACGGTGCGGCTGCTGCTGTTGGGTGAGAAGGGAACGGTGATTGACGCAAAAGGAGACCGGATCGAGGTCGAGATTCGAGGCAAACGAATGCGAACAAAACGCGAAGCCGTTCAATTTGTTTCCCACGCGAAGCCTCAGACCGTCTCATCTCTTCCCTTACCCCCCGAAAAGAAGCCGTCGGGTCCTTTGGGGGTGCGCACTGACTCCAACACGCTTGACCTGCGCGGCAAACGTGTCCACGAAGCCATCGACGAGGTTGAGGCCTTCCTCGACGGTCTAAGCCTCACCGAACACCGGTGCGGCTACCTGCTCCACGGTCACGGTACGGGGGCACTCAAAACCGCCCTTCGGCAATGGATCCCCAAAAGTCGATTTGGTCGAAGTTGGCGCTCGGGAGGCCCCGATGACGGCGGAGACGCATTCACCGTTGTCGAGCTCTGATTCGAAAAAACGAAAGAAAGCTTAAATTTCAGCTCGATCGACCGATTGGTGAACGCCGAGTGACAGTGCAGTTCGCGCACGCGGGATCCGTGCTCAAGCTCGTTAGGCAACACACAGCCCCTGCAATCGGTCCCAAGGGGCGTTTCGAGGATGCCATGAACCTTACTCATTCCCTGATTCTCAGTCTCGTTCTCGCCGGCTGCGGCGAGCAGACCTCTCAAACCCGAAATGAGACTGACATTAGAGCCCTCACCGTCGAAATCGCTGCACTGCGCACCGAACTCGAACAAGTTCGAACACGAGCGATCCAGAACTCCGCTGAAATCACTGACTGGGAAGACGATGTTCAAGCTTTGTGGACCATCGTTGGTGAAAACCAAAACCGGCTATCGGAAAACCTAGTCACGGAGGAGTCAGTTGAAGCCAGCATCGCCTCCGGAGCCGGGCCACTGGGCACACTTGCTGGACGCATCGAAGCACTCGAGTCCGCGGTTGCCGACAACACCCTTGCGATGGCAAGCACCTCCGCACTCGCAGAGAAGGTTGCCGTCAACGCAGCGGGCGATGTGGTGTTCTCGGACACCAACGTCTTCATTCAGAATGGCACTGCAGCCACCGACACGCTCAATGGGAAGGGCAACCTGATTGTCGGTTACGCGACTCCCGAGGGCGATCCCGAACGAGGGGGTTCCCACAACGTGATCGTCGGCGATGGCCACAGCTATGCAGGGCATTCCGGGCTCGCCATTGGCCACTCCCACCGGTTGACCGCCGACCATGCCGTCGCGGTGGGCGGCTACGGCAACCAAGTGGGAGGCGATTATGGCGTGACCGTAGGAGGCCAGTACAATGTGACCAATGGCATGTACGGCACCGTGACTGGCGGGGGATTTGGGCTCGCGTCCGGCGCATACAGCAGCGTGTTTGGTGGAAGTGAGAATACCGCGACTGCCCCCTTCTCTGCCGTCACCGGTGGCCGGCTCAACGTCGTCTCGGGAGACTATGCATCGATTGCAGGTGGCGAAATGACTACCGTAGTCACCGACGCACTGACGGTCGCAGGTGGCGTAATATTGGTTGAAGAAGGCGCAGCCAGCGCAGCCATGCTGGCAGAACTCGACGCATCCGTCACCGCCGTCGTGGAAACCCTCGACGCCCTCGAGGATGCAGTCATTGATGGCGATCGCGAAGCGACCGACCGCATGGACCTGCTGGAGGCCCACGATACGATTCAAGATGAATCCATTGCCCTCAATCGAACGGCGTTCGAAGGGGTGACGCTCGCTGTTGCCACCCTCTCGGGCTCCCTCGAGGAAACATCGGCCACCATCACGGGCATCGGTTCGACGCTCGAAACCCACGAAACTCACCTTGAAGACCTCGAGGCGAGGGTCACACTATCTGACCAACTGATGACCCTTGTATCCATCGATGAACGCGGCGACGTAGTCTTCGAAGACACCAACCTCATCATTCGAAACGGCAGTGGTCTCACCACCGAGGCCACCGGATCTGGAAACCTTATTTTGGGCTACAACGACGGCGTCACCGCCGACAGGTCAGGCTCCCACAACATCGTAATGGGCGACAATCACGTCTATTCGGGGACCAGCACACTGATCGTGGGTGAAGCGCACCGTGCGGCGGGTCACGGGTCAGCAATCTTGGGAGGTGAAGCGAATCTGCTCACGGGGACACACGCTGCAATTGTCGGTGGAGTGAGCAACGAAGTTTCAGGCCTGATGGCCGCAAACTTCGGAGGCTCGAACAACACAGTCAGCGGAAACTACGCCATCGCAATCGGCGGGTTTGAAAACACTGCAACAGGCAGTCATTCCGCGGCAGGACCTGGCCGGTCGAATGCTGCTGAGGGCGACCACTCTGCAGCCATGGGTGGCGGTCTGAATCTTGCGACTGGCGACACCAGTGCGGTATTCGGAGGCTACGCCCTCGAAGCTGAGGAAGCGTTTGACTCCGGTGCTGTGACCACTCTGACGGCATTGGTTGAATCCGAACAGACCCGCCTCGACGACACGATTGAAAGCCTTGAGTACGTGGCATCCATCACCGATGATCACGAAGGTCGTCTCGATGCCTCTGACGCTGCAGAAGCCGACCTTGCGGGTGCGGTCACCTTGCTCGAAAGCGCTGATGAGTCTGCGTTGGTTCAGATCGGTGAGGTTCAAACTGAACTCGACGCGCTCACCGACACAGTATCCGCCGACCGATCCGATCGGATTGCTGCCGATGATGCGTTCAACGCCTCGCTGGAAACCACATCGGATGCCATTGACGACCTCGGCGTGACAGTCGAATCCGTTTCCTACAGCACAGAGGTCATCGACGGGCGTCTCGATTCCGTGGAGTCAACCCTCGACGAAAACGGCCTCGCCATCGCGGAACTCGATGCGGCGGTCACAACGAACAGTACCGAAATTGCCGGCCTTCAAGAATACGATGGCGCAACCGCACCGTTCTTCGACCTCGTTACGGTCGAAGATGACACCATCTTCATCACATCAGCCAATCTCCACCTGCGAAACGGATCGGGTGACACAGACACCCCCAATGGCAGCGGAAACCTCATCATCGGATACAACGGCAGCGAGACATTCGCTGAAGACCGCACGGGCTCCCACAACATCGTGGTCGGCGACCAGCACGCATACACCTCGACCGGGGGAATTGTCAGCGGAACCGGCAGCCAGTTGACGGAAGCGAATGCCGCAATCATTGGCGGATCGGATCACATTGCCTCGGCGGCCGGCGCGGCCATCGTAGGCGGACTCGGGCACGAGGTTTCGAGTACGGCTGCGGTGTTGATCGGAGGTCAATTCGGCACAGCATCGGGCGGATGGTCGACTGTAATCGGAGGCAGCAGCAACACCGCATCGGGACCGAATTCGACGGTTGTCGGCGGCTATGCCAACCATTCCACAGCCGAATCGGCCGTAGCCGTAGCCGGACGGTCCAACACTGCAGGTGCCGCCCATACCCTCACCCTCGGTGGCGAGGGGCGCTCCTCAACCGATGCTGATGGAGTTGCACCCATCGATTCGATGAACGCGGCAATCGCGTCCCTAGAAGCATTTACCGCCACCTTGGATGCCGACGTAGCCGAAGACATCGCGAGCAATACCAGTCGCATCGCTGACCTCGAGGGGCAAGCAACAAGTCTCGATGCGGAGCTCACTTCTCAAGCCGACACCCTTGCATCCCACACCGTGAGCATCGCCGGGCTTCGTGTTGAGGACGACACGTTGTCGGGGCAGATCGATAGCCTCGAGGAAGAGGACCTCGCACTCTGGGACGGGATTGATGACCTCGACAGCAGTCGTGACGTCGCCGACAATTTCCTCAGTTACGTGACCGTATCGGCGACAGGCGACATTGTGTTTGAAGACACAAACGTCGTTATTCGTAACGGTACCGGAACCACCGATGGTGAGCCCAATGGGACCGGAAACCTCGTCATCGGCTACAACGAGATCGACGAAGACTCCAGCCGCAGCGGGTCGCACAACCTGATCCTTGGCATGGCCCACTCGTATGAGTCCTTCGGCGGGATCATATCGGGCGAGAACAACGTTCAACTCGGTGAACTTTCATCCATCTTGGGGGGCAGTGGAAACACCACGACGGGCACAGAGTCCGTCATCGTGGCGGGACAATCCAACGTCAGCAGCGGCAAAAGTGCCGCTGTGATCGCCGGTCACAGCAACAATTCGGAAGGCATGGCGAGCGCAGTCGTTGCTGGCCTCTCCAACATTGCCAGCGGACTGTACAGCACCATCGTGGCCGGAAATGCAAACGACACCACTGGCGCGTATTCAGTGGTTGTCGCTGGGGGTTCAAACGAAGCGACAGCGGAGTCTGCCGTCGTGGTGGGAGGCCAGATGAACCAAGCGACGGGCAACGCATCCGTTGTGTTGTCCGGGAAGAGCAACACGGCGGGGGCGAGCACCAGCGGAATCGTTGCGGGCTGGCTCAATCAAACCGGTGCGCAGCATGCGGCCGTACTCGGCGGCTACGACAATACCTCCAGTGGCGACTACGCCACGGTTGGCGGTGGGTTTAAAAATGAGGCCTCTCACTCGGGGGCATGGGTCGCCGGCAGCTATACGGACTCGACGGGTCTCTACACCGTCGACTTCTAAATGGTTAAGGGGCGGTATGGATGACATGCTGGCTCAGGCCCAAAAATGGGTCGATTCCGACCCCGATCCCGTGACCAAGACTGCCGGACAGGCCATCATCGATGGCGGCAGCTCCGAAGCCCTATCCGAGCACTTCGGCCGTCGACTGGCGTTTGGGACGGCTGGGATGCGAGGGCGGCTCGGCCCTGGTCCCAATCGTATGAATCGCGCGCTTGTGCGGCGTGTCGCGGCGGCGCTCGGGAACTACTTGATGAACCGTGTCGAGGAGCCAACGACCCAAGCCGTCGTTATCGGTTTCGACGGTAGGAATGGCTCGCGACCATTCGCCACGGACACCGCGAGGATTCTCATTGACCAAGGCTTCAAGGTGTACGCCTTCGATGAGGTTTGCGCCACCCCACAACTTGCCCATGCCATCACCTGCCTCAATGCCGCAGCGGGGGTGATGGTGACCGCAAGCCACAACCCTCCTGAAGACAACGGCTACAAAGTGTATTGGAGCAATGGAGCCCAAATAATTCCGCCCCACGATGCGGGAATCAGTGCAGCATTGGATGCGATTGATGGATGCCCGGAGCCCACGACTACACTCACCCCGAGTGCCATTCCAGACGCGGTCTGGTCGGACTACATCGACCGCGTTCTGGCGCTACGGGTTCGACCATCGACGGGGGTTCGGGCGGTCTACACGGCGATGCACGGAGTGGGGTGGATACCGCTTCACGCCATTCTGAGCGCCGCGGGACACACCGACATCCATGCGGTACCCGAGCAACGTGATCCGAATGGAGACTTTCCAACTGTTCGATTTCCCAATCCCGAGGAACCCGGAGCGCTCGATCTCGCCATCGAGCACGCTCAATCCGTGGGCGCAGACCT
>Ga0160422_10002826_pt1 | contig 10805 bp, 7 predicted proteins | sample Fk160mmetaG_FD_108192 | JGI IMG/M metagenome (GOLD analysis project Ga0160422, IMG submission 108192) | Marine microbial communities from the Central Pacific Ocean - Fk160115 60m metaG | ecosystem: Environmental > Aquatic > Marine > Oceanic > Photic zone | place: The Central Pacific Ocean... | reverse complement strand
GTGCACTACTCTTGGAAAGAAGGACATTTTATTTCAATTTCTAGCCCGGTAGGTACTCAGTTTAGCCAAGCTGTTGGAGTTGCAATGGCTTCTGCATACAAGGGTGATGATCAAGCAACAATAACATGGTTGGGTGATGGAACAAGCGCTCAAGGTGATTTCCACTATGGGCTAAATTTCGCATCCGTATTCAAACCACCAGTTATTCTCAACGTAGTAAACAACCAATGGGCAATCTCTACTCATAAGAATCTCGCAACCGGAGGTGAAAACTTTGCTGCAAGAGGATTAGCATATGGCATTCCATCTCTAAGAGTGGATGGAAATGATTTCCTCGCTCTTTACTCTGTAACAAAATGGGCTCGTGAAAGGGCAAGAGCAGGAAAGGGAGCAACATACATTGAAGTCTACACTTACAGAGCAGGAGCACATTCTTCCTCTGATGACCCGAGTAGATATCGACCCGGTGACGAGTTCAAATGTTGGCCAGGTGGAGATCCTGTCGAGCGACTAAAGAATCATCTGATTAAGATAGGAGCATGGTCAAATTCAAAAGATCAGGAGCTTACTGAAAAGATAGATTCTGAAGTTATGGCAGCATACAAAGAAGCATGTAAATTCGGTGATTTGGCCAACGGACCGTTTCCTCCTGCATCAACCATATTTACGGAAGTTTACGAAAAAGTCCCTTGGCATATACAAGAACAAAGAGAGGAACTGGGAAAGTGAGGTGATTATATGGCTGAAATGAATATGATTGAATCCCTAAACAGTGCACTTGATAACATGCTAGAAAAACATGACAATGTCGTAATTTTTGGAGAAGATGTTGGCTATTTTGGTGGTGTATTTAGAGTAACAGACGGGTTACAAGATAAACATGGTTTACAACGCGTTTTTGATGCACCACTCGCAGAAGGAGGAATAGCAGCAATCGCTTTCGGCATGGGAATAAATGGACTAAGACCTGTAGCAGAAATCCAATTTGCGGACTACATTTTCCCTGCTTACGATCAAATAGTCAACGAGATTGCCAAAATCAGACACAGGTCTGGTGGTGAATTCTCCACGCCATTGACCATAAGAACACCAGCAGGTGGAGGAATTAAAGGTGGGCATCACCATTCACAGAGTCCTGAATCACAGTTTACTCATACACCTGGCTTGAAAGTTGTTTATTGCTCTAATCCTAACAATGCTAAGGGGCTACTAACGAGCGCAATAGAATCCAACGATCCAGTAATTTTCTTTGAACCCAAGAGATGCTATCGTGGCCCATTTTATGGAGATCCTCACAATGTTCCAACATGGAAAGGCCATCCAAAGGCCGAAGTCCCAGAGGACTATTACGCAATACCCCTCGAGAAGGCAGAAGTCGTCAAAAAGGGCGATTCATGCACTGTAATCGCATGGGGTGCCATGGTGCATGTTGCCGAGCAAGGAATAAGAGATAGTGGAATTGACGCAGAGTTAATCGATCTGCAAACCCTGTTGCCATGGGATAGAGATACCGTTGTTGAATCAGTCAAGAAAACTGGAAGATGTGTTATAGTTCACGAAGCCCCTAAAACTAGCGGGTTTGGAGCAGAGATGAGCGCATCCATACAGGAAAGATGTTTCTGGCACTTAGAATCTCCAATAATCAGGGTGACTGGTTGGGACACACCTTTCCCACACACTACAGAATGGGATTACCTTCCAAATCCAAAAAGAATTGCAGAAGCTATAAAGAAAACACAGGAGGCATGAAAATGGGAATATATGCATTTAAATTACCAGATATCGGAGAAGGAGTTGTAGAAGGGGAAGTCGTTGAATGGATGGTATCTGTCGGAGATACTGTCAAAGAAGATGATCCGATTTTGTCAGTGATGACTGACAAAGCAACAGTGGAGATACCCTCACCAACTGATGGTGTAGTAAAGTCTCTGGTTGGTGAACCTGGCACTATACTTGCAGTGGGTCAGGTCTGTATTGAATTTGAAACAGATGGAGAAGATTCTCCTGTCGAGGAAAATAAAACCACTTCTGATGAGGTTGTTCAAACTGCACCAGAACCTGTTGAGAAAGTCCCGGAACCTACACCTGCTCCAGAACCAAAACCCGAACCTGCTCCTACTCCAACCCCAGTTGTTGTAGCAGCACCGGGCACAAGGCCTTTGGCATCACCTGCTGTTAGACAGCGTGCCAGAGAAAGTGGAATTGACCTGACAACAGTTTCTGGAAGCGGTCCTGCAGGAAGAATTACTCATTCAGATTTAGATCTATGGAAAGAAGCGGGGAGCCCTGTCGCTGCTTCCGGTGCATCTAGAACAGCTAAAACTGGAACAACTGAGGTGCCAGTTATTGGTCTGAGAAGAAAGATTTCTGAAAGTATGACAGAATCATATTCAACAATACCTCACTTTTCATATTTCGAAGAAGTAGATATTACCCAACTAGAAGACTTGAGAGTGCATCTTAACTCCACAAAATCTGACACACAGCCAAAGTTAACCTATCTCCCCTTCATCATGCAAGCACTTGTGAAAGCACTAGGAGAAAATCCCGTATGCAATGCTCTATTCGATGACGAGAAAGGTGTAGTAACTCGACATGAGGCCATTCACTTGGGCATAGCAACACAAACAGATAGAGGATTATATGTTCCTGTTGTTAAACATGTAGAAGCAAAGGACGTCTGGGAATCTGCTCATGAAATGCAGAGAGTCAGCCAAGCTGCTAGAGATGGAACCGCAAATTTAGATGAATTAACTGGATCCACATTCACGATAACAAGCCTAGGTAGGATGGGAGGATTGGGTGCAACTCCAATAATCAATAAACCAGAGGTAGGAATATTGGGTGTTCACAATGCAGTCGATACACCAGTTGTAAGAAATGGACAAATTGTGATCAGAAAAATGCTGAGATTATCTTCATCCTGGGACCACAGAGTTGTTGACGGTTATGATGGCGCCGTTCTTGTTCAGCGTCTGAAGACCTTACTAGAGAACCCAGCAACTATTTTCATGTGAGGATGATTAAATGAAGAACAAAAAATGCAAGGTATTGGTTGTTGGTGCTGGCCCAGGAGGATATGTTGCTGCGATTAGATCTGCACAACTGGGAATGGACACTGTAATTATTGAAGGGGAGAGAGCTGGCGGAACATGCCTCATTCGGGGATGTATCCCATCGAAAGCACTAATTCATGCTGCTCACAAATTCCATGATTTAGCCAAACATGCAAAAGAAGGTGGACATATGGGGATATCCATACCAGGTCCTGCTGAACTGAAGATGGCACAATTGAAAGGTTGGAAAGATGATATCGTGGACAGGTTGAACAAGGGTGTTGAGCACTTATTGAAAACATCCGGAGCCGAGCTGATAACTGGCTGGGCTGAATTTAAAGATGCTAAAACCGTGATTGTTGGCGACATCCAGATAGAGGCTGAAAATGTAATCCTTGCAAATGGTAGCGTGCCAATTGAATTACCATTTATGAAGTATGGTGATGGAGTTATCTCAAGCAGAGAAGCATTGGATATTGACGAAAAGTTGGACCATCTTGTTGTAGTTGGTGGAGGTTACATTGGACTAGAGTTAGGAATAACTCACAAAATGCTCGGCGCTGATGTAACTATTGTTGAAGCTATGGACAGTGTCCTACCTATATTTGACAAGGAATTGAGAAGACCTCTTGAATTATTCATGAAGAAGAATAAAATCAAGGTAAATACCGGTGTATTCGCTAAGGGTGTTGAGAAACTTGACAGTGGACGTTTGAAGTTGAATTTCATCGATAAAGATAATTCAGATGATGAGACAAAGATGCAGTCGGTTGAAGCTGACAGAGTTCTTGTTACTGTTGGAAGGAGACCGAGAAGTGAGGGGCTTGCTTCAACAGGGGTTGCTTTAGATGAAAGAGGGTTTGTAAAAGTCAATGACAAGTGCCAAACCAACATGAAGGGGGTTTATGCAATTGGTGACGTAGCTAATTTGGGAGAGATGCTAGCACATGTGGCGTCTTTCCAAGGAGAAATGGTTGCCGAAATTATTGCAGGGCACAATCGTGCATACAACCCAGTTGCAGTACCAGCTATTGTATTTACAGAACCTGAAGTTGTTTCAGTTGGTCTGTCGCCTCAAGAAGCTAAGGATGCTGGACATCCAGTAATTACTGGGAAATTCCCACTTGCTGCAAATGGCCGCTCGCTAACCCAAGAAGCTGAAAAAACTGGAGGATTCGTCAGAGTAGTCGCACGTGAGGACGATCACAGAATTCTCGGTGTTCAAGCTGTTGGGACTCACGTTAGTGAGTTAGTTGGGGAATGGACATTAGCTCTAGAAATGGGTGCACTCCTCGAAGACATCGCAGGAACCATCCACGCTCATCCAACAATGACTGAAATGACTCATGAAGCTGTATTAGCAACCTTGGGTCATGCAATACACATTGCTTAGATTTCAGTCACAGCAACTATCAGCTACTGCATCTTGTGCGCAGAAGCATGTCTTAGCTGGAACGATGTCTGCCCTAGAGCTTCGCTCACTGAACAGTGCGCTAACCTTCTCGAGTTCACCAGTGTCGTCACCCTTAGCCTCTAGACACAATTTCAGCCCCAGAAGTCCCCACATGTTATCTTTCCATAACTTGATATCATCTCGATATACTTGTTCAGCTTCCTCGACATGTCCCTGTTCTAAAAGTAGTGCTCCAAGGATGTGGCGAACTGGTTGCATTTGACCCCAGGGTTCGTTATATGCTAGGTTTAAGGATAGATCTACACCCCTTCTAAGTTCGTCAAAGGCTGCTGTAAAATCGTATTCTTCCCCATTGGCCTTGGCTAGGAACTGCCTGCGATATTCAATCTCTGCTTCTAATATCGATGCGTTAACATTCAATATCGACGGTCCTTCTGCTGGGTCCTGATACATGAAATTGTTATGTAACATTCTTCCTGCAAGAGCTGGATTTTCCAGTGCTTCCTTGAAAAGAACTTGTTCTGCTTCTGCTTCAGGGACCTTTCCTAGTGATGCATAAGCAACGCCACGTGCGTAGTGCTGTGTTGCAATTGTAGCCGGGAACACATCTTTGTCTGAATACATTGGTTCTGCTAAGATTTCATCCCACTTTCCGAATCTTATCATAACATGCCATGGCATTGTGACATAAGACTCGAGGAATATCGCACCCATTGGAATAATTCCAGCTAGCATAAATTGCACACCTGAATTGGCATCGCCGGCAGGCAATGTATCAACTGCTTTTCTTGCATACTTCAATGCGGTTTCATACTGACCATCAAACATAGCACACCACACAACAAAGTGATGGTTGTGCATCCTGTAAAACTTGTAGAATTGAGATTCGTTTCCTGTTAATTCAACATACTTGTCATCGGCTTCGACAGCAGCAATGTTACATTCAATTGCTTCTTTCCATTGTCCAACCCATGCATCAATGTGAGATGGCATGTGAACCAAATGGCCCAAACCAGGCATTCTTGTTCTAAGGACATCAGCAGCGGGTAGTGCTCTTTCCGGGAAGGGAGATAATTCTAGAGCGTGACAGTATAGATGGCATAATGCAGGGTGTACTTTTGCAGCATCATTGCTTTCAAACGCATCTTCCATGATTTTCACAAGCAGCAACGTATTTTCATCAGCCGGAGTTATTTCTCCTGTTGCAGTATTCTTATCCCACAGTTGCCATGCCTTGAGATTCATAAGAGCCTCAACATAGATCGCCGTGACATCGAGATTTCCACTATACTTCTCATAAAGTGGTGCCATTGCTTCAGCAAATGCTACATTAAGCTCTGGACTGTTACCCATGTTTAGGACTGATGGATCTGCTGCGTCACGTGCTTCAGCAGAGTGTCGCTTTGAAAGTGCAACAATCAGATCCTGTTCCAACTCTGAGCAATGGCCCATTACTGAGATTGCTTGCTGTATTGCATCACGACCGGACCCTAGACCTGGAGACCAATTGTAATTTGATGATACACAATAAGCGATTCCCCACCAAGCCATAGCGCAGTTTGGATCTTCTTCTGTGCATTTTGTGAAGCATGCAATTGCTTGTTCGTGGTTGTAATTCAGCATGTGGCCGAAAGCCTCGATGAACATCTTTCTAGCATCATCACTAGCGCAGGTTACTTGTGTTGCAAACGAATAATTCTCAGGGCTCCCATAGTCGTAATCAGTTGGTGCTAATTCCATATCAATAATCGAATGTTGTAGAGATATAAATCCAACGTTATTTTATTTTACTAAATATTATCACATCTGATTATGAGTGAAATAAATCACTCGAATCAGTAGCGAAAATGAACAAAAGGGTTCACTTGATAATTTCTGCAGCTTTCCTCACCATGTATGGGATGTAACCCAACAAGAAGAAGAAATAAGCAAATGCGCCTAAAAATGTCAATGCATTAACTTCGAATTTGTAACCAACACCAGTAACAACAGCCATTAATACAATTACAATGGATGATTCAATAAAACCTGCAATTGATGTTTTCCATGAGTCTACATAACTGAATTTACTAGCGTCTGATCTGCCATCCTTCAGAGCTTTGCCAACAGGATATATTATCATTTGACCATATGCAATTATTGTCAAGATCAATGCTCCGGTTATGATTACGAGTCCAACTACCGCATCCCCACTATCAATGGCCAGATAAAACGCAGCACCCCATAGGATTGTTAGTACTATCATAGATACAATCCAACCACCCAGAGCTATAATTCCATATTTGAATACACTCAATGCAGAGGATAGGTTTATCGCAGCTTTAACGTCGTTATCTTTTGGCACTACAACTACTGTTTGCATCGCTGTTTGTGGTGCAACTTGTTGCACTTGTCCTGTTGGAACGTTATTTTGTATTGGGGGTTGGACTGCTGTTTCTTGCACAGGTTGGTGTTGTTCATCCTGAGCTTCGACTGGTAGCCATTCTGTCCCATTCCACATGTAATTGCCATCTTCACTTAGTTGCATTACCTGAGGGTAAAACAATTCAGCGTATAAAGGCGGCTATTGTGGAAGAGATGTGTTATTTCACATCAGTATATCATGATCCGCAACTGAGACAGTCGTCCGGATTATCTATAGAACAAGATATTGCTTCTAAACTTGTAACTTCATCTGCTCTATTAGCTAGACCACCAACTGTCTCATCATTAGCTACCTTTTGCTCAACAGTAAACTGTATAGCATCAGCAGCGGCTTTGGTTCTCAAGTAATACATTCCAGTTTTGAGACCTTTCTTCCAACCGTAAAAGTGCATGGATGAAACCTTCGCAGGAGTCGCATCAATCATGTGGATGTTTAGCGATTGACTTTGATCAATGTAAGCGCCTCTATCTGCTGCCATGTCTATAACGTGCTTCTGCTTTATTTCCCATGTAGTCTTGTATAAATCTTTGAGATCTTGCGGGATTCCTTGTATCATTTGAATACTACCCTTGTGTCTCAAAATTTCATCTTTCATACCAAGAGACCACAAATCTCTGTCAATTAAGTCACTTACAAGGTGCTTGTTTAGAACGATAAATTCTCCTGAGAGGGTTCTTCTAACATACAAATTGGATGTAAATGCTTCAAAGCACTCGTTATTTCCTAATATTTGGCTTGTTGATGCTGTTGGCATTGGGGCTAAAAGTAGAGAGTTTCTCAAACCATGCTCAACAATATCTTTTCTGAGTGTGTCCCAGTCCCAGCGGCCAGAGTGTTCTTTGACACCCCACAAATCTGGTTGCAATAATCCCTTGCTTGCAGGAGAGCCTGCGAAACTAGAATAGGGCCCCTGTTCCTTTGACGCCTCCATACTAGCGGTGCATGCAGCAAAATAAATCGTTTCGAATATCTCTCTGTTTACTTGATGGGCTTGTTCTGATTCGAATGGTAACTTGAGCATTGCAAACGTATCAGCCAAACCTTGGACACCCAAGCCGATAGGCCTGTGCCTCATGTTTGAGTTTCTTGCCTCTTCAACGGGATAGAAGTTGACATCGATTACTCGATTCAAGTTACCAGTTGCGTGATACGTGACTTCGAATAACTTTTGATGATCAAATTCTCCTTTTTCCTTGTTGACAAATTTCGGTAATGCAATTGATGCCAAATTGCAAACTGCTACCTCATCTGGAGCAGTGTATTCCAAAATTTCTGTGCATAGATTGGATGACCTGATGGTGCCCAAATTTTTCTGATTGGACTTTTCATTACATGCATCTTTGTATAGCATATATGGTGTTCCTGTCTCAATTTGAGCTTGCGTTATTGCATCCCACAATTCCCTAGCTTTGATTGTCTTTCTGGCACGCCCTTCTTCTTCGTATTTTGTGTAGAGCTCGCGGAATTCCTGGCCGTATACATCGTGTAAGTCAGGGCATTCATTTGGACAAAATAGTGACCATTCGCCACCGGACTCTACTCTTTCCATAAATAAGTCCGGAGTCCATAGTGCGTAGAATAAATCTCTAGCTCTCATTTCTTCCTTTCCGTGGTTTTTCCTCAGGTCAAGGAATTCAAATATGTCAGGGTGCCAAGGCTCGAGATAGATAGCAATGCTTCCTTTTCTTTTACCTCCACCTTGGTCAACATATCTCGCTGTGTCATTGAAGACTCTTAACATCGGAACAAGTCCATTTGAATATCCATTTGTTCCTTTGATGTATGATCCCTTGGATCTAACCTGATGTATCGACAATCCAATTCCACCTGCGGATTTCGAGATTCTTGCGCATTGCTTCAGCGTGTCATATATGCCATCCAAAGAATCATCTTTCATTGTAAGCAGGAAACATGATGACATCTGAGGTTTTGGTGTACCCGAATTAAACAATGTTGGTGTTGCATGAGTAAACCACCCTTCGCTCATTAGATCGTATGTCTTTAGTGCCTTTTCGATATCATCATGATGAATTCCAACAGATACTCTCATCAGCATGTGTTGTGGCCTCTCCACGACATCGCCATCCAGTCTAAGTAAGTATGATCTTTCAAGTGTTTTGAAACCGAAATAGTCGTAATTGTGATCTCTTTCATAATCTATGTGCGCATCCAAAACTTCTTTATTTTTCATGATTATATCATAAATTTCTTCAGAAATTAGTGGAGCAAATTTCCCAGATTCAGGATCGGTGTAATTTCTCAAGTCATAGATAACTTCACTAAAGACATCCTTGGTTGATCTGTGGAGGTTATCAACACAAATTCTAGCAGCGAGTTTTGAGTAATCAGGGTGTTGGGCAGCAAGAGATGCGGCAGTTTCAGCAGCAAGATCGTCAAGTTCTGATGTCGTTACTCCATCATATAAGCCCTCAATGACAAGTTTGGTTAACATCCCAGGATCTACCCATTCCTTGTTCAAATCGTGAGAGAGATTGACCAACTTTTCCAGTATTGCATCAAATCTAACGTCCTCTTTTTCGCCATTCCTCTTTACCACTTGTAGACCCATTATTATACCTCCAAAAATCAGCAATCGCTGTCATCAGCTAGTGACGACTTTTGCGACTTGCCTAGAAATCCTCCTCCAGTGAGAATTTTTGTTGAACTGCACCAAGGCTGCTTGATGAACCCATAACTCCTGCCTTTTGATATTCGCCGACTCTCTTCTCGAAGAAGTTAGTCTTACCCTGCATTGAAATCATTTCCATCCAAGGGAAGGGGTTCTCTGCGTTGTATAGTTTGCTTACTCCGAAGGCTACAAGCAATCGGTCTGCAACGAATTGGATGTATTGCTTCATGAGGTCAGCATTCATTCCTATCAGAGAAACCGGGAGAGCACTAGTCACGAATTCTATTTCGATTTCGACAGCTTCTGATATAATTTGGCGTATCTTCATTTCGCCAGCTCCACGAACTAGTTGGGAGTGTAGCAAACAAGCGAAATCACAGTGTAGGCCTTCGTCTCTGCTGATTAATTCATTTGAGAATGTTAAACCTGGCATGAGACCGCGCTTCTTTAGCCAGAAAATTGCACAGAATGAACCGGAAAAGAAGATTCCTTCAACGGCTGCAAATGCTACTAACCTCTCTGGGAAGGATGCTCTCTTCTGGTCCAACCACCTTAGCGCCCATTTTCCTTTCTTCTCAACAGATGGTACTGTTTCCAGCGCCTTGAACAAGTGGTCTTTTTCTGCGGGATCTTTGATGTATGTATCAATCAGAAGGGAATATGTCTCTGCGTGTATGTTCTCCATCATAATTTGGAATCCGTAGAATGTACGAGCTTCTGCCCATTGGACTTCGTTGGCAAAGTTGACAACAAGATTCTCGTTAACTATACCATCGGATGCTGCGAAGAATGCTAAAACGTGTTTTAGGAAATGTTGTTCGTTGTCTGAAAGAGATTCCCAATCTTTGGCATCTTCTGCCAAGTCTATTTCTTCGGCTGTCCAGAACGAAGCAGCATGCATCTTGTACATTTCCCATATCTCAGAATGTTCGATAGGGAACAGTACGAATCTATCCAATGACTCCTGAAGCATTGGTTCGATAAATTCTGATGATAGGTCTAAGTCAAAGCCGTCTTTTTGTTGCGATTCTGGTTGCATGTCGTGTCCTCCTCTTGTTTGTCCTTGTTGGATTTTGCTTGCCGTTGAAACGAGCCTATAATATTCACTAATATTTTCACTCACAAAACAGCAAAAATTTCAGTATTTCCAACAGGTCAGGAATTAAAACTTCATGTCAATAGTTTATGAATTATCTGATGTGTTAATTGCTGCTGATGGCGTAATGCGGCCTAAGAAACATACAAATGATTGATAGTCTGCACCAACTGCAATAAACTATG
>Ga0160422_10002825_pt1 | contig 10809 bp, 7 predicted proteins | sample Fk160mmetaG_FD_108192 | JGI IMG/M metagenome (GOLD analysis project Ga0160422, IMG submission 108192) | Marine microbial communities from the Central Pacific Ocean - Fk160115 60m metaG | ecosystem: Environmental > Aquatic > Marine > Oceanic > Photic zone | place: The Central Pacific Ocean... | reverse complement strand
GGGGGAATACTCAAGCGGTCAACGAGGGCAGACTGTAAATCTGCTGGCTTAGCCTTCAGAGGTTCGAATCCTCTTTCCCCCACTTTGGGATTAAATATTTTGCGGGAGTAGCTCAGTTGGTAGAGCATCAGCCTTCCAAGCTGAGGGTCGCGGGTTCGAGTCTCGTCTTCCGCTCAAAAGAAACAATTTAAGTATTTTAAATTGTTAGTTTAAAAACTAGATTTTTTAAATCCGGTTTTTGTTAAATAATAAATAGTAATAAATAATAATAGTATAATAATAATTTTAAAACAATAAGTCATGGCAAAAGAAAATTTTCAACGTAGTAAGCCGCACCTTAATATTGGTACTATTGGTCACGTAGATCACGGTAAAACAACATTAACTGCTGCTATTACAAAAGTTCTTTCAAAAAAAGGTCTCTCTGAGGTAAGGGATTTCGATGCGATAGATAATGCACCGGAAGAAAAAGAGAGGGGAATAACAATTAATACATCACACGTTGAGTATGAAACTGAGAATAGACACTATGCTCACGTAGATTGTCCAGGTCACGCTGATTACGTAAAAAACATGGTAACAGGTGCTGCTCAAATGGACGGAGCAATAATGGTAGTTGCTGCAACAGACGGTCCAATGCCTCAAACAAGAGAACACATCTTACTTGCAAGACAGGTAGGAGTACCTAGAATGGTTGTTTTCATGAATAAAGCTGATATGGTCGACGATGCTGAACTACTTGAGTTAGTAGAAATGGAAATTAGAGAATTGTTAAGTTTTTATGAATTTGATGGAGATAATACCCCTATTATCACAGGATCAGCTCTTGGTGGTTTAAATGGTGAAGCTCAGTGGGAAGATAAGATTATGGATTTAATGGCAGGTGTTGACTCTTGGATTGAAATGCCAAAGAGAGACGTAGATTTAGATTTTTTAATGCCTATTGAAGATGTCTTTACGATTACTGGTAGAGGAACTGTGGCAACTGGTAGAATTGAGTCTGGAGTAGTTAACTCAGGGGATCCTGTAGATATTATTGGAATGGGTGCAGAAAAGCTTTCTTCAACTGTTACTGGTATTGAAATGTTTAGAAAAATTTTAGACAGGGGAGAAGCAGGTGATAATGCTGGTATTCTTTTAAGAGGAATTGAAAAAACCGACATTAAAAGAGGAATGGTTATTGCTAAACCAGGTTCTGTAACTCCGCACAAGAAGTTCAAAGCAGAAGTTTATGTTTTGAAAAAAGAAGAAGGGGGTCGTCATACACCGTTTCACAATAAGTATCGACCACAGTTTTACATTAGAACTACGGATGTGACTGGTGAAATTACTCTTCCTGAAGGAACTGAAATGTGTATGCCAGGTGATAATTTATCAATTACAGTTGAACTAATTAACACTGTTGCAATTAGTAAGGGAGTTCGTTTTGCAATTAGAGAAGGTGGAAGAACTGTAGGAGCGGGACAAGTTACTGAAATAATTGAGTAATTAACTGAGAAAAAGAATTCCTATCATTTACGGGTATGGTGTAATGGTAGCATAGCGGTCTCCAAAACCGTTGATGGGAGTTCGACTCTCTCTACCCGTGCTTTGATAAGTATTATATTATGATAGAATATATTAAATCTTGTTATGACGAGTTAAAGAATAAGGTTTCTTGGCCTACTTTAACTCAGTTGCAGGCTAGCTCACTAGTAGTTGCTGTTTGCTCAATTTTTATTGCTGTGATAATCTACGTAATGGATACTTCCTCAAAGAAATTAATTGATTTATTTTTTAATTTTTTCTAAATTTTTGACTTATGACTGAAGAAAAATTAAAAAAAAATAAACTTGATTTTAAATGGTATGTTGTTAAATCAATTTCAGGAAAAGAACATAAAGTTAAACTTTACATTGAAAAAGAATTAGCTCAAAAAAAAATGGAAAAGTATGTCTCGGAAATATTGATTCCAATGGAAAAGGTTTTTCAAATCAAAAATGGTAAAAAGATCAGTAAAGAGAGAAGTTTTTTTCCAGGGTATGTACTTATAAATGCTCATCTATTTGCAGAATTAATTATTACTATAAAAAATGTTTTAAATGTAATTGGATTTTTAGGAGCAACTAGAGGAGGGGTTCCACTTCCACTAAGGAAAAAGGAGGTCAACAGAATCCTTGGTAAAGTTGATGAGTTGTCAAAAGAAGATGAACAAATTAACATTCCTTTCTACGTAGGGGAATCAATAAAGGTGATAGATGGTCCGTTTAATGGCTTTGATGCTGTTATTGAATCAGTCAATGAAGAAAAACGAAAATTACAAGTAATGGTTAAGATATTTGGAAGAAAAACAGCACTTGAATTGAGTTACATGCAAGTTAAAAAACAATAATAATGGCAAAAGAAATTTCAGCTTTAATTAAATTACAAATTAGAGGAGGAGCAGCTAATCCTTCCCCGCCAGTGGGCCCTGCATTGGGTGCAAAAGGTGTCAATATAATGGATTTTTGTAAACAGTTCAATGGTAGGACTCAAGAAAAACAAGGAAAATTACTTCCAGTAGTTATAACAGTTTTTACTGACAAATCTTTTAATTTTATTATTAAAACACCTCCAGCTTCGGTTCAGTTGCTAGAAGCTGCTAAATTAAAAAAAGGATCAGCTGAATCTAACAGAATGAAGGTTGCAAGTGTTACATGGGATGATGTGAAAAAAATAGCTGAAGATAAAATGGTTGACTTAAATGCTTTTAAGTTGAGTTCTGCTATGAAAATGATTGCAGGAACCGCAAGAAGTATGGGTATTAATGTTAAAGGGGAATTCCCTGAAGATTTATAAATTTATTATTATGTCTGTTTTAAGCAAGAGAAAAAAACAAAGTAACGAAAAATACGATGTAAGCAAGTATTACTCGTTAATGGATGCATGTACTGTAATAAAAGATATAAACAGTAATTCAAAGTTTGATGAGAGTGTTGATTTGGCTATGAGACTAGGAGTGGATCCTACTAAACCAAACCAGATGATTAGAGGAGTTGTTTCGTTGCCCCATGGTACAGGAAAAGATATAAAAGTGTTAGTTATATGTGATGCTGATAAAAACTCTGAAGCCAAAGAAGCAGGGGCTGATTTTTATGGACTTGACGAATATCTTGAAAAAATTAAAAATGGCTGGGTTGATTTTGATGTTTTAATTACTTCGCCAAATTTTATGCCAAAGATTGGTCCTTTGGGAAGAGTTTTGGGGCCGAGAAGTTTAATGCCGAATCCAAAAACAGGTACAGTTACTGACGATATTGGAAAGGCTGTTAAAGCTGTAAAGTCGGGTAAAATTGACTTTAAAGTTGATAAGTTTGGTATTATTCATGCAGGTTTTGGTAAGGTTTCTTTTGATGCTAAAAAATTATCAGAAAATGCTAACGAAATAATTCAGACAATAGTAAAATTAAAACCAAATTCTTTGAAGGGAACTTATGTTAAAAGTATTTCTATTTCGAGTACTATGAGTTCATCAGTCAAGATTGATTTGAATAAATTAATTTAAAAAATGAATAGAGAGAAAAAAATACAAGTTATTGAGGATTTATCAATCAAACTTAAAGAAAGTAAAAATATTTATTTTGCTAAAATATCGGGTCTTGACTCTGTTCAAACAGCCTCTTTAAGAAAACTTTGTTTTGACAAAGGCGTATCATTATTTGTAGTTAAAAATAGACTATTAAAGAAGGCTATGGAAAGTCAAGAAGAAAAAGATTTTTCTTCTTTTTATGATTTATTGAAGGAAAACACATCTATCTTGATTTCTGAAACATCAAATAACCCTGCTAAAGTAATTAAAGATTTTTTAAAGAAAAATGATACCGAAACACCCATTCTTAAAGGTGCATTCATAGAAAATGAGACTTATTTAGGTCATGATCAAATTGATATTTTAGCAACTTTAAAATCAAAGGAAGAATTAATTGGAGAGGTTGTAACTTTATTACAATCTCCTATGAAGAATTTGCTTTCTTCAATTAAATCATCTTCTACTAATATTTCTGGAATTTTAAAATCACTTTCAGAAAGGAAAGAAGATATTGTTGAAAATAAAGATGAAATATTAGATGCTTCTACTGAAGCCATATCTTCAGAGGATGCTCCTAATGAGGATCCTTCTACTGAGGATACTTCTACTGAGGATGCTTCTACTGAACAAGCTTAAATAAAATATAAATATTAACAATTAAAAACAATAATAAAATGGCGGACATAAAAAAAATAGCAGACGACTTAGTTAACCTTACTGTTAAAGAGGTCAATGAGCTTACAGAAATTTTAAAAGTAGACTATGGTATTGAGCCTGCAGCTGCTGCAGTAGCTGTTGCACCTGCTGCTGGTGGTTCTGGTGAATCCGGTTCTGACTCAGAATCTAAAACTGAATTTGATGTAATTCTTAAAGCTGCTGGTGGTTCTAAGTTAGCGGTAGTTAAGCTAGTCAAAGAACTTACTGGAAAAGGGCTTAAAGATGCAAAAGATTTAGTAGATGCTGCACCATCAACTCTTAAAGAAGGTGTTGCGAAAGATGAAGCTGAAGCTATGAAAAAACAGTTGGAAGAAGCTGGAGCTGAAGTAGAGTTGAAGTAAGCTTTACAATTTTAAAATTTTTGTGTAATTATACTAGTGATATGCTAGTATTTAATAATTAATTCCATTGGCAAAAAATAATAATTTTGAAAGAATAGAATTTGGTTCTTTCTCTGGAAAATTACAGTATCCAGATTTTTTAGGCATACAATTAGATTCATTTAGAAAATTTTTTCAGTTAAACTCAACACCTGGGACTAGAAAAAATGAAGGGTTGTACAAAGCATTTAGTGAATATTTTCCAATTAGTGACACTAGGAATCACTTTATATTAGAATTTTTGGATTACTTCTTAGATCCACCAAGATATTCTATGGAGGAATGTATTTCAGCAGGATTAACATATAGTGTTCCTCTAAAAGCTAGGCTAAAACTGTATTGTACTGACCCTGAACATGAAGATTTTGAGACAATAATTCAAGATGTTTATTTGGGAACTGTACCAAATATGACTGAAAGAGGAACATTTATAATAAATGGAGCAGAACGTGTTGTTGTTTCTCAGTTACATAGATCACCTGGTGTATTTTTTGCTCAAAGTTATCATGCAAATGGTACAAAATTGTATTCAGCAAGAATCATTCCTTTTAAAGGTTCATGGATTGAATTTGCTACTGACGTAAATGGAGCTATGTTTGCTTACATAGATAGGAAGAAAAAACTCCCTGTTACGACTCTTTTCAGAGCTATTGGCTTTGAACATGATAAGGATATTTTGGAAATGTTTGATTTAGCTGATGAATTGAAGGTTACAAAGGCTTCACTTAAAAAAAGTATCGGCAGAAAATTAGCAGCTAGGGTTTTAAGGCATTGGGTAGAGGATTTTGTTGATGAAGATACTGGAGAAGTTGTTAGTGTTCCAAGAACCGAAATAATCATTGACAGAGATGTAGTTATTGAAAAAGAACATATTGATTTAATTATGGATTCCAATATTAAGTCTATATTATTACACAAGTTAGATTCAAACTCTGAGTTTTCCATAATTCACAAAACTCTCCAAAAGGATCCAACAAACTCTGAACTAGAAGCAGTCGAGCATATATATAGACAATTAAGAAATGCGGAACCACCTGATGAGGAGACAGCTAGAGGGATTATTGAAAAATTATTTTTTTCTGACACGAGATACAACCTAGGTGATGTAGGTCGATACAGAATAAATAAAAAATTAAATATTAAAGACGGAAGAAAAGATCTTGTTTTAACTAAGGATGACATCACCCTTATTGTTAAACATTTAATTAAGCTTGTAAATTCTAAAACAGAAGTCGATGATATTGATCATTTGAGCAACAGAAGAATAAGAACTGTTGGAGAACAATTAGCAAATCAATTTGGTGTAGGTTTAGCTAGAATGTCAAGAACAATAAAGGAAAGGATGAACGTTAGAGATAATGAGGTATTTACACCTATTGATTTAATTAATGCTAAAACTCTTTCATCTGTAATTAATTCTTTTTTTGGAACCCATCAGTTATCTCAGTTTATGGATCAAACTAATCCTTTAGCTGAAATTACTCATAAAAGACGAATGTCTGCTTTAGGACCAGGTGGTTTATCAAGAGAAAGAGCTGGATTTGAAGTTAGAGATGTTCATTATACTCATTATGGTAGGTTGTGTCCAATTGAAACACCTGAGGGACCAAATATTGGTCTAATTTCATCTTTATGTGTATTTGCCAAAATAAACAAAATGGGTTTCATTGAAACACCCTACAAGGAAGTTAGTAATGGAGTAGTTTCTGATAAGCCAGTTTTTTTAAGTGCAGAAGAGGAGGAAGAAAAAATAATTGCTCAAGCAAACGCAGGAATTGCTGCTGATGGTAAAATTCTAGATAAAAAAATAAAAGCTAGAGAAATGGGTGACTTTCCAATTGTTGATCCAAAAAGTATTGACTTTATGGACGTTGCTCCAAATCAAATTGCATCTATATCTGCTTCTTTAATACCATTTTTAGAACATGATGATGCCAATAGAGCGTTAATGGGTTCTAATATGATGAGACAAGCGGTTCCTTTAGTTACTATGGATTCTCCTATAGTTGGAACTGGTTTGGAAAAAAATATTGCACTTGATTCTAGGATGTGTATTAGGGCATCTGGAAAGGGAGTAGTAAATTATGTAGATTCTAAAAAAATAATTATAAAGTATCAATTGAATGAAGAACAAAAGTTAACTACTTTTGAATCAGAAGAGACAACTCATTACTTAAGTAAGTTTAAGAAAACTAATCAAAATACTTGTATTAATCTTGTTCCAATTGTTAAAAAAGGTGACAAAGTTCAAAAAGGACAGTTTTTAACTAGTGGTTACGCTATTGATAAAGGTGAACTTGCTTTAGGTAAAAATTTAAAAGTTGCTTTCATGCCTTGGAAAGGTTATAATTTTGAAGATGCAATTGTTATTTCTGAAAGAGTTGTTAGAGACGATGTTTTTACTTCGATTCATATTGATGAATATTCTCTAGATGTAAGAGAAACTAAATTAGGAGCTGAAGAATTAACTCCAGATATTCCAAATGTAAGTGAAGAGGCAACAAAGGATTTAGATGAAAACGGTATGATTAGAATTGGAGCAAATATTTTACCTGGTGATATTTTAGTTGGTAAAATTACTCCTAAAGGTGAATCTGACCCTTCTCCTGAAGAAAAATTACTAAGAGCAATTTTTGGTGATAAGGCTGGAGATGTTAAAGATGCTTCTCTAAAAGCACCTCCTTCATTAAAAGGAACAATCATTGACAAAAAACTTTTTCAAAAGTCTGTAAAATCTAAAAAACAAAGATTAGATGATAAAATTCTTTTGAATGATTTAGAAAAAAATTATAATAAAAAATTTGATTCACTCAAAGAAACATTGATTAAAAAATTATCTACTGTTTTAGATGGTAAAACATCATTAGAAGTCAAAAATTTAGATAATGAAATTGTTATTCCTAAAGGAAAGAAAATTACTTTAAAATTGTTAAGTAAAATAAATGACTTTTATTTAGTGGAGCCTTTTGGTTGGGTAAATGATAAGGAAGCCGAGAAAATAGTTGGTAGAATTATTTTAAATTACAACAAAAAATTTGCTTCTTTAAATTCTTCATACAACAGAGAAAGATATAAGATTAAAGTTGGTGATGAATTACCTAGTGGAGTATTAAAGTCAGCAAGAGTTTATGTTGCTAAAAAAAGAAAATTAAAAGTCGGAGATAAAATGGCTGGAAGACACGGGAATAAGGGTATTGTTGCTAAAATCGTTAGAGATGAAGATATGCCTTTTTTAGAGGATGGTACACCAGTTGATATTGTTCTTAATCCCCTTGGAGTTCCTTCTAGAATGAATTTAGGACAAATTTATGAAACCGTATTAGGTTGGGCTGGTGAGAAATTAGGTATGAAATTTTCAACACCTATTTTTGATGGAGCTACAATTGACGAGATAAATAAATTTACAGATAAAGCTAATCTGCCTAAATTTGGTCACACTTATTTATATGATGGAGGAACAGGAGAGAAATTTGATCAGGCTGCTACTGTAGGAATTATTTATATGTTAAAATTAGGTCACATGGTGGATGATAAACTACATGCTAGATCAATAGGTCCTTATTCTTTGATTACTCAGCAACCACTAGGTGGTAAAGCTCAATTTGGTGGTCAAAGATTTGGAGAAATGGAAGTTTGGGCGCTAGAAGCCTTTGGCGCATCAAATATTCTGAGAGAAATTTTGACCATTAAATCTGATGACGTTATTGGGAGAGCAAAGACATATGAGTCAATAGTAAAGGGAGATCCTATACCACAACCAGGTATTCCAGAATCTTTCAAAGTTTTGTTAAATGAGATGAAGGGATTAGGGTTAAAAATAAAAATGGATTAAATCATGAATAGATTCACAAAAAATAAAAATGTTAATAGCGATTTTTCTAAGATTACAATTAGTTTAGCATCACCTGAAGATGTTTTAGAAGAATCTCATGGTGATGTAACGAAGCCAGAAACTATAAATTATCGAACTTTTAAACCTGAAAGAGATGGTTTGTTTTGTGAGAGAATTTTTGGTCCTGTAAAAGACTTTGAATGTCATTGTGGTAAATATAAAGGAATAAGGTACAAAGGTATTGTTTGTGATAGATGCGGGGTTGAGGTTACAGAAAAAAAAGTCAGAAGGGAGAGAATGGGTCATATAAACCTTGTTGTTCCAGTTGCTCATATTTGGTATTTTAGAACTTTACCGAATAAAATTGGTTACTTATTAGGTTTACCTTCAAAAAAATTAGATATGATAATATACTATGAAAAGTATGTTGTTATTCAACCAGGTAAAGCACTGGATAATGAAGGGAACCCATTAAATAAATTACAATTTTTAACAGAAGAGGAGTATCTTAATATTTTAGATGAAATTCCTCAAGAAAATGATTATTTAGAAGATAGTGATCCTGAAAAATTCATAGCTAAAATGGGAGCAGAAGCATTATTTGACCTATTGTCTAGAATCGATTTATATACTCTTTCTTGTGAGTTACGTCACGCTGCTAATAATGAAACTTCTGTACAAAGAAAAAACGAAGCTTTGAAAAGATTACAGGTGGTTGAAGCTTTTAGAAATTCAAATACTAGGATTGAGAATAAACCAGAGTGGATGGTTTTGAAGGTAATACCAGTTATTCCTCCAGAATTAAGACCTCTTGTTCCCTTAGATGGTGGTAGATTTGCTACATCGGATTTAAATGATTTATACAGAAGAGTTATTATCAGAAATAATCGATTAAAAAGATTAATTGATATTAATGCTCCTGAAGTAATATTAAGAAATGAAAAAAGAATGTTACAAGAATCAGTTGATTCTCTCCTAGATAATACTAGAAAATCATCTGCTTATAAAACTGAATCTAACAGACCTTTAAAGTCACTATCAGATGGTTTAAAAGGAAAACAAGGTAGATTCAGACAAAATTTACTTGGAAAAAGAGTTGACTATTCCGCAAGGTCTGTAATTGTTGTTGGTCCTAATTTAAAAATGCATGAATGTGGTTTACCTAAAGATATGGCTGCAGAACTATACAAACCTTTTGTTGTTAGGAAATTAATTGAAAGAGGAGTGGTTAAGACTGTAAAATCTGCTAAAAAAATTATTGACAGAAGAGAACCTATTGTATGGGATATCTTAGAAAACGTAATAAAAGGACATCCCGTATTACTTAATAGGGCGCCTACTCTTCATAGATTGGGAATACAAGCATTTCAACCTAAGTTAATTGAAGGGGGTGCAATTCAATTACATCCTTTGTCATGTACTGCTTTCAATGCTGATTTTGACGGTGATCAAATGGCAGTACATTTACCTTTAGGACATGCAGCTGTCTTGGAGGCTCAATTGTTAATGTTAGGTTCTCACAATATTTTGAACCCAGCTAATGGCTCACCTATTACTGTTCCTTCTCAGGACATGATTTTGGGTCTATATTACATGACAAAAAAACGTAAAAGTGACAAAAGTTTAAAAATGAAAGGAGAAGGATTTAAATTTTATTCCTCAGAAGAAGTAATAATTGCTTACAATGAGAAAAAAATTGACCTTCATTCAATCATCAATTTGTATTATAAAAAAGATGATAATTCAAAGGGAGAATTTATAGAAACCACTGTTGGTAGAGTTATTTTCAATGAAGTGGTACCTAACCAAGTTGGATTTCTTAATGAAGTTTTAACAAAAAAAGCTTTGAGGGAAATAATTGGTCAATTATTGGCAGAAACTACAATTCCGATCACATCTGAATTTTTAGATAATATCAAGGAATTAGGTTATCAAATGGCATTTAAAGGAGGTCTTTCTTTTTCTCTAGGTGATATAATTATTCCAGACGAAAAAAGTAACATGGTTATTGATGCAACTTCAGAAGTTGAAAAAATTATTCAATCTTACAATTTAGGTTTAATTACCAATAATGAAAGATATAATCAAATAATTGATGTTTGGACTAAAACTAATTCTTCATTGACCGAGAAGGCTATGGAAAGATTACAAAATGATAATCAAGGGTTTAACTCCGTTTACATGATGCTAGATTCTGGAGCCAGGGGTTCAAAAGAACAAATTAGACAGTTATCAGGTATGAGAGGTTTGATGGCAAAACCACAAAAATCTGGTTCATCTTCTGGAGCAATTATAGAAAATCCTATTCTATCTAATTTTAAAGAAGGATTGTC
>Ga0160422_10002824_pt1 | contig 10810 bp, 12 predicted proteins | sample Fk160mmetaG_FD_108192 | JGI IMG/M metagenome (GOLD analysis project Ga0160422, IMG submission 108192) | Marine microbial communities from the Central Pacific Ocean - Fk160115 60m metaG | ecosystem: Environmental > Aquatic > Marine > Oceanic > Photic zone | place: The Central Pacific Ocean... | reverse complement strand
TGGATTAATGATGTTTTGGGCGGGTGCTTTTGCTCTATTTGAATTAGCACGATATGACGCCACCATTCCTATGGGATCGCAAAATTTGATTTGTTTACCACATCTCGCTGGAATTGGAATTGGAGGAGTTGAAAATGGAGTTATCACTGAAACATATGGTATTACTGTGATAGCTACATTACATTTAATCTTCTCTGCAGTTCTTGGAGCAGGTGGTTTATTACACTCAAATAAATTTGAAGGAGATTTGGGAGATTATCCCGAAGGAAGTAAGCCACAGAAATTTGATTTTGAGTGGGATGATCCAGATAAATTAACTTTTATTCTTGGCCATCACCTAATTTTTCTAGGACTTGGAGCAATTATGTTTGTTGAATGGGCTCGTATTCATGGAATTTATGATCCAGCGATAGGTTCAACAAGACAGGTTATTTATAATCTTGATATTGCAGCTATCTGGAATCATCAATTTGATTTTCTTAAGATTGATAGTCTAGAAGATATTATGGGAGGTCATGCTTTCCTTGCATTTCTAGAAATTATTGGTGGTGCTTTCCATATCGCTACGAAACAATTCGGTGAATATACTGAATTCAAAGGAAAGGGATTGCTTGGAGGTGAAGCTATTCTCTCTTATTCAGTTGTTGGTGTATCATTTTGTGCTTTTGTTGCAGCTTTCTGGTGTGCTTCTAATACAACGATTTACGCAGAGGATCTTTACGGAGCTCCACTTAAATTAGAATTTCAGTTTGCTCCATATTTTACTGATACAGTAGATTTAGGAGAAGGAGCTTACAGCTCTAGAGCTTGGTTAGCAAATGTTCACTTCTATTTAGGATTCTTTTTCTTACAAGGACACCTATGGCATGCCTTAAGAGCAATGGGATTTGACTTTAAAAAGATTGGTCAAGCATTTGACAATATGGAAAATGCAAAAATTTCTCAAAATGGCTAATCAAATTTAAATTGAATACTCAAAAACCTCTCATTGAGAGGTTTTTTTTTGTTTATTAATTCCTTTATTTATTACTAAAATGATTTCCACTAAATTTACTTGTAAAGATATCTTTAGAGAAGCATATAATTCTAGATATACATGGCCTAAAGCCTTCAATGGATACAGTGGCAAATGTATTTTTGAAGAAAATAAAAGTTCTATTGAAGGTGACTTTATTTTAGATAGTAGCTGTAAGCCTAAAATAATGAATATCTCAGATCATGAAATTGTAAAACGTATATCCTCACAATTATTTGAAATTGCTATTCATAGAGTTAAAAGAGAATTTTCTGAGGTCCACAAGAATAATCAGTTTAAATTTTTGGAAGAATCTGAAAAAGGAATGTTAATAGAAGTATTAGGTAAAAATGAGGGAGATAAATATATAGTTAAGGATAAAAAAATTAATATGGTTTTCAGGAAAATTCACGGCGTAGTAATTGAGATTTTTGTTGAGGAATTTCTTGATACTGGGGATGGTTTTTTGAGTAAAAAATATACAAGTCAGCAATTAGATATAGAAACATTAAATCCAAAATCAAAAATATTGAAATACGAGGATAATTTTATAAATTTAGGAATTAATAATATTTGGGCTCTTGAATCAAGGAATATAAAATTTCTTGATGATAATCATAAAGAACAAAATATAAATTATTCTTTTAAAGAATTATCGGCACTATAAAAACTTGATATTTTTAATTGGTTTAATTATTGAAACTTTTATTCAACTAAACGGAATCCTTTATCAAGAAGTTTTTGATATAACAATCTTGCTCTAAATGCTAATATTTGTTCTTCATTTTCATTACTAATGACGTGAAAGTAGTTTTTGTCTAGCTTGTTTTTACTAAAACTCACACAAGTTTCTCCTGATATCAAAGTCCATTTATCCTTTTCTGCTAAATGTTGTTTAGGTCCAAGATCCCATGGACATTTTTCTGGATATTTTTCTCTTTTAGATCCCATTTGTTTTTAAAATATATATCCAATGATATACATAATTTTCAATTAAGACTAATTAGAAATAAATCATATGATTACTTACTTATTTATAAATATTATTTTTTTTTGATATGACACAATAAAAAGGATCACGATTCAGGAAAGGTAAAAGGGAGTTTTCTTGGGTAAATTTTTTTATTATCCTTGGTTCACAGAAACCATTCTTAACGAGAATATTACTCACATATTCAATCCTTTCTGTCTCACTGGAGTAAGTCCAAATATTGGGAGCTTTATGCCAAAAAGCCCTATTTGAAAAGGATATTATAAATTTTCCATTTTGATTTAAAATTCTTGACACTTCTTCAGTGATCTTCTCTGGATACTGTAAATATTGCCATGCAGCTACCATTAAGCAAAAGTCAATAGTTTCGTCCTCTAAGGGAATCTCTTGGTTAATATTGAAATTTTGAATCCAGTATTCGTCAAAAGCTTTATTTTTTTTTAGTTCCTCTTTATTTAAACCATGTCCAATAATTTTTTTGTATTTTATATTTTTTGGAAGATAACTATCCCAGCTCGACATTAAGTCAAGAATATAAGAATTGTTTACAATTTCCTTTTCATAAAGGTCAGTAAGATTTTTTCTAAAATTTGAATCCAAATGATAAACAAACTTCGGAGCATCGTAAAACAAACTATCATCTGTTTCGTCAGGTTTTTGCCTTTGCTGATGAGTTAAGATTTCCAAAATACATACTTTCTTTTAAGTTAATAATTAATTTATAGATTCGTGATGAAATCTTTCTAAGAATTAAGAATTAGGATATTTTTCAATTCATTATTAATATTGATTTGCAATAATAAAATATGTTTTATTATCTATTAATGTGCCACTATTAAATATTTCAACTAACGCAAAGATTAAAAATGAAAAAATGCTTCTAGAGGGGAGTTCAAAATTTATTTCGTCTTTAACAGGTAAACCTGAAAATTTTGTAATGGTTAAACTAAAACATTCCTTATCGATGTATTTTGCAGGGACTGATGATCTTTGTGCTTTTATTGAAATTAAATCAATTGGATCTTTGGTCCCTTCTAAAATGTCAAAGCCAATTTGCGAATTTTTTTCTAATGAGCTAAATGTTCCTAATGAGAGAATTTATATTTTTTATCAAGATGTTGATTCAAATCAGTGGGCCTGGAACAGTAGAACCTTCGGTTGATTAACATCTTGCTTTTTCGTTTAAACTAAAATATGCAAATTAATCAATTAGCTGATTTAAACAAATATAAAACAGCTCCGGAGCTGGATTCATATCAATCACGAAAACTTTCTGAGGAATTAGATTCTAAAATAGATGACTCTGATTGGCTTACTATTGGAGTAATGGCTAATAGTGATGTCGAGGCAAAAATTGCTTTGAGTACTGTCCTCCAAAAATATCCATTTATAAAATTCAAAGATTTTAAATCTTTACAAGCATTGGGTCATGTTTTTATGAAAGGAAATCAAAAAACAGGAGAAGTTTACATAAGGTCGGATTATGGTCTTGGAGAAGGGATTTTATTAACATGTCAATATAATGATTCTTCAAAGAATTCAATGACTTATGGTCCGTTCCCATTAATCTTTTTTTGCGGCTAGCCTCCTCTAAACGCTGTCTTTTTATCTATTTCTTTACGCAAAACGTTAACAAACGCCTGAATAATAAGTAAAATTATCTTTCTTACTATGCTTCAATTAGAATTAATTTTAACTAATTTCTTATATTAAAGAGTTTCTTTAAGATGTTTTTTCAAGATATAATTCAGAATCTAAATTCATTTTGGTCCTCCCAAGGATGTTTAATAATGCAACCTTATGACACAGAAAAGGGTGCTGGTACAATGAGTCCTCATACTTTTTTGAGAGCAATAGGTCCAAAAGAGTGGTCTGTTGCTTATGCTGAACCTTGCAGAAGACCTACAGATGGACGTTATGGAGATAATCCAAATAGAGCCCAACATTATTATCAATATCAAGTAATTATTAAACCATCTCCAAATCAGATCCAAGAAACTTATTTAAGTTCTCTAGAAAAACTTGGGATAATTACAAAAAATCATGACATAAGATTTGTTGAGGACAATTGGGAATCTCCCACTTTGGGGGCATGGGGCGTCGGTTGGGAAGTGTGGTTAGATGGCATGGAAGTTACGCAATTTACTTATTTTCAGCAATGTGGCGGTATTGATTGTCAGCCAGTTCCCATAGAAATTACATATGGCCTTGAAAGGATTGCGATGTTTTTACAAAATAAAGATAGTATATGGGATTTGAGTTGGGATAAAAATACTACATATAAAGATATATGGTTAGATTTTGAGAGAGATCAATGTAATTTCAACTTTAAAGAATCGAATCCTGAGAACCTTAGAAAACTTTTTACAATATATAAGGAAGAAGCAGAAAATTTGGTCTTAAAAGATTTAACCTTTCCAGCTTTAGACTTTGTTTTAAAATGTAGCCACTGTTTTAATTTGCTGGATGCAAGAGGTGTGATTTCGGTCACAGATAGAGCTCAATATATTGAAAAGATTAGAAATCTTGCTAGAGAAGTTGCCAAATCATGGGCAAATAAAAAGTAAAAAATAGAAAAATGATAATGTATAATATTTTACATATTGGAGAATCTTTTGGCTCTGGCAGTTTTAAGATAATACCATTAAAGTTGTATTGCCCCTTTTTATAGGGTTATTTTGTGTGAGGTAAAATGAAACTCTTCCAACAACTGTTGGTAGCAGGTGCTGCAGCGAGCATGATTGCTCCATTTGCTGCACAAGCAACCGACGTTAATCTTGAAGATATGAGTAGCTATTCAAATAGCTCTAAATCTGCAGGATTTACAAACAACTATTTAAATGTTCAGCCAGGAGATTGGGCACACCAATCTATTAAAGATCTTGTTAAGTCAAGAGGTTGTGACATCAATGTAAGTGATAAGTCACTAACACGCTTTGAAGCTGCATCTATTGTTAATTCTTGCCTAGGAGACGTAGCTGAAGTTTCTAACATCGAAAGAACACTTATTAATGAATTTTCTAGTGAACTTGCATTGTTAAGAGGTCGTATTGATGGAATCGAAGCAAGAATGAATGAATTCGAAGCTGGTTCTTTCTCAGATACAACTACTTTAGATGGTAAAGCTGTTTTCCTTCTAAGCGCTATTGACAATGGTGATGTATTAACTACTTCTTCAAACACAACTTCTGAAGCTACAACACTTGCATACATTTATCAACTAAATTTAAACACTAGTTTCACTGGTGATGATAATTTATATGTAAGACTAAAAACTGGTCAAGGAAATGGCAACTTGAAAGACAAGTTTGCTACTTATCATAACGAAGCTAGCAGTACTGACAATCAGCTCGACGTTGATAAAATTTGGTACACATTCCCTGTAGGAGATAAGGTAACAGCTACTGTCGGTCCATTGATCGAAAACTACTATATGTTAGCTGCTACACCATCTATCTATAAACCAAAAGCTTTAAAAGCATTTAGATTCGGTGGTCACGGTATTGCCTTTGGTGCAAGTACTAGTGTTGGTGCTGGTATTAAATATGTAGGTGATAATGGTTTTGCTTCAAGTATTACTCTTAACTCAAAAGGTGGAGAAGATACTACTGGTATCCTAACTGATGGTGATGTAAGCAAGATCAACACTATGTTTGCATATACAGCTGATAATTATCACGTTTCTGCAACATATACTACTCAGAATGGTGGATACACAGGTGGTTATCCATATTTCTCAACTAGAGGAGCAAAACAAGCTGGTATTGATACAGATGGTTGGGCATTAAGAGCATGGTGGAGACCAGATGAAGAAGGAACAGCCGTTCCATCCGTTTCAGTTGGTTATGACACAGTTTCATACAATACAACTGCTGCTGGCAAGTTTAAATCTGGTGAAGGTTACTCAATTGCATTCAACTGGTCAGATATGTTCCAGGCCGATGACACAATTGGTGTAGCTTTAGGTCAACCAATCAAAGGTAAGGACAACGTTACATCTTCTACGATTGATACAGATCCATTCCTTTGGGAAGTTTACTACTCATTTAAACCGAATGATTCAATTGAAATAACACCAGCTATCTTCGGTGCTTCTGACGCAGTGTCAACTTCAAACACAGATGATGACATCTTCGGTGCAGTTTTAGCGACTACATTTAAGTTCTAAATAGGTAAGAAGTACAATGAAACTATTTCAGAAATTACTTCTAGCTCCTGCGGCCCTTGGACTCTTTGCTCCAATAGCTGTTAACGCTAGTGAGTCTAATTTTAGAGACGTAACTAGTTACTCTCAAGATCAAGCTGAATTATCACTTGATACATTTAAACCTCTTTCAAACAAGAATCCTCTTCTTGCTGGAGGAGAAGGTGCAAACTCTAGTCAAAGTAATAATGACTTTGATGTAGATACATTTTCATCAACAACTACTGCATCATTTACAACTAATTTTGCTTTAGGAAGTACTGAAGGTGCTACAAATACTAGAGATTCAGATAATCTAGGTATGAATTATGACTGGGAAATTGCTTTATCAAGCAGTTTTACAGGAAATGATTCTTTAGATGTTGTTATCAATGGTGGTCAATCTAAACTCTTGTCTGAGTTAGATATGACTCATTCAGTCAACGACATAACAGGTAACGGAAAAAGTGGAACTAGACTCTTTTTAGATACTATTTCTTATACAACTTCGTTAGGTGATAGAACTACTGCTTTCTATAGCTTTGGAAATGCAACTGCAGCCAGTGCTCTTTATAACACAGCATGTGTTTATGGATCTCAAGTAGATACTTTCTCTGATTGTGGTGTATCTGCCGCAAACATAGAGGAAGATTTAGGTACTGCAATGGGAGCCAGTTTCGACTTTGAAAATGGCTTTACTGCATCTCTAGGTTATGAAGGCCAAGGTTCTAATGTTAATGGTTTCTTAACTAAAGAAACTGTAGATGCCTATGGTGCTCAAGTTGCCTACAACGGAGATGCTTTTGGAGTTTCTATTTCATGGGCTAACATAGAAAACCATAGTAGCTCTGATGTTGTTGCTGCTGGTAATACCGAAAGTGTTGGTATTAATGCTTTTTATGCACCTGATCTAGCTAATTTCCCATCTATTAGTTTTGGACTTGAATCAAACCATGATGATTCTGTCTCAACAACTAATAATGATCAAACCTCTCACTATTTCATTGGATTACAGTGGGATGATCTTGGGAATGGAACATTAGGAGCAGCTATTGGATCTAAAGAACCATATGCAGAAAATGCAGATGCAAGTTCTATGTATGAAGTCTTTTATTCCTACAATTATGCAGATGGCATTACATTAACACCACTTATCTACAGTAAGGATAATAGTGGTTCTACTGCAGATGAAACAGGCATAATTCTTAAAACAGAGTTCAGCTTCTAAATTTATTTCTTACACACATCTTAAGGCCTCAATACGAGGCCTTTTTTTTATTTTTAAACAAAAAAAAGAGCCAAATTACGGCTCTTCTTTGAAGATTTTTTTATTATCTTACCAACAGTTTTCACCCTCCCCAATGGGAATACATGTGCTTGAGGCTTTAGCTTCATCTGCTAATTGTTGAGCTTTTTCATCAAGAATAAAATCAGCATTCAAAGGCATGTCTGTATTCCACTCTTTTGTTCCTCCTAAATCATTCTCTCCAGCCTTAAGAGCATTGCTATCAGATGAAGAGATTGCTAAAGCACTTGTTGCTGCTATAAACATTGCTATAGAACTTTTTTTTGGCATTTAACTTTTAACTAATTAAATTTTATTTTAGTAATTCTCGATTCAATTATCTATTAGTTGTAACAAATGATTCTTTCAATTGCCTAAAACTCTCAATAAGTTTGAATATGATTTGAAAATTAAATCTAATTCATCTGATCTCCCATATTTTGCAAGCATTCCTCTAGCACCTGCATCAATATCAAAAAGATATTCTCTTTCTTCTATGCTTTTTACATAACTTTCTATCCATCCAACGCAAACCAATCTTTCTCCCTTAGTTATCTCTTCTACTGAATGAAGATATGTGCTTGGATAAATAATAATTTCACCTTCGTTAAGTTTAAATTTATTTTCTTTATTTATATTCTCTATTACTAACTCTCCCCCTTCATAGGAAATTTTTTTATTTAAGAAAATTGAAAATGATAAATCGGCTCTTCCTGAAGACATATAGGCATTATCTACATGACGACCATATTTCATACCCTTTGATGATTTTGTAAACATGATACCGTGAATTCTTTTGGGAAGGGCAAAGCTTTTAATTAATGTATTGGTTAAAATTTTTTTTACTATAAATTCAACATTTTTTTTTGAAATATCTGAATTTCTATTTAACTGTAAATTATTTTTCACTTTTGAAGCGAGAATTCCAGCAGTTTTTTTCCCGTCTTCCCATTCACTTTTATTGGAAGACAAATTTTCTTTTAATATCTTAATTTCTTCATTAAGTAGTAATGGACAAGTTAAATAATTCATTTAATAAAGGTAGAAATGATACATTGATGTGTAAGTAAAATATCTTTTAAAGTTCTATTCTTAAAGTTAGAGATAAAGTAACCATAGATATTAATTTAAAAGTGAAAAAACTTAAGAAATTTTTCTTTTCAGCTTTAACATTTCCTATTTTATTTAATTTTATTGGTCCTGCAAATTCTACCCAAAAAGAAGTAAAAGTATATTCAGGAAGACATTACAATACTGATAGGTTTGTATTTAAAAGATTTGCAGAAGAGACAGGGATTAAAGTCAGACTTATTGAAGCTGCTGGAATATCTCTTATTGAGAGACTTAAAAGAGAGGGGGAAAATTCACAAGCTGATGTCATCTTGTTGGTAGATGCAGCAAGAATAACTAATGCTGCAAAAGCAAATTTACTTCAACCAATTGATTCTAAAAACTTAAAAAATGATGTTCCCCAGGACTTGAGAGATCCAGGGAATGAGTGGTTTGCTTTAACAAGAAGAGTCAGAGTTCTTGTCGCCAATCCCAAAGTTGTTGATATAAATAAAATTAAGGATTATACGGATTTAGCGGATCCTTCACTTAAAGGTAAAGTTTGCTTGAGAAATAGAAAAAGTCCTTACAATCAATCACTAGTGGCTAATCAAATAGCTAATAAAGGAGAAGTAGTTACAAGAGATTGGCTAAATGGAATGATTTCAAATGTATCTCAACCATTTTTCCCAGGAGACATCGCAATAGTGAGAGCTGTCGCCAAGAAAAAATGTGGAGTTGGAATCGTTAATCATTATTATGTGGCAAGAATGCTTGCTGGTGTAAATGGAAGGAGAGATACCTTATATGCTAGAAGAGTTAATGTTCTTACTCCTAATCCTGCTCATGTAAATATTAGTGCTGGAGGAGTTGCAAAATATGCAAAAAATAAATCAGAGGCAATAAAATTGCTTGAGTTTTTAGCTTCACCAAAGGGAAGTAAAGGTATTGCTGCTCCAACTTTTGAACATCCCCTAAAAGAAGTAAATCAAAACCCAATTGTCCAAAACTTTGGTGGTTTTACTCCTGATAGTATTACTGTTCAACAACTTGGAGATTTTAACTCTAATGCAATTAAACTAATGAAAAGTGCTGGATGGGACTGATTAAATAAGTTCTTAAATTTTATTAAATATATTTATTAAACTATTCAAAAGAAGAAAGGTTTTGGAGTGATTAAAATCTAATAATTTTTATTCACTTAATTGTCTTTATCTGTTAGAGGGGGGAAATCCTGCAAAACTCTTTTTGAATTTATGAATATATACAAACAATAGTTATAAAGACTAATTTAAATTACAAATTCTATGTTGATAGATTTTGTATGCGGGACATCTAAAATAAGTTAAATATACACATTTTTATTTAGTAATGTTCAAAATAAACTACCAAAAAGGATCACAAGTGAATTCAATATTTAAATAAGTATCATCTTTATATTCAATGCTTTTAATACAAGGCCTTACGGTTTCTCCATTGACATCAATTTCGCAAGCTCCACAACTTCCAACCAAGCAACCTGTTGGAATTTCTAAATTTGCTTTTAGAGCTTTTTCAAACCAATCTTCACCTTCTTCAGCAATAGTAGTTAATTTATTTGGCCAACAAATTTTTAATTTTTTTTTATTCAATTTAAAAGTGTTGAAATATTTATGTGTTTTGTAAATTGTTTTGCGAGGTTATCAATAATTTCCTCTCTTTTTATTCTATAGGATTTATTTCTTTTGTCTAATATTGCGATTCCTTTTTTTTCTTTTATTAAATTAAGCAAACTAGTTGTCCATTTATCGTTTTCAAATATCCCATGAATATAAGTACCAGCAATTATTCCTCTTTCATTTGAATTATTGTACCAGCCAAGACTATTTTCTTTAAAAATATCACATACTTTACTGTTAATATTTTTTGTAACAATTTTAGTGATTCCATTATGAATTTCAAATCCTTCAATTTTCTCAATACATGGCCAATTTGAATAGCAAGTTATTCTTTTAGTTATTTTGTTCTTCAAAAAAATTGTTTTTAAGGGTAGAAGACCAATACCTTTAATAGATTTCTTTTTAGAGGAATTTAATCCCTCTTTAAAATATGGATCCTCTAAATATTCCCCAAGCATTTGCAATCCTCCGCAAATACCTAAAATATTTCCATTCCTTTTTGAGTATTCTTTAATATTTTTAACAAGTCCTGATTCATATAAAAAAAATAAATCTTTAATTGTCTGTTTAGTTCCTGGAAGAATAATTAAATCAAATCTATCTAAATTTTGACCATGATTAATCCAAT
>Ga0160422_10002823_pt1 | contig 10811 bp, 9 predicted proteins | sample Fk160mmetaG_FD_108192 | JGI IMG/M metagenome (GOLD analysis project Ga0160422, IMG submission 108192) | Marine microbial communities from the Central Pacific Ocean - Fk160115 60m metaG | ecosystem: Environmental > Aquatic > Marine > Oceanic > Photic zone | place: The Central Pacific Ocean... | reverse complement strand
TTTTAAATTTTGTAATACCACTAGCTTCTTCAAATACAGTTCTTCTATCCTCTGGTTTGGCAGAGAGTATTTGATCAATTTTACCTTGTTCAAGAACAGAATATGAATCAGTTCCAATACCAGTATCCATAAATAATCGTTGGATATCTTTTAATCGACATGCTTTTTTATTTATAAAATATCCACTTTCGTTTGATCTATACACTCTTCTCGTAATACAGACTTCATCATATTCAGTATTTAGTGATTTACTGCAGTCAGTGAGTGTCAAGCTGACTTCGGCCATCCCCATAGGTTTGGCATCATCAGTTCCATTAAAAATAATGTCTTGCATATTTGACCCACGTAAAGCTTTTGCTCTTTGTTCTCCTAGCACCCATCTAACAGCATCTGAGACATTACTTTTTCCACATCCATTGGGTCCAACAATAGCAGTAATTCCAGGTTTTAATTCAATAAGTGTTTTGTTTGCAAAACTTTTAAATCCAATAATCTCAATTGATTTTAAATACAATTTTTTCTCCTTACGCCATATTTTTATAACGTAACAAAATATTTACTTATTAAAAACTGAAATTTTAATTTTGATATTTATTTATGATTTTATCAGCAATAGACAGTCCAGAAAGAGCCGCTGATTCAACTCTTGGTCCACTAAAAGAATCACCAGCGAAAAAAAGGTTAAATTCTTCAAAAAAATCATTATTAACATTATTATTTATTATTGGTGTCGTGTAGCCCCATTTGTGGACATAATAATCAATTATATCGCTATCAATAATAGTTTTTAGAGGATTAATAATCTCTTTTATTTGCTCTAGGGGAGGCTTGTTAAATACCTTTTCAGAATATTCTGGGGATGTGTGAATAGTTAAGGCTGGAATTGGGGAAATACCTTTAATATAATTATCTGCTATCCAAGATATATTTTCATTATCTGGTTTTAGAAAACCAGGTTTTTTAATTCCACTTTGACCATTTAAAACTGCAAGAATTGCAAGACCTTTCTCGTATTCTACTGAAAAATAATCATTAATTTCTTTGAAATTTATTGTTTGCGATTCGCTGTTAGAAAACAATTTTTTAATTTGAGGAACTGGAATTGTAATTACAATATTATCGGCAGAAAAAGTTGAACCAGTTAATGATTCAAGACTCCAAAAATTTTCATTATAGATTATCTTGGAGATTTCTGTTGATCGAATTACATTTAGATTATTAGCAATATGTTTAGCTAATTGATTCATTCCATTGTTTGAAATCCAACGTGGATGATTATGTGAAAATGCATTTGATTGAGACGAAAACCAAACTTTAATAATTTTTTCTTTATGCCATTTGTTCACATAATTTTGAAATTGTGAGGATTTTGCTGTAAAATATTGTGCTCCATGATCAAAGATTGCACCATTGAATTCACGTGTAGCAAGCCTTCCTCCAAAATTTCTACCTTTATCTAAAATAGTAGTTTTTAATCGATTATTAATTTTTGTAGCACATAATAGACCTGAAATACCTCCGCCTATGATGATTACATCCTGATGATTTTTAGTTTTCATTTTTTAATGAAGCAAATGCATTGAGTGCTTTATCTCTACTTTCTTTTAAATTAACGATTGGATAAGGATAATCTATTCCTAATTTAATTTCTATTTTATTTAAAATATCATCCGGACATTCCCAGGGAGAAAACAAATATTTATTTGGAAGATTTTTTAATTCGGGAACAAATTTTTTTGTATAATCCCCATTTTCATCAAATTTCGTGCCTTGAGTAACTGGATTAAAAATTCTAAAATAAGGTGCTGCATCAGCGCCACAACCAGCTATCCATTGCCAGCTGGCACTATTACTAGCATTATCAGCGTCAACAAGACACTCATTAAACCATTCTTCACCTAAACGCCAATCGAGCAACAAATTTTTAACTAGAAATGAACCAACAATCATTCTAACGCGGTTATGAATATATCCAGTATTCCATAACTGACGCATCCCTGCATCAACAATAGGGATTCCTGTTCTTCCAGTTTTCCATTTTTCAAAGTGTGAATCATTTTTCTCCCATGGAAAATTATCAAATTTTGATTGTATATTATTTTCTTTGATGTCTGGATTGTAAAAAAGTAAATAGTAAGAAAATTCTCTCCATCCAAGTTCGCTTTTAAAGTGAATAACATTTCCATCTTCGGGTAGTTTATTAACTTCATGCCATATTTTATGAGAAGATATTTGACCAAAATGCAGGTATGGAGATAAATAAGAAACATTTTTTTTAGAAGGGAAATTTCTTCCATTTTTATAGTCTAAAATTCCATTTTTTAAAAAGGAATTAAGTTTATCTAATGCGCCTTTTTCACTTACATCCCAATATTGATCAAATTTTTCGTACCATTTATTTTTTGGTAATAAATTTAATTCATCTAAATTTACAGTTGATGTATTTTTTACATAACTAATTTTAGGTATGTTAAATGGTTTTCTTGGAGGTTTTTGGTTTAAACATCCTTTTCTATAAAAAGGAGTAAATACCTTATACGGAGTACCATCGTCTTTATGAATATTATAAGGATTCCATAAGAGTGAACCGTTATAAATATGAGTATTTACATTAATGTTATTAAGAATATCGCATAACTTTTTATCTTTTTCTAATCTCCATGGCTCATAACATTTATTAAAATATACGTCAGAAATGTTAAATTTTTTACATAAAGTTATTAATTCATTGTTTGACTCACCTTTTACTAGATGGAGATTTTGGTTTAGTGAAATATTTAAATTTTCTAAGCTTTTGTATAACCACCATTTTTGCGCACTGCCGATCTTATATTTCTTAGGAATATCATTATCATAAATATATACTGGAAGGATATTACTAGAAAGAGAAGCATAGTGAAGAGATGGATTATCCATCAATCTTAAATCTTGTCTAAACCAAACGATACTGTTAGTTTTCATAATGTTAATACGTTTTAAAGTTTTTATACTTTCTTGTTAGATGAAAAAAAATATATTTTCAAATATTTTAATAAATTTTAAAACATTTTGAGTTATGGCAAATAGAGTCTATAAAAATAAAGGGTCAAACGACTACCTGATAATGTCAGTTATTTTCTTTTTATTATGTATTTGGGCAATAAAGGATGGTTGGTTTCCCTCTGATAAAGTAATGAAAAAACATCCTCATACAATTCCAATAACGTTTAACCAAGATGGATTCATAAAACAAATAAATGTTAAAGAAAATGATGTAATAAAAGATAAACAAGTTATTGCAGTTTTAGATAAAAACGAAGCCGAAGCCATTTTTCATTGGGAGAAGGGTGGAACTGTCATGGATGTTTATAAAAACGTATATGATTCAGTAAATAAAAATGAAACAATTGCTTTAGTTAAGCCAAAAGATACATTTTATCTTTTTAACAAAACTCTTACAATAGTGAGCGGAGTTGCATCTATTGGATTTTTCATTGTTCATAAATTAACAATTTAGTTTACATGATTAATATTAAGTTCTTAATTTATTTATTTACTATCATTATCTTATTTTTCTCCTCAATTTATTGTATTTTTATCGGATGGTTTCCATCAGATTCAATATTAAACAAATATCCAGTTTATGCTGATTATTCTTTTTCAGAAAGTGGTAAAATTAATCAATTTTTTGTTGATGTAAAAAGTAGAGTTTTTAATGGGGACAAAGTATGCGAACTTCACGATAAAGAATTTGAAGAGTTAAAAAATGAACTTTCAAGTCAAATTAAAAAAAGAAAAATGACAGAAAGAGCTTTGTTAAATGCGATAAATAATGGGGCAACAATAAATTTTATCAAAGGATTAGAAGCTAAAAACATTATTTTAAAAAAAGAAATAGAGGAAATTGAAAAACAAATAGTATTAAAAAATCAAAAATTAATAATAACTTTTGATCATGAATTTGGTGGAACAGTACAAAAAATACATAAGAATAAGGGCGACAAAATAAACATAAATGAAAAAGTAGTTACGATTAAGTTATATCAGTCATATTATTCCACCTTTAAAATACTTTCTTGTATACTGATAGTTTCTTTATTTGGAACCCTGTATTTTTATAAAAAAAAGTAAATTAGTATTCCTTATGAATTGATTTTTAACTTTTTTTGACCCATTTTACTTTTCACTTAGTATGTAAACTTATGTTGTAATAAATACGAGTGGTAGTTTGCGATGACTTTGGAGAATGGATAAATGACAAAAAGAGAATTAATTATGAGGATTTCTGATGAGACGGGTTTAATTCAGCAGGATGTTCAAGCTGTTTTGCAGAAAAGTTTAGACTATATTGTAGAGGCGCTAAAAAATAATAGTTCTGTTGAATTTAGAAATTTTGGTGTATTTGAAGTTAAAACTCAAAAAGAAAGAATAGGAAGAAATCCTAATAATCCGACGCATATAGTTAAAATACCTTCAAGAAAAGTTGTTAAATTTAAACCTGGTAAAGTTATGAAACAACAAATAACTGGTGGATAATAAAATGAGTAATGATTTTAAACCACTCCAAGGTATGAGTGATATTACAGGAAACGACGTTCTTAAGTGGCAGCAGATTGAGGAACAATCTCGTACTGTCTTTGATACTTTTGGGTACTCTGAATTACGAACACCTTTATTAGAAAAAAGTGAAGTTTTTCTTCATTCTCTTGGAGATAGTAGCGATATTGTGAAAAAAGAGATGTATGCTCTTGAAGATCGTGGAGGACGCTCTCTTGTATTAAGACCTGAAGGCACAGCAGGTACAATTCGCTATTTAGCATCACTTGGAGAAGAAGCGAATAATTTACGAGTATATTACATTGGTCCCATGTTTAGATGTGAACGACCTCAGGCTGGAAGAAAAAGACAATTTCATCAAATTGGCGCGGAATTTTCAAGTAGTCCAAATCCCTATGCTGATGTAGAGAGTATAATGCTTCAATTTGAACTATTAAAAAAATATGGAATAAATGATTCAAAAATTAAAATAAATACTCTTGGCTCGCAAAATGATAAAAAAAATATAAGTCATGGAATGCTTACTTCTTTGAACAAAGTAAAAAATAAGTTTCCTGCAAAGTATCAAAATCGTATTGATGATAATGTTTTACGAGTATTAGATTGGAAAGATGAAGAGTGTAAAAAATTGATATCTGAGCTACCTTTAATAACTTCTTTCATGTCTGAAGATTCTCTTATTTATTTCAATAAAGTTAAAGATATATTAACAGAAATGGATATTGAAATTGAACATGATCCCAAACTAGTTCGAGGTCTTGATTATTATAATCATACTGTATGGGAAATAACGCATAATTCTCTAGGTTCTCAAGATGCTATTGCAGGTGGTGGAAGATATACTATTCAAACCGGAAAAAAGCAAATTAATGGTGTTGGATTTGCTCTTGGTATAGAAAGATTAATTTTAGCATCTAATAATGAAGGTGAGGATTTACCAAAAAAGAATGGGTATTGGATAGTCTCACTTGGTGAAAATACCATTATTGAAAATATGAAACTGTCAAATAAAATTAGATCTCTTGGACATCGTTGTGGAATGGACTTAGAAAATAAAAGTATAAAATCTCAACTTAGAAAGGCAGATAAGTTTGGAGCAACAAAAGTATTGATTAGAGGCGATCAAGAATTAATAAATAATAAAATAATTGAGAAAAATTTAGACAAGGGCTCACAACAAGAGTTTGATCTCAATGAGTGGATTGGAATATTAGGAGAGAGAAATGCATCAATATAGAACACATACTTGTGGAGATTTAAGAAAAGAACATATTGGTCAATCAGTAAAAATATCTGGATGGGTGCATAGCGTTCGTGATCATGGGGGAATTATATTTATAGATTTAAGAGATCATTATGGTCTTACTCAAGTGGTCATTGACCCGTCAATGCCGTTTTATAAAGGTATTGACCATTGGAGAATTGAATCAACACTATCTTTTACAGGAAAGGTTGTTCAGAGAATTTCGGAAGCTATAAATCTAAAATTAAAAACTGGAGAAGTTGAAATTTTTGCTGAGGAGATGGAAACATTAGGAGAATCAAAGATTATTCCATTTCAGATAGCAAAAGATGAAGACTGTAATGAAGCTTTAAGATTAGAATATAGATTTTTAGACATGCGAAGAAAAAAGTTGCATGAGAATCTAATTTTAAGATCCAAGGTTATTGCACGTCTTCGTGAACTAATGACAAAAGAGGGATTTATGGAGATGCAAACCCCAATCCTTACAAGTAGTTCTCCAGAAGGAGCAAGAGATTATTTAGTTCCTAGCAGAATACATCCAGGAAAATTTTATGCATTACCTCAAGCACCCCAGCAATTTAAGCAGCTTTTAATGACTTCGGGATTTGATAGATATTTCCAAATAGCCCCATGTTTTAGAGATGAAGATGCTAGAGCTGACCGTTCTCCGGGAGAATTTTATCAACTTGATATGGAGTTGGCTTTTGCAACACAGGACGACGTTTTTGAAGTGAATGAAAGAGTTCTATATTCAATATTTAAAGAATTTTCTGATAAATCAATAGATTCAATTCCATTTGATAGGATTCCATATAAAGAGGCTATGACTAAGTATGGTAGTGATAAACCAGATTTAAGAAACCCCCTTGTGATGCAGGATGTCACAGAATCCTTTAGAGAGTGTGATTTTAAAGCTTTTGCGGGAGTTGTGGAGTCTGGAGGAAAAGTTATGACTATAGCTGTCAAGGATTGCGCTTCTCAATCGCGTAAATTTTTTGACGATATGGTTAAGTTTGCACAAAGCGTTGGGTCTAAAGGATTAGGTTATTTGCGCTGGATTGATGGTGAAATACAAAGTCCTATTGCAAAATTTTTATCTGATGAAATTATTTTTTCGCTAAAAGAAAAAGCAAATATAGAAAATGGTGATGTAATGTTCTTTATTGCCGATAAGCCAAATAAAGCATTGGAAATCGGAGGGCATGTAAGAGATGAATTAGGAAAGCGTTTAGATCTAATTGATTCTTCTGTTTTTAAATTTTGTTGGATAGTCGATTTTCCAATGTATGAATTGGATGACGATGGAAAAGTTGAATTTTCACATAACCCATTTTCAATGCCTCAAGGTGGTATGGATGATTTATTAAATAAGAATCCTCTAGATATATTAGCCTATCAATATGATATTGTTTGTAATGGTGTCGAGTTATCATCCGGAGCTGTCCGTAACCATAGTCCTGAATTAATGATCAAAGCTTTTGAAATTGCTGGCTATGATAAATCTGTTGTTGAATCAAAGTTTCCTGCATTATATAAAGCATTTCAATATGGAGCGCCACCACATGCTGGAATTGCACCTGGCGTTGATAGAATCATAATGTTACTTGCCGAAGAACCTAATATTAGAGAAGTAATTGCTTTTCCAATGAATCAAAAAGCTCAAGATTTATTAATGGGGGCTCCTTGTGATGTTGATTTCAAACAATTAAGAGAGCTATATCTAAAGGTTAATGTTCCAAAAAAAAGTAAAGACTCTAGTTCAGAAGAGATTGACTAATGAACACACGAATCGATAACTGTTTTAAAAAATTGAAGAAAGAACGTAAAAAAGCTTTTATCTCTTATATTACTGCTGGTGATCCAGACTTATTGTCTACTATAGAGATAGTCAAATATTTAGAAGATGTTGGCGTTGATATTATTGAACTCGGCCTACCATTTTCAGATCCATTAGCTGATGGCAGAGTAAATCAAGAAGCTTCTCTAAGAGCGTTAAGCTCTGGCTCTACTTTTGATGGAGTCATGAATTGCATTTCTAAAATTAGAGAATCATCTGATATACCAATAGTTTTATACGCATACTTAAATACTTTATTATCACGAGGATTTGATAAATCAATCAATATTGCATCCAGCGTGGGTATAGATGGTCTTCTATTACTTGATTTACCTGTTGAGGAATCAAAACCGTACAGAGGATTTTTAAATAATAATAATGTTAATACAATCCAATTAATAACACCAACAACACCCAATGATAGAATTGAAAAAATTTCAAAGCAGGCTAATGGGTTTATTTACTGTGTATCTCGTGAAGGAGTAACAGGTGTACAAGATAAAATTTCTGATGGTGCAGGCGAATTAGTTAAAAGAATAAAACTAAAAACAAGTTTACCTGTAGCTATAGGATTTGGAATAGGTACTCCGGAACAGGCTGCCCAAGCTGCAACATTAGGTGATGGAGTGGTAGTTGGAAGTGCCATTGTAAATAAGTTTAATGATGAATCTAATACGGCTGAAGGCCGTTTAAAGGCCGCTACATTTGTTAAAAAAATGGTTAAAGCAGTAAAAGAGGTATAATGTCAAATTTTTATGCAGTTATCATGGCTGGAGGGTATGGAGAAAGATTTTGGCCTTTAAGCACAAAAGACAAACCTAAGCAGTTTATAAATTTAATTAATGATCAATCGCTTATTGAAATGACAGTCGAACGTATTTCTCCAATTTTTTCAAATAGAAATATTGTTATCATAACAAATAATGAGCATTTGGAATTAACAAAGAAAACTTTTCCAAATATACCTGAAGAAAATATTATTGGAGAACCGTTACTTCGAGACACAGGAGCAGCAATAACAACATCACTTGCATTTATTAAAAATTTAAATCCAAATGCTACTTTTTGTGTTTTAGCATCGGATCACTTTATTGATGATAAGAAAAACTTTAATAATACAATACTAAACTCTATGAGTCTTGCTGCTGAAGATGATATTTTAATTACAATTGGTATAAAACCAACTTTTCCATCAACTGGCTATGGATATATCAAAAAGGAAACTTTGTATAAAACTGTTAAGGATTTAAAATTTTATATAACAAAGCGATTTGTTGAAAAACCAAAAATTGAGAATGCTAAATATTATGTTTCAGACAAAGATTATTATTGGAATTCTGGAATTTTTATTTGGTCAGTAAATTCACTAGAAAAAGCTCTTGAGCATTCTACAAGTTTATTTAATTACTATAACAAATTAATGCCATATGTTGAAAAAAATAAAATTAATCAAGGACTTAAGGAGTTATATCCAGACCTAGAAAAAATTTCTATTGATTATGCTCTCATGGAAAAAGTTAATAATATCGTCGTGGTGGATGGAGTATTTGATTGGAGCGATGTAGGAACATGGGATTCGCTTGAGACTATTTTTGATAAAGATGAAAATAATAATACATTTATTGGTAAGATAAGTTCTCATAATTCCAAGGGAAATATTGTCTATTCAAAAGATAAATTAGTAGCATTATTAGGAGTTGATGATTTGATAATTGTCGAAACCGATGATGGGATATTAGTATGCAAAAAAGGGTATGAGCAAGATATAAAGAAAATCAAAACTTGATTTTGTTAAAATAATTCTTTTCTAGGCTTGTGTATCATATAGATACTAGGTTAATTCTCTACGTTAACATCTAAGGAATAAATTTATGTCAGCTGTAAACATTTTATTGATCTCACTTTTCTCCTCTATTTTAGCGTTAATATTTGCTTTTCGGAAATGCGGTTGGGTGAAGAGGCAAGATCCAGGAACTGAAAAAATGATTGAAATTTCATCACATATTCGTGATGGGGCTATGGCTTTTCTAAAGAGGGAATATAAGTCATTGGCAATATTTGTTATTTCGGTATCTATTTTATTATTTGTTTTTTACAGAGGTGATGGAAATTTAGAATTAATCGCATTCTCATTCATAGTTGGAGCTGTATGTTCTGCTTTGGCTGGTTTTTACGGAATGCGAATTGCCACATCTGCAAATGTTAGAACAGCAGAGGCAGCGAGAACAAATTTAAATTTTTCAATGAAGGTCGCTTTTTCAGGCGGAACTGTTGTTGGAATGTTTGTTGTTGGGTTAGCGTTATTTGGTTTAACAATACTTATACTTTTGTACCAAGAAATTTTCGGTGTTACGCAAGGTAATTTATTAAAAATTGTAAATGGATTTGCAATGGGCGCATCATCAATTGCTTTGTTTGCAAGAGTAGGCGGCGGAATATTCACTAAAGCTGCTGATGTTGGAGCCGATTTAGTTGGAAAAGTTGAGGCAGGAATTCCTGAAGATGATCCACGAAATCCTGCAACTATTGCTGATAATGTAGGAGATAATGTTGGAGATGTGGCTGGAATGGGTGCAGATCTTTTTGAATCTTATGTTGGTTCAATAATAGGTTCGATGGTATTAGGTTTATCTATAACCGTTTTAAATGAGTCAAATATCACTTTCATGTTTTTGCCGCTTTTATTAGCATCGGTAGGAATAGTTGTTTCAATAATTGGTACATTTTTTGTAAAAGTAGGAAAAGTAGGACCACAAAAAGCTTTGAATATAGGAGCCTTTGGTGCTGCTGGAATAATGGCTGTCTTAAGTTATTTTATAGTAACTTTTTATCTTCCGGAGTTATTTTCAACTCCCGAAGGAAATAAAACTTCTACTGGAGTATACTTTAGTTTAATTAGTGGATTATTTGCTGGACTTTTTGTTGGTGTAATAACCGAATATTATACTGCTGAAAAGCATGGTCCGGTTGAACGAATTGCTCAATCCTCAGAAACTGGCTCAGCCACAAATATTATTTCTGGTCTTGGAGTTGGAATGTATTCTACCGCTGCACCAATATTAATAATTTCTGCAGCTATATTAATTTCTTATAATTTTGCTGGATTATATGGAATTGCAATTGCTGCATTAGGAATGCTTTGTACCACAGGAATACAATTAGCTGTAGATGCTTATGGGCCAATTGCAGATA
>Ga0160422_10002822_pt1 | contig 10813 bp, 12 predicted proteins | sample Fk160mmetaG_FD_108192 | JGI IMG/M metagenome (GOLD analysis project Ga0160422, IMG submission 108192) | Marine microbial communities from the Central Pacific Ocean - Fk160115 60m metaG | ecosystem: Environmental > Aquatic > Marine > Oceanic > Photic zone | place: The Central Pacific Ocean... | reverse complement strand
TCCTGATTTTCTTTTTTATCGTTATTCTTCTCTTCTGATTTATTTTTCTCTTTTTCCTTTTTATCTTCCTTATTATTTTTATTACTCTCTATTTTTTTCTTTACCAGTTCATAATTAAATTTTGAATCGTTATTCGTATTATCTGAAATGATTGAATTTTTGTAGTAATTCAGGGCATCTTCAAGATTATTTTTACTTTCATTAATATTTCCAAGTTGTTGATATGCAATCGATTTTATTTTTTCATCATCTGTTAATGAAGCGTAATTATAATTTTCTATTGCATTAGCAGTATCATTGAGTAAATAATAAGAATGGGCTAAGTTTAGATAAACTTTTTCATTAGATATTTCAAAACTGTCTAATAGCATTTTATAATCTTCAATAGCATTTTTATAATCCTCATTAATAAAAGATTTTTCAGCTGATTTGAATAATTTATTTATTTCATCAACTCTATTCACATTCAAATTATTAAATGCTATAAAAATTATTAAAATTAAATTCATATAGATATTATTTTAAATCCGAAGATAAAGTCAAGTGTCATTAAAATTAATGCAGAAATGAGAAAATAAAAATATTTATTATTGCTTAAGTCAACAGTCCTAACATCTTTGACTTCCCCTTTTATATTTTTAATTTCTGATATCATATCATCAACACTATTAATTTCATTTGATATCTCATAGTATTTTCCATTAGTATAATTTGCTGTTTTTATTAGTGATTCAGAATTTAATTTTGTTATAATTTCAATGCCCTCTCTATCTTTTTTAATAACTCCGCTCCTTTCTATAAGTTTACTACCCTTTAAGGTTCCAACTCCAATAGTAAATAATTTTACAGAGGCGTCTTTAATTTCATTTAATGCAGATTCTGTATTATCACCAAAATCTTCCCCGTCTGAAATTAAGATTATAATTTTTGAATTAGAATCAGGACCCTCTGAGTTATTATCTTTAAGTTTAGATAGAGAAAGTTCTAGCGCAGGACCAAAATCTGTACCTGAATTAGGAACAAGACCTGTATTCAGTGTTTCAATAAATAGATTTAATGCATTCCTATCATATGTTAAAGGGCATTGTGTATAGGCCTCACTTGAAAACATAATAATTCCAATTCTATCTGATGAAAATTCATTTACAATTTTTTTCATCTCAAACTTCACTTTTTCAAGTCTCGATGGTTGAATATCAAAAGCATTCATTGATTCTGAAAGATCTACTGATATGATTATATCTTTTCCAACAACTTTTATTTCTTCCTTATCAACGCCAAAAGTTGGTCCAAGTAGAGAAATTATCATTAAAGAAAAATAAATAGATCGGACTATAAACTTTATAAGAACACTCTGAGTATCTACTTTTATATATTTATTTATTTTATATAATCTTAACATATAAATCATATATGATAAAACGAATAAAGAGATAAGTATTATTTCAATATTTGAAATTGTTCTTATAAAATTCATGATGTAAAGCTATTAAAATCAAATTTTTTAAATGTGATTAGTCATTCTATTTAACTCTTTTTCACATTTAGAAAAAAATCTAAAATATTTATTTGATGAAAATGATGTATATATATTTGCCATTCTTAAGGAGAGGTGGGTGAGTGGCTTAAACCAGCAGTTTGCTAAACTGTCGTACGTAATTACGCGTACCGGGGGTTCGAATCCCCCTCTCTCCGCAATCAAAGTATTATTACGCTTTGATGGTCAGTATCACAAGAAACTTTGAATTGAGATAATTCTATAAGAAATAATGAAAAAATAGGTTCGTATCCTGCTTTAATTAGAACATTATATGCTCCGTTAGCTGTCCCTCCTGTTGCTAATACATCATCAAATATTAAAACTTTTCCTTTCCCCTCTTGTACTTGCATTATTGCTTCACCATACTCTAACTTATGCCTAACCGTTTGTGTTTTTCCTGGAAGTCTATCCTTTTTACTTCTTAATAAAATTATCCCTTTATCTAGCTTATCTGCAATTATTGAACCTATTAGAAAACCTCTAGATTCAATCAGTGCTAAATAATCAAACTCTATCTTATCGATCAAATTAATACATTTCTCAACTAGAATTTTTCTAGCTTTTGGATCTTTGTATACTGGATTGAGGTCGATATATTCTACACCCGTGATCGGGAAATCTTTGTAAAAATCTATTTTTTCTTTTACGTAATCTATGATATTATATTTTTTACAAATTTATATAATTAATAAATATTTAAAATTAGATTAGTATCTAGTTATTTTTTAATCTATAATTTTTTTTTATGTACAAATTTTTACTTTTAATCCCTCTTGTTATGCTTTTTTCATGTCAACAGGGATCTGATACTCAATCGGTATCAAAACAAGATCAAGACAAGTTCAACCAATATGTAGAAACGTGGAGAGCTTTTGTAGCTGGTTTTATTGCAGAGGATGTAGATTCTCAGATGGAACTTTTTGCTGACGATTTAAAATGGAGCCAACCTGTTTACAATGGAAATCAAATTTCTGGTAAAGCTGACTTAAGATCAGTAATTGAATCATGGCAGAAAGATTTTCAAGTAACTTCCTTTGCTGAAGCAGAAGGTCTTATTGGCAATGATGAAAATCCTAATCCTGCTGGTTTTTATTCTGGTTCTTACTTCTCTACCGGTACTCCAAGCTCTAGTCCCAATGGCCTGAGGGTTTATGGAACTTGGTACTGGACACATACAGAATCTGGTACAGAGGGTGGGAATAAGTGGTATGGCATACTAACTTTTAATGAAGAAGGTAAAATCAGTTCATTTACAGATTGGTTTGATGCTGGAGGCGTTCAAGACCAAATTGAAAAAGCTCTTGAGAATTAATTTATTATTATTTATAATTATTAGTTGTAATCAGAATGTTGATTACGATTCTAATATTTTAGAAATAAAAAAAGTAAACCAAAAGTATCTTGAATTCTATAATTCAGGAAATTACGAGGGTGTAGCATCACTGCATACTGAAAATGCAGTGGTGATGCCTCCTAATGTTCCTGCAAGGGTTGGGAAGGATCAGATAATGTCAGCAATAAAAGAGGAGATTGATATGGGATTTACCGATCTTAAATTTGTAGAGAATGATATAAAAATCTTTGGTGCCCTAGCTTACGATGAGGGGAGTTACAGTCTGAATGTAAAGTCTGATAAAGGAGAAGTCATAGAAAATGATTCTGGAAAATATTTAGTTATATGGGAAAAACAAAATGATGGTACTTGGTTAATGAAAAAAGATATATGGAATAGTGATCTTTCACTAAAAATTAATTGTAATTAACATTTTGATATTTAATTCGTTTTCTTAGTAACGAATTATTCTCATGTTAAAAATCGCCTTTGATAACATTTATATATATCCTCTTGAAAAAGATCATAGGTTTCCTATGGTTAAATATGAATTAATTCCTCAGCAACTAATAAGAGAAGGGACATGTACACAATCAAATTTTTTTTCTCCTAATAAGATAAAAGATAAAGATGTTTTACTTACACACGAGGAGGATTATTACTCTAGACTTTCAAATCTAAAACTCACTAATAAAGAGGTTAGACCAATTGGATTTCCAATGAGTAGATCTCTAGTTGAGAGAGAAAAAATAATAGCCAATGGTACAATTAAGTGCTGTGAGTTTTCGATAAAAAATGGGGTTTCAATGAATATAGCTGGTGGAACCCACCATGCATTTTCAGACAGGGGTGAAGCTTTTTGCATGTTAAATGACCAAGCTATTGCAGCAAATTATTTGATTCACAAAAATTTATATAATAAAATACTTATAGTTGATTTAGATGTACATCAAGGAAATGGTACAGCTTCAATCTTTAAAGATAATGATAGTGTATTTACCTTATCATTTCACGGAAAAAATAATTATCCTTTTAGAAAGGAAAAAAGTGATTTGGATCTTTCTCTTGAGGACGGAACTAATGACAGATATTATCTTAAAAAACTTTATGAAATCCTTCCAAAAGTTATTGATGAATTTGAACCGGAATTCATATTTTATCTGTCTGGAGTAGATATTTTAGAAAATGATAAACTTGGAAAGTTATCTTTGACTATGGAGGGCTCCTTGAAAAGAGACAAGTTTGTTTTTGAATTATGTAAAAAGAATAATGTTCCCGTTCAAGTTAGTATGGGAGGTGGATATTCCAAAAATCTAAAAAATATAATCGAAGCTCATTCCAATACTTTTAGGATCGCTCAGGAGCTATTTTTTTAATCCAATTAATTTAAAAAAACCCCCCTTATTAGGAGGGTTTATTTATTAGATTATTTATAAAATCTTAAATTTTCAAATGTAAAATTATGTACTAATTCGACATTACCTCTATCCTCAAGGTATTTATTAAAAACTTTAGTGTGTTTTGTTTGTAAATCATTAACAAATTTCAGATGATCATCTAAGTCTTTTCCTGAAACCAGAGCCCAATGGGTAGCACCATCTGGCCTATTAACGTCATATGTACCAAAACCGACAAATCTATCTTTAAACATTTCTGGAAGTGATTTAACTAAATCCATTTGGGCATTCTTAAAGTTCTCAGGGTTTTGTGGTTTGATATCCCATATCTGAGCGTATGGATATTTTTCAACATCCCCTTCAATAAAATTAAGAAATCTTCCTGCATAGCTTTGGTCCCATGCCCAACTATCGATTCTCCTTATCAAGCTTGACCAAAATGCTCTGTTTTCAACAGGAGTAACTTCTCCTTCTTCAAAACCTCTATTACCCAACTCCCAAAGAAAAACTATTCTGTGGGTTGTTCCCTCAGGTCTTCCCAGCCTTAATCTTTCAAGTGCCACAGCACCATTAGTTTTTAGTTTATTATTTTCATAAAACTCATCAAGTATTTCAGCAATATTATCTTGAGAGTTCTCTTCAGCCTTTACATATACAACTTGGAAACCCATTTGTTGAGAATATGTATTGAAACTAAAGAATAGTAATACTATCGCAATTATTTTTTTCATATTTTATAATTTAATTATTAAAAAAAGACTGTTAAATTATTGAATCAATTTTATAATCTGATATTTAATTTAATTTTTTTCAAATAATATTTGCATTTTACTGCTAAATTTTGAATTTACAAATTGGGTGATATATTTTAGCTTAATTATATGAAAACACTACTTATTTATTCATTTTTTTTTCTTATTGTTTTTTCATCGTGCAATAATAAGATTGAACTAGTTGAGGAAAGCTCATTAGATTATGAAGTAAAAAAAATTGTTGATTATGATGGTATAATTTGGAGTATTGAATTTTTAGATGAGGATAATATTATTTTTTCTGATAAGAAAGGAAAAATATTAATCTATAATGGATTAAAACTAATTGAGGTAGAAGGTACTCCAGAGATATATCTTAATAGACAGGGCGGCCTTATGGATATAGAATTGCATCCGAAATTCAGTGATAATAAAATCATTTTTTTATCTTATGCAAAAAAATCTGATGATGATGAGGGTGGTAATACCGCAATTGCCAGAGCTATTTTAGAGGGCGATAGATTAATCGATCTTGAAGATATCTTTATTGCTAGACATAATTCTGAGAAAGGTACCCACTGGGGATCAAGGATTGAATTTGATAAAAACGGTTATTTATATTTTACAATAGGGGATAGGGGAAGTAGGGATATAAATCCTCAGGATCTGTACAGAGACGCAGGAAAAGTTTTTAGAATTTATGATGATGGTTCAATACCTGAAGACAATCCTTATGTGAACAAGATTGGAGTTAATCCTGCAATTTATTCCTATGGACATAGAAATCCGCAAGGAATATTTTTGCATCCAAAAACTAATCAAATTTGGACAAATGAACACGGACCTCGTGGAGGTGATGAAATTAATATTGTAAAAAAAGCAAAAAATTATGGCTGGCCTGTTATATCATATGGAATAAATTATGATAGTACAATATTCACTGAAAAAACACATGCTCCAGAAATGGAACAGCCGCTCTACTATTGGGTTCCATCTATTGCGCCAAGCTGTTTTGAATATCTTGATTCAGAAATATATGATGGTTGGGAGGGTAGTCTTTTAACCGGGTCTCTAAGTTTTGGTTATTTAGAAAGATTGACTCTTGACTTTTTTGGTAATGTGAATTATAGAGAAAAAGTAGCAAGTGATATCGGTAGAGTAAGGGATGTGAAAGTAAGTCCAGGCGGATACATTTTTATGGGAGTTGAAAATGAAGGAATATTTAAGATTATACCTAAACTTGATAAAACTATTTTATGAAAAAAATTAATCTAATATTATTGGTGGTTGTATTATTTATTTTTTCATGTTCTGATGATGATATAGATGATGTAATAAATAACCCTGAGGATTGTATTGTAGGAAATAATTATGATTACGATTGTGATGGAGTAGCTAATGCAGAAGATTATAGACCTAAAGATCCATCTCAGACTGAAGATGTCTGGGGAAAAATAGTTGAAACAAAACCTGAAGTATTTTTTGCCTCTGATATTTCTCAAAAAATTAGGGATGGTTTTATGTCAGATTTAAACCTTATTACCTCTGAACTAGGAAATTATGGCCCATTGGAGTGGTGGAATCTCGGTAGAGATATAGATGCAGCAAATGAATTAGCAAAAATTTATTGTAAGAGAAGAGTAGATAGGGACCAGCAAACATTTAGTCCAGATTTTTATTATGAATCATGTGTTGTTAATATGATGTATCCAAATCATAATGTTAGTGATGAACATATTCCCTCATGGTTTAAGGATGATCCCAATAGAATCGGAGATTTTGAAAATTATAGAGCTATTATCCCTCCATCCGGAAGTGCTGGTCTTAATGGTATGAGAGATTGGGGAATACATTTACTTTCTAGTTCTTTACCTTATTCATATGATGATAATGAGTTTGGAGCTACTAAGGAAGATTATACCGCAACACTTTTTCATGAGTATATCCATGTTGTACAATCTGCAAATTTGTATACAACTGAATCCTTTGTTGATGAAGTTAATAATACAAGAAGGGTAGGTTGGGGTCCAACATCGATGGCAGAGGGAGCTGCAAGTTACGTAAATGAATTTTTATTATTTACATATATAAAGGAAGGTAAATATGAGAAATCCCCATCATTTGATAGAAAACTTAGAGATGTGATGAGGTGGAAAATGGAGAGTGTTCAGGGTATGTTACTAAATTGTCCAAATTTTAAATTAGAAGATTTAAACTATGGTAATGTTTGTAGTCCTTATGATTTTGGTGCATGGGGAGTCGCTTATTTATTAAACAAGATTGATAATCAGTATGCAATGCAAGAAATTTTTTGGCCTAATATTAATGATATGGGTTATTACCCAGCATTTGAAAAAACATTTGGTTTGACATTTGATGAGTTTAATAACGAATTTCACGAATTTTTAAAATTACCAATAGATGATCAGCTACTAATTATTCCTGAGCTTTAAAGAGTTAAAACTGATTATAGTATTATAATTTAAGATAATATTTATTCTTTTGGTTTGAAGTATGCAACTAATGCTAAAATAAAACAGATAATATCAAGAGCAAGTGTTTCAATTCCAGCATTCATTACTTCTAACCCCATGAAATAATTAAAAACAACAAAAAGAGGAATATATCCAATAATAAATGCAAGGAGAACCTGTCTCTGGCTACTTATATCAAATTTTGTAGAGAATAAAGCCACTAAACCTATCATCAAAAATGCAGGAGCCATACCATAATGCATCAATATTGCAATTTCAATTCCTTCGGGAGTAGTATTGAAAATTTGAGGAACTATAATATCAACTGCAAAAAAAATAACTATGGATTGAAGTATAGTATAAACTCCGATTGCGTATAATGGAATTATTGGTTTCATATTTTTTATTTAAAAATTTACCTAAATATATAAATAATTTTTAACCTTCATTAATATCAAAAAATTTTATCAATTCACACCTTAAAATAAATTATTCTTATCAGTATATGCTTAAAAATGAAAAAATTAAAATTTATATTAAGTTTTATTAAAAAATCAGTTTATTTTTTTAAAATCTCGTATATAATGAATAAATGAATATAGCAATAATTGGTTCTGGAATTGGTGGCCTTTCTTCTGCTATACGTTTAGTTAAAGCAGGTCACTCAGTTAGTATATTTGAAAGAAACAATACATACGGTGGCAAACTAGGAAGTCTCAAGCTCAATAAATTTTCTTTTGATACTGGTCCATCTCTTTTAACAATGCCACACCTTATTGATGAACTTTTTACCATTCATAATGAAAACCCACGAGATTATTTTAATTATAAAAAGAAAGATATTCATTGTAAATACTTTTGGGATGATGGAACAATTTTTACTGCATTTTCAGATAAAAATAAATATATTGATGAGGCACACAGGAAGTTTTCAATTGAAAAGAATTCATTATTCAAATATTTTTTAAAGTCAAAAAATAAATATGATTTAATAAATAAGCTTTTCTTATATAGGCCTATTAATAAACTTTCAACTTTCCTAAATTTAGATACAATTAAGGCATTATTTAATATAAAAATATTTCAGTTATTTTCATCTCTTCACAAGGTTAATAAGAAAGAGGTATCTAATGATTATATGATCCAAATTTTAAATAGATACGCAACTTATAATGGGTCATCTCCATATTTGACTTCTGGAATAATGACCATTATTCAACATCTTGAAAATCATTTTGGTACTCATATTTGTGAAAGAGGGATGAGACAAATACCAAATTCATTATACAAGTTATGTTGTAAGATTGGAGTCAAATTTCACTTTAATAGAAGTGTAGATAGAATTGTTGTTAAAAATAAAGAGGTAACTGGCATACTTTTAGATAATAAATTTTTGGAATTTGATAAGGTCATATCAAATGTGGATGTCAATATAACTTATAACAGATTGTTAAATGATAAAAGACATATCCCTACTATTGAAAACATGTCAAGTTCAGCGGTAATATTTTTCTGGGGAATAAATAAAGAATTTAATGAACTCGATCTTCATAATATCATTTTTTCAAATGACTATAAAGAAGAATTTAAAAATATTTTTGAAAATAATGACTTAAGTAGAGATCCTACAATATATATTAATATCACATCAAAAGATATTAAAAATGTATCTCCTCAAGGTTGTGAGAATTGGTTTGTTATGATCAATTCACCAAAAGACATTGGTCAAGATTGGAATAAATTAAAAAATATTTTGAGAGAAAACATAATAAAAAAAATAAATAAAAATTTCGATGTTAACATTCAAGATCATATAGTTGAGGAAAGAGTATTCACTCCTAAAGATATTTCTCTTAATACTAATTCATATTTAGGGTCTTTATATGGTGAGTCTTCTAATAATATATTATCACCCCTAAAAAGACATCAAAATTTTTCAAGAACTATTAAAAATTTATATTTCTGTGGAGGAACAGTTCACCCAGGTGGTGGAATACCACTATGTATAATGTCATCTAAAATTGTCTTTGATTTAATTGAAAAATCTAACTAAAATATTTCTTATTTTAATTTGGGTAAACCAATTATTTGGTTTGTTTGGTATATTATATATCGATTTTGATCTATTCCTATCTTTATCTCCTATCTCATTATTATTTACGTTTTTAATAGTCATTTATTCAAATATTGAATTTACTTATAAGTCATTAGGGTTTGTTTGTATAATAATAATAGTAAGCATGATAAGTGAGATAATAGGGGTAAATTTTGGATTATTATTTGGGTCATATTATTATGGTGATAACCTAGGTGTCTCAATTTTTGGAGTTCCTATAGTAATTGGATTAAACTGGGTTATTTTAACTATTTCGTGTGGAAATATATCCAATTATATTTTTTCAAGAAATAAGATTTTCTCTATCATTTTAGGATCTTTTCTCATGCTACTCCTTGATATTATCATGGAAAAGGTATCTGCTAATTTAGACTTTTGGTATTTTAACGATGACAACTTACTTTTTAATTATGTATGTTGGTTCTTTTTGGGTTTAATTAATCAATATATTTATCAGAATTTTATTAATAAGAAATGTATTATTTTATCAATAAATATTTACATTTCATTTATAATATTCTTTACAGTCTTAAATATTTATGAATATGTTTAATTTATCTTTAATATTTCAATTTATAGTTGCGTTATCCGTATTTTTTGTTTGGACTATAAGATACGATAATGTCGTAAAAGAATTTAAAGAATTTGGATATTCTGACCTCCTTAGAAATTTTGTTGGAGCTTTTAAGATTTCATCCTCAACATTATTATTAGCTGGTATTTGGTTTACGGATTTGATTTTAATAGGGTCTATTTCCATGGCATTTTTTATGTTTTGTGCACAAATATCTCATTTTAAGATAAAAAACCCCATGATTAAGTTCTTGCCATCATTTATTTTTCTTCTGATGTCTTTGTATATATCCGCTGATGTTTGTGGTTATATTTAATTAATGGATCAAACCTTTGTCATCATTTTTACAGCTGTTTCCTTTATTATTTATGGTTATAGTTCATTTGTATCAAGAAGAATGAAGTCTGAATTTATAAGGTGGGAGTTTGGTAATCATAGAAAAACAGTTGGTTCTTTACAAATTTTAGGAGGATTAGGATTACTTTTAGGCTTAAAATATAATATACTTTTAGTTGTATCTTCTTTTTGTTTTATAATGATGATGTCAGTAGCAATTTTTATTCGTATTAAAATAAAAGATAATATTACAGACATATTACCTGCAATTACTTATTTATTTTTAAGTGT
>Ga0160422_10002821_pt1 | contig 10813 bp, 13 predicted proteins | sample Fk160mmetaG_FD_108192 | JGI IMG/M metagenome (GOLD analysis project Ga0160422, IMG submission 108192) | Marine microbial communities from the Central Pacific Ocean - Fk160115 60m metaG | ecosystem: Environmental > Aquatic > Marine > Oceanic > Photic zone | place: The Central Pacific Ocean... | reverse complement strand
CTACTATCGGTAATATTCTTTTTTTTTGTTTTATTTTTTTTTGATTGTTTTTTCTTCATTAATTTGGTTTATCCTCTGATACCAATTTTTTTTATTATTTCTGAATAATTTTTTATATCTTTATTTTTAATGTAGGAAAGCATTCTTTTTCTTTTACCAATCATCTTTAATAAGCCTTGTCTTGATGCATAGTCATGTATATTCTTCTGAAGGTGATCACTAAGCTTAGAAATCCTTTCAGATAGCATTGCAATTTGTATTTCAACAGATCCAGTATCCGTTGAATGAATTTGATGAGAATCAATAAGTTTCTGTTTTTCAGCTGTATCTAAAGACATTTTAATTTTTAACTTATAACTATAATACAATGCAATTATGCAAAATTACTATCATTTTTATCAAGCAAATTAAAAGCATCTTTTAATAAATTCTCAAATGTTATGTTCTCCGTTACTTTTTTATCTTGATCAAAACTTTCGTTGATAAGAGATCGCAAATTATCAATTGTGTTATTAATTTCTTTATTAGAGTAATTAAGAGATTTTAGAGCTACTTTAACATCCTCAATTATTAACTCAATCATTTTATTTTCATTGTTTTTGCTCTCCCTAGTGACTTTGGAAATTTTTGTATCATTGAGGAATTTATTTTTCATTTCAAAGAATATTCGTTCTGTCATTTTTTTTCCAATACCTGGAACCGAGCTGATCAATTTATCATTTTTAGTTTTTAAAGAATTAATGATTTCATTTAATGAATATTTGGTTAACAAAGACATTCCTATTTGCGGACCAATCCCTTTAACTTTAAGTAAATCTCGGAAGAAATCTCTTTCCTCTTTATTTATAAATCCATAAAAATTATCAGAATCTTCTTTTTTTATATGATTAATCCATAGGGTAATGTTTTTTGTTTTTATATTATTTTCGATTATTTTTAATGTTTGTATTTCATACCCTAAACCATTACAGTTTAACAAAATATAGGATTTTTGATTGTCTATCCATGTATAGATAATCTCACCACTAATCCAACTAATCAATTAGCCCCCATCAACTTGGCATCCTATTAGTGCACCAGCAGTTCCACCAGCTGGAACAGCCCAAAATCTATCTTTTCCTCTCGAACTTGAAAGAGCTAATCCTGCTCCTAAAAGCCCTCCTATAACCGACCCCTCACTACAGTCATTGTTATCGACTTTCTGAGATCTTGAACCTCCGCATGGGATCTCAACATCTACTTCGTAATTCCTTACATAACCTGGGCTTGATTTTGTTCCTGGGATATATTCCTCTCTATATTCAGTTCTAGTACATGTAACTGATTTAGGAGTTGAAGCAATAATATGCTGGTAGGGTAGAAAACTAATAATTGTTAAAAAAAGGATTTTCATTTAAATTATCTTTTTACTAATTCTAAATCTTTTTTGTAAATTTGCTAGAAGAAATAATAGTTCCTAATAAAACAAGGACTGAACCCAAAATAAAATTTATAGAGATAGTTTCTTTAAAAAAATAAATACCCCATATTGCACCAAAAAGTACTTGCATATAATTTATTGCTGAAGCCGCAGATGCTGATAAATATTTCAATCCTAGAGTCAAAAATGTTTGCCCCAATTGAGTAAAAATCCCAATGCCTAATATCCAAATTAAATCATTAAATTGTGGCGTAACCCATCCAGTAATAACAAAAGGTAAAAGGACAATGACTGAAATTAAAGGAAAATATTTAATAATTATAAAAACGTTTTCTTTCTCAGATAACTTTTTTACTGTTATGTAAGCTAGGGCTGTCATTATTGCACCTATAAAAGCTATTAATAATGAAAATGAAGATATTTCATTATTTAATGAAGATATTTTTATGGGATCTAGGATTACTACTATACCTAACCATCCTGATATCAATGCTGCAAAAATATAACTATTTATTTTTTCATTAATAAAAATAACAGCAAATATTGATATAAATATTGGATATGTATATTGAATTACTGTAGATAAGCTTAAGGGCATATTTCTTATTGCATAAAAAATACAAATCAAAGCTGATGTTCCTAAAATACCCCTTAAGATTAACAATCCTTTATTAATTCCCCAGGGATATATTTTCCTTTTATTTATTATCAATGAAGTTATAAATAAACTAAATATTGAGCGAAAAAAAACTAATTCATAGATTGGTATACCATTGTCGATCTTTTTAACGCAAACTGTCATTAAGCTGAAGAAAAAAGATGCAAAAATTAAATGAATTTTATTAAAAGAATAACTTTTTATTATAAATCCTTTAAAAAACTCCATTTAATCTATAAAAAATAACCATTATGTGAATTTAAGTAGATAAATTAATAATAATGATTTATAACATAATAAAAATAATTGAAAGTTAAATAATTTAAATTTTTATGGGTGTTTCAATAGATCCAAAAACAATACAAGAAGTTAAAGAAAAGGCTGATATTGTTGAAGTCATATCAGAACATGTCGTTTTAAAAAAAAGAGGGAGAGAATTTGTTGGGATTTGTCCATTCCATGACGATAATAAGCCCTCCATGACTGTATCACCAGAAAAGCAATTTTATTATTGTTTTTCATGTGGTGCTGGTGGAAATTCTATAAAATTCTTGATGGAATTTACAAGAAGTAATTTTTCTGATGTTGTAATGTCGCTGGCAAAAAAAAATAATATCTCTATTTCTACACTTGATCGCTCTCAACATGAAAATTTTAAAAAACAATTATCAAAAAAAGAGGAGCTTTATAAAATTCTAAGAGTAGCAAAAAATTGGTTTAAGTCTCAACTTTTAGATTCAGTTGGTAGTGATGCATTGAATTATTTGTTGAAAAATAGAAATTTAAATAAAAATATAATAGATCAATTTGAATTAGGATTTGCTCCTAATTCATGGAACAAACTTTATGAATATTTAATAAATGTAGAAAAATTTGATTTTGATTTAGTGCTTAGATCTGGATTGATTATTTCAAAAGAAGAAAAAAATAAAGTTTACGATAGATTCAGAAACAGATTGATTGTCCCAATATTTGATATGCAAGGTAGGACTGTTGCTTTTGGAGGTAGATGCCTTGATGGGCAAGAACCTAAATATCTAAATTCTCCTGAGAGTGAATTATTTGAGAAAGGTAAAATGCTTTTTGCTCTTGATAAAGCTTCTAGTAATATTAGAAAACAAGATAAAGCGATTGTTGTTGAAGGATATTTTGATGTTATATCTCTTCATTCTAGAGGTATTAATAATTCCGTAGCATCATTGGGAACGGCTTTAAATAAGTATCAAATTTCTCAAATTTGTAGATGTACAGATAACAAAAATATAATTATTAATTTTGATTCCGATAATGCTGGAATTTCAGCTACAAAAAGAGTTATTAGTGAGGTGGAAGGATTATCTCTAAGTCAGCAAATTAATTTAAAAATTTTGCAAATAAAAAACTATAAAGATGCTGATGAATTTTTAAGTAAGAATCAACCTGAAAACTATCTTGCTTTAATTGATAAATCTTCCTTTTGGATTGATTGGGAACTTGATCAAATCTTTTTAGGTATGGATATTACTAAAGCAGAAGATTTTCAAAAAGTAGTTTCCTTATTGGTCAGATTTTTAAGTAAGTTGCCTCAATCTGCAACTCGTACTCATTATCTTCAAAAGGTTTCTGAAAGATTGAGTATGGGTCAGGCAAGGTTAGCTATAAAATTTGAGGAAGATCTCAGAAAACAGGTCAAAGGTTTTCGTTGGCATGGTAGATCAAATAAATTTGAACTTCCAAATGAATTAAGTCAAAGGGAAAAAAATGAATCTAAAATTTTGTTTTATTATTTACATTGCCCCAATTTAAGAATTTTTATTAGGAGTGAGTTTTCCAAAAGGGAATTAAATAAGTTTTCTATTAATCATCATAGAATTATTTGGGATTCAATTTATCAAATTGAAAAGAATCATTTAGGCGATCATTTTTATGATCAAATCCTACATTCAAATCAATCAAATATTATTAATAAACTAATAGATATTAATTTACTTTCTCTCCTCCCTGACTATATTTCTATCAATCATCAAGAAATTGTTGATAAATTAAATATTTTTATTAATCCTAATGAATTGTTTTTAGCTACTTTAAATAATGCAAAAGATAATTTATTAGGAACTTTATCTACTCTTGAAAGATATAAATCATTAAAACGTTGCAGGCATCTTATTGAGTCTTGGAGTTCGCAAAGATTAAAAACATTAGAGAACTGTATTTCAATTCTTATTGAGGAGAATTTATCAGAAGATACTAACTCTTCCAGAGAAATTGATGATCTTTTTAAGGAACTTAACTCTGATGCTTTAAAATTTCAGGACCTATATTATCTTGAGAGGCAACATATTATTTCTTTAGATAAACAACGGTGTGGTTCTGGATTGTTAAATAATTAAATTTTAATTTTTTATAAGCAATATTTTTTTATCGCTTTTCTTACCTCCTTTGGTTTGTCTTCTAATACATATGCTTCAATTTCTCTCAAATATTTCCCAGATAATTTTACCGATGACTCCAAGGCTTTTAATTTACTCTTATTTATTTTCTTCTCTATATCTTTTATAACACCTGTAATTTTTTCATTATTACATGATTGAGCCATATGAGTAGCCTCATGCCTTAATGCTCTTTTTAAATATAAACTGGTTTTATGGTTTTCATTATTATTAAGATGGCTATTCTTTTTATAATTCCCTAATTTCTTTGCATTTTTAGTGCAAATTACTATTGATTTTTCATTTTTCTTATGAAATCCAATAAATTTTTTGTCTATAAGACATAAGGCTGTATTTTCCTCTATTGAATATCCATTTCTCTGTATCAGTTTTATAATTTCTTTATCAATTCTGCTTAAAAATATTATAAATTCCATGTGCAAAATTTTTAAATTATTATAATTGGAATTTTCTTGATATCTGTTGTTGAAGTATCACTTAATAAATTCTTATTCATTTTCCATTCTAGAGATCTTTGAGTGATTCCCCAAGTTATTGCACCTGTTTTGAATTTTCTATTTATAGAGTCAATCGTTTTTATTAGAACTTCCCCTTTCTTAAGATCTTCTATTGAAGTGTAATTTCCAAGAGATCTTTGAAAGTAATTACTCTGAGTTAAATTTTGCATTAGAACACCTGCCTTCGCAAATTTGTATTCAGGATGATAAATATCCTTGGATAATTCAAGAACTATTTTTAAAATGATATTTGTATTACTAGTGGCTTCAATTAGTTTTTTATGAGCACTCTTTTGATAAATTGAATTTGAATAATGACTTGTCCTTGCAAATACAGTAATAGAAGAAGTTTGTAAATTTTGAATCCTCATCTTTTCTGATGCTCTTATTGAATAAATTGCCAGTGCTTGTTTTAAATCTTCTAGTTTAGTGATTGGCTTGCCAAAACTTCTACTTACTTGAATCTCTTTCTTTGTACTTTTTATTTCCTCTATAGGAAGACATTGATATCCTTTTAATTCCATTTGAATTCTTTGACCTACTACGCCTAATTTCTTCTTGAGTTCGTATTGACACATATCTTTTAATTCTTGTGCATTCTTAATTCCTTTACTCTTGAGCCATTTCGATGTTTGATTACCAACTCCCCAAATGTTTTCTACTCTAATTTTTTTTAAATAATCACTTCTCTTATTAATAGTTGTTAGATCAAAAATACCAGCAGAAGAGTTAATACTCTTAGCTAATCGATTCGCTAATTTTGCATTGACTTTGTTTTCCCCTATTCCTATGGTTATAGTTATCCCCAAGTTTTGATATATCAATGTTCTTAATTCTCTTGCCCATGGATATAAATTATTGTCATGAGGTTTGCTAATTGAGACAAATGCTTCGTCAATAGAATAAATTTCTATTTTTTCGCAGTGGCTTCTTAGTAAATTCATTAGCCTTTTGCTGATATCCCCATATAGAGAATAATTTGAGCTCAGGACTACTACTCCTAACTGGTCTAACTTCTTCTTTATCTTGAAATATGGAATTCCCATCTCTATCTTTAACGTCCGAGCTTCTGAACTCCTTGCGATGATGCAGCCATCATTATTAGATAAAATTACTAATGGTTTTTTTCTTAATTGTGGGTTAATACTTTGTTCGCAGGAGGCATAAAAATTATTACCATCTATTAATGCTATCGCTCTCATCTTATAAATTATCCAAGATGATGTATTGAGTATATAACAACTCCCCAAATCTGAATATCATAATGATTTTTAAAACTAAGATCGGGATAGTCATGATTTTCTGATTTTAAATATAATTCATCATTCTTTCTAGCTAATCGTTTTACCGTAAATTCTCCATCTATCATTGCAATGACAATACTACCGAGTTTTGGAGTTAAGCTTTTATCTACTACTATTAAGTCGTCGTTTTGAATACCTGAATCAACCATTGAGTCTCCTTTTACTCTCAGAAAAAAAGTACTGAATGGATTTTTTATTAGATATTCGTTCAAATCTATATTATCTTCTACATAATCATCAGCAGGCGATGGGAAACCAGCAGAAACAGAACCACTTAATAACGGTATATATAGATTCCTCAAAAATCTTCCCAAGAAACGCTCCTTTAGTAGTATATATGTACTATACAGGGTATGTGCGGTAGCCGGTTCGGTTTATTTGATTCTTTAACATTAATTTAAATATATTATTTTATTGTCGATGATAAGGAGAATTATTAGTTATGCAAACTGCTCGATAAATTTGTTCAATTAAGATTAAACGAGCAAGTTCATGAGGAAAAGTAAAAGAGGAAAGACTTAATAATAGATCGGCTTTAGATTTAATATCACTTGATATTCCATCAGCATCTCCAATTAAGAAAGAGATCTTTTTATTTTTGAAACTGAGAAGAAGAGATGAAAACTCCACAGAGTTGAACTTACTTCCTTCTTCGGAAAGAGGAATAAAAAGAGTATTAGGATGTATATTTTTTAAATTCTTTAAATTAAAGCTCTTTAATTCATGAATTTTTAGATCAGGCATCCTTTTTATGTATTGATTGATGCCTTCTGTTATCCAATCCTTCTTAATTTTACCAATAGCATTAATAGATATTTTATTTGTCTGTAACATAAAGATTCTATGAGATATTACTAATCATCTAAAAGATAATTAAATTCATCATATAGAATTTCTTCTTCTGACAATACATGATTGTGATTGTTTCTAAAGGGGGGGGGATCTATTAGATTTAAATTATTATCAAGAACTCTAGATGATTCTTTTTCAATTTCTTTTAATCTTTTATTTTCTAAAGTAGTTTCTTGTAGATTTTCTGCATTATCTATAATTGAATAAAAGATTTTACTAGATTCATTATGAGATAAAGGATTTAATTTGTTTTTTGATGGAGAAGGTTTTTTATTTTGCAAATTTCGGAAGTCATCATTGCTATCATTTTGCTTAATAATGAAAGATTTTAATTTATCTAAATTTTTTTTTGAGATGCTCATAATTTTGATGGCTATAATTAAATAATAACCGTTAAATACAAAATTTATATTTTGAATGAATTTAAAAATCATAAATACTAAAAAAAGATACGGTCAACATTGGTTAATAAATCAAAAGATTTTAGACAAAATAAAAAAAGCATCAGACCTAAATAAAAATGATATTATTTTAGAAATAGGACCTGGAAGGGGAGCTTTAACCTCAAAGTTATTAGATTCAAATATTCTTGCCTTACATGCAGTGGAGTTAGATATTGATTTAATTGATTTTTTAAATAAAAAATATTCTAAAAACAAAAACTTTTCTTTAACTCAGGGAGATATACTCTCAATTGATATTGAGAATATTGGATACAAATTTACAAAAGTTATTGCCAACATTCCATATAATATAACAGGTCCAATTCTAGATATTTTTGTTGGAAGGTTAGGAAAAATACAGAAAACTAGATATAAGAAAATTATATTTATGATGCAAAAAGATGTTGTTGATAGAATACTTGCAAAGGGTGGGGATAGTAATAAAGGAGCACTAAGTACAAGAATTCAACTAATTTCTAGAGTAAAGAAAATTTGTGATATACCTCCTTCTTCTTTCAATCCTCCTCCAAAAGTTTATTCCTCACTAATCATTTTCGAGCCTTTATCTTCGAATTTAAGATTAGATATAAATTTGGAAATAATTATTGATAAACTTTTAAAAGTTACATTTAATTCAAGAAGAAAAAAAATAAGGAATACTCTAAGATCAATTTTTTCCGAAGAACAGTTGAATTCTTTAGAGAAATTATCGAATATTAATTTTGATCTTAGGCCTCAAGATTTATCAATAAAAGATTGGATCAAGTTTGGAGAAAGTTATAGTAAAATGACTTATAAAAAAATTTAATATGTCTAAGATAAAAAATAAAAGTTTAACCATAAGAGCCCCCGCTAAAATAAATCTTCATTTAGAGGTGATCGGAAAAAGAAAAGATGGTTATCATGAATTAGCAATGATAATGCAAAGTATAGATTTATCGGATATTTTAAAAATCGAGGCAAATAATGAAGGTCACATTAATTTATCTTCAAATAATAGAGAATTAAGTCTTAATGAAGATAATTTGATAAATAAAGCAGCAATTTTATTAAAAGAAATTTCAGGTAATAAAAATTTAGGTGCAAGTATAAATTTAGAAAAAAATATTCCTATAGGTGCAGGATTAGCAGGAGGATCAAGTGATGCAGCAGCAACTTTAATAGGTTTAAATGAATTGTGGGAATTAAATCTTAATTATAATAATATCCTTCATTTGGCCGGCAAACTTGGATCTGACGTACCTTTTTGTGTAAATGGTGGAAGTCAGTTTTGCTTTGGTAGAGGAGAAATACTTGAGAAATATAATTTTGATTCCAATTATGCATTAATACTTTTGAAAAGTAATGAGTTGTCAATTTCTACTTCTGAAATTTATAAAAAATATAGTCAAAAATATAAGAAATTCATGACATTGACTGATACTAAGATAAACAATATAAGAACTAATTTAAAGTCAAAGGATTTTACAAATACTAATATCTTCCGCAAAAAAATTTTGATCCAAAATGATCTTCAAAAAATAGTATTAAAAGAAAACAAGTCAGTAAATAAAGCTCTAAATCTATTATCTGGTATAAATGATTCTTTAAGTATTTCTATGAGTGGATCTGGACCAAGTTGTTATGCCATATTTGATAATTTTCAAATTGCTAAAAAAAATTATGATGACAATATTGAAATTTTTAATAAATATGGATTTGACGCATGGATCTGTAAGTTTATCAATAATGGAATTACTTTTAATTAAAAATTAATGAAAGATAAAATCAAGAATTCTTATCATAAGGATGATAATCAAGTATCTAAAGATCAAGAAAAAAGACCTTTTGATTTTTTTGTAGGATCATTGACAAGTTTTGTTCTTGCCTTTTTGATGTATTTAATAAGTAATAAGATTTCACTGTACTTTCTTACACATAAGCCTGCTAATACTTCCGAGATAGTTCAAAGTATCTCATCAAGTTTTAATACTCTAATAATTGGTCTCTGCTTTTTGGCAACATTTTCATTCGCCTTTATTGGTTTAGGCTTATTTATTGTATTTATTCGCAGTTTTTTTATAAAAGTTTAAAAAATTTCCAATAATATACTTATGTTGAGAATAAAAGTCTAAATGTCATTACATGATCTAGGTACATTAGTCCTATTACTATCTCCAGGGATGATTTTGTCTGTATTACTACTAATTACTTTTGCAGAAGGAGGCTAAATTTAACCTTGATGGTATAAATTTATATATAGGATTTATTTTAGGAAAATCTAATTGTGGCTAACACTTTATTATTTAACGCTTTAAAAGAAGCAATTGACGAAGAGATGGCTAATGATTTAAATGTTTGTGTAATGGGAGAGGATGTTGGTCATTACGGAGGCTCTTATAAAGTAACAAAAGATCTTTTTGAAAAATATGGAGAGTTAAGAGTCCTTGATACTCCAATAGCTGAAAATAGTTTTACCGGTATGGCAGTAGGTGCTGCTATGACAGGTTTAAGGCCAATAGTTGAAGGTATGAATATGGGATTTCTTTTATTAGCCTTTAACCAAATATCTAATAATATGGGCATGCTTAGATACACAAGTGGAGGAAATTTTAAGATTCCCGCAGTTGTTAGAGGCCCTGGTGGTGTAGGACGTCAATTAGGTGCAGAACATAGTCAAAGATTAGAAGCTTATTTCCATGCTGTTCCTGGAATTAAGATAGTTGCTTGTAGTACTCCAACAAATGCCAAAGGTTTAATGAAAGCAGCAATAAGAGATGATAATCCTGTTTTGTTTTTTGAACATGTCCTTCTTTATAATTTGTCAGAGGAAATCCCCTCTGGAGACTATGTTTGTGCTTTAGATCAGGCTGATTTGGTTAAAGAAGGTAAGGATGTTACTATTTTGACCTACTCTCGAATGAGACACCATTGCTTGAAAGCAATAGAATTACTAGAAAAAAATAACATAGATGTAGAGTTAATAGATTTGATAAGTTTGAAACCATTTGATATGGAAACAATTAAAAAGTCGATAAGAAAAACAAATAAAGTTCTAATTGTTGAAGAATGTATGAAAACAGGTGGAATAGGAGCAGAACTGATTGCCTTAATTACAGAAGAATGTTTTGATGATCTTGATGCTAGGCCTATTCGATTATCTAGCCAAGATATACCCACTCCCTATAATGGTAATTTAGAGAATCTCACAATAATTCAACCACATCAAAT
>Ga0160422_10002820_pt1 | contig 10821 bp, 9 predicted proteins | sample Fk160mmetaG_FD_108192 | JGI IMG/M metagenome (GOLD analysis project Ga0160422, IMG submission 108192) | Marine microbial communities from the Central Pacific Ocean - Fk160115 60m metaG | ecosystem: Environmental > Aquatic > Marine > Oceanic > Photic zone | place: The Central Pacific Ocean... | reverse complement strand
TTGGTAAAACAAATATGGATGAATTTGCAATGGGATCAGCAAATACAACTAGCTTTTTTGGAAATGTTATTAACCCACTTTATCCTTTTTCAGATAAAGAAAAAAAACTGGTGCCAGGAGGATCTTCAGGTGGCTCTGCTTCTGCAGTCTCATCAGGCCTATGTCTTGGAGCAACTGGTTCTGATACAGGTGGATCTATTAGACAGCCAGCATCATTTTGTGGTTTGGTTGGAATGAAACCTACTTATGGAAGATGTTCAAGATTTGGTATGATAGCATTTGCCTCATCTCTAGATCAAGCAGGACCTATCACAAAAACAGTCGAAGATGCAGCTTTAATGCTGCAAAGTATGAGTAGTTTTGATAATAAAGACTCAACAAGTTCGAAAGTTAAAATACCTTATTTTTTAGACTTTAAAGACGTTAAACTAGAAAGTAAAAAAATTGGTATTCCTAAAGAATATTATTTAGATGGATTAAATGAAGATATAAAAAATGTGTGGGAAGATGGAATTACATGGTTTAAAAAAATTGGTGCTGAAATAATTGATATTTCACTACCTCATACGAGTTCTGCTTTACCAACATACTATATCATCGCTCCTGCTGAAGCATCAGCCAATTTAGCCAGGTATGATGGAGTAAAATATGGTTTCAGAAAAGAAGGAAAGGACCTTAAAGATTTATACTCTCAAACTCGTGGTAATGGTTTTGGAGAAGAAGTTAAAAGAAGACTTATGATCGGAACCTATGTTCTATCTGCTGGTTATTATGATGCTTACTATTTGAAAGCATTAAAAGTAAGAAAATTGATTTCAATTGATTTTGATAATGCATTTAAACAATGTGACTTAATTCTGACTCCAACAACCCCTAATGTTGCCTTTCCAATTGGAGAAAAACAAACTGATCCAATTGAAATGTATTTGAATGATGTTTTGACAGTACCGGCCAGTTTAGCTGGATTACCAGCACTTTCTGTGTCATCAGGTTACAATAAGGAAAAACTACCAATTGGTTTGCAAATAATAGGAAAACCATTTGATGAAGTATCTGTATTAGCTGCTGGAAAGTTAATAGAGGAATGTAGAGGTTTTTAATGACATATTTATTAGAAGGTGAAAAATACAAATGGGAGTTGGTCATCGGTTTAGAGGTGCATGCCCAAATCAACTCCAAATCTAAACTTTTTTCACCAGCATCAACAAACTGGGGAGCAGAACCAAATTCGCAAGTTGAATTAGTTGATTGTGGTATGCCAGGAGCTTTGCCAGTAATTAATGAATATTGTGTTGATCAAGCAATTTTAACAGGTTTGAGCTTGAACGCAGAAATCAACACAAGATCAATTTTTGATAGAAAGAATTATTTTTATCCTGATTTGCCTCAAGGTTATCAAATTTCTCAATTTGAATTTCCTGTAGTTGGAAAAGGACACATAAATATTAATTGTAACGGTGAAAACAAAAAAATAGGAATAACTAGATTACACTTAGAGCAAGATGCTGGAAAAAGTCTACACGATCAAAATGCTGACAGTTCTTATATCGATTTAAATAGATCAGGATGTGCCTTAATGGAAATAGTTTCCGATCCAGATTTGAGGAGTCCTGAGGAAGCAGGTGAATATGTTAAAAAATTAAGAAATATTCTCAGATATATTGGAAGTTGTGACGGAAACATGGAAAAAGGTAATTTAAGAGCTGATGTAAATGTGTCTGTAAGACAGATGGATCATAATATGGGGACAAGATGCGAAATCAAAAATGTGAATTCGATAAAATTTATTCAACAAGCAATTGAATTTGAGGCTCAGAGACAAATTAAATTGTTAGAGGAAGGCAAAAAAATAGTTCAAGAAACTAGACTTTTTGATCCTAATTTATGCGAAACTAGATCAATGAGAAGTAAAGAGGAATCGCACGATTACCGATACTTTCCCGACCCAGATCTTCCCCCATTATTAATTTCTAATGAAAAAATTAATAAATTAAAAAAAAGTTTACCTGAACTTCCAGATGAAAAAAAAAATAGATTTATTAAAGAATTTAAATTAAGTGAATATGACGCTGAAGTAATTGTAAATGATAAAGATATTGCAATGTTTTTTGAACAGACTGTTAAAAATAGAGATCCAAAAATAGTAACTAGTTGGATAACAGTTGAACTTTTTTCGTATCTAAAAAAAAATCAGATAGATATAAATGATAATGATATTTCTCCTGAAAAAATTGGAGAATTTATTGATTTAATTAGCAACGGGATAATATCAAACAGACAGGGAAAAGAAAACTTTGAAGATTATATGAAATCAAACGAAAAGGCAGATGAATTTGTAAAGAAAAGAGGACTTGTTCAAGTTTCTGATATAGATGAAATAAATAATTTGATAGATTTTGTAATTAAAGAAAATCCAAAGATGGTTGATGAGTATAGAAATGGAAAAGAAAAATTATTTGGATTTTTTGTTGGACAAGTGATGAAAGTATCAAAAGGGAAAGCAAATCCAAAACTTGCAAATGAGCTTTTGAGAAACAAACTTAAGGCGTGAATATCTGAGGAGAGGTGGCCGAGTGGCTGAAGGCGACGGTTTGCTAAACCGTTATAGGTGGCAACATCTATCGTGGGTTCGAATCCCATCCTCTCCGCCAATAAAAACTAGTCATTAAACGAGAAAATAATTATCTAAGTAATTGATTCTAAACGGTATATTTTAATAATTTGTGGTAGTTATGTAGTATTCATTAAATATTGCAAATTAAAATAAATTAATTGTAACATATAGCTTACTATACCAATGATTCCTATAAAAAGTGAATAATTTGTTAACCTCATTCCTGTCCTTCTCATATTAATATTTTCTTTTATGTTAGAAATAGCCTTTGCATGAAGAGTTCTACCTGTTGCTAAAAGTAAAGTTTGAAGTAATGAAAAAAAAATCAAGTTATTAAAATAAAGTATGAAACTAATTAGAATATTAAGCGGAACTGTCTCACAAAAATTTGCGTGAGCTCTTATTGCTCTTTCTAGTTTTTCATTTTTAAAACCTAAAGGTTGTTTATTTTTTCTTCTTAATTTAACAACATTTAAAAATAATTTATAATAAAGAAAACTAATATATATGATTGAAGACAAATATAATATTTCTAAAATACTTCTTAACATTGAAATCTCATAAAAATTTTACATATAATTTAATCCGATAATCTTAAAGAATTTAAATGAAAATGAAAGACGAAATTGCATTACATTGGTTTAGACAAGATTTACGATTGTCAGATAATCCATCGTTAAATTATTTATTTTCAAAATATAATAAAATAATTTGCGTATTTATTTTAGACGAAATAAATTGTAACAAAAAACTTGGTTCAGCAAGCAAAACATGGCTTTTTCATTCATTGAAATATCTTAACAGTCAAATCGATGGTCAACTTTTAATTTTTAAAGGTGATCCTGAGGAAATTCTATCAGAACTGATTGACAAACATAACATTAAAGAGTTGGCGTGGAATAGGTGTTATGAACCGTGGCGAATTGCTAGAGATAAAAAAATAAAAAAGAAATTAAAACTCAAAATTAATGTAGAAACGTTCAACTCATCATTATTATGGGAACCATGGGATGTTGTTAAAGGTGATGGAACTCCTTATAAAATTTTTACCCCTTTTTATCAAAGAGGATGTTTGACAAAAAGTGAACCAAGAAAACCTATATCGAAAAAAGTCACATTCTTAAAACACCAAATTAAATGCTTAAGTTTAAGTGAATTAAATCTTCTAGAAAATCACTCTTGGGTAACTGAAACAATTAATCATTGGCAAGTCGGCGAGGAATTTGCTGAAGATTTAATGAATAAGTTTTTTTTAAACGGAATTCAAAACTATAGCGAAGGTAGGAATTTTCCGATAAAAGAAAATGTTTCAAGGTTATCTCCATATTTGCACTGGGGTCAAATTTCCCCTCATATGTTATGGCATAAACTTTCAGACCTCGAAAAAAATGTAAATCAAACAAACGTTGAAATTTTTAAATCTGAGTTGGGTTGGAGGGAGTTTTTTTATAATTTAATGTTCCATTTTCCTAAAATACAAGAAGAAAATCTTCAAAAAAAGTTTGATAAATTCGAATGGGATAAGACTTCTAAATTCCTATCATTTTGGCAGAAGGGAAAAACTGGTTACCCTATTGTTGATGCAGGTATGAGAGAACTTTGGCAAACGGGATATATGCATAATAGAGTCAGAATGATTACGGGATCTTTTTTAGTAAAAAACCTTTTAGTGCACTGGAAACATGGAGAAAATTGGTTTTGGGATTGTCTTTTCGATGCAGATTATGCAAGCAATTCTGCGAGTTGGCAATGGGTTGCAGGAACTGGAACCGATGCAGCACCGTACTTTAGAATTTTTAACCCAATAACCCAAGCAAAGAAATTCGACCCTAATGGAGAATATATTAAAAAGTTTGTTCCTGAATTAAAGAAACTTCCTTTAAAATTTTTGTTCTCTCCATGGGAGTGTCCTGATGAAATTTGTAAATCTCTGAATTTCAAATTAGGGAAAGACTATCCACAGCCCATAGTTGATGTAAAATATTCAAGAGAATTAGCTTTAAATGCTTTTTCTCAATTAAAAAATAATTAATCACATGAGAAATAAAATCTTTGTAGTTTTAGGTAATCAACTATTTAATTTAAAATTTTTAAGTAAATTCAAGAATGATCATATTTTTTATTTGAGTGAAGACTTTGGTCTTTGCACTTATGAAAAACATCACAAACACAAAATTTTATTTTTCCTTTCTGCTATGAGATCGTTTGCAGATGAGTTAATAAAAAATAAATATGAGGTTATTTATAAAAAGATTGATGAAACAGATTTTAAAAAAAATTATTGTGAAAAGTTGCTTAAGGAAGTTAAAAGACTAAAAATATCAGAAATATCAATTTTTGAAATTGAAGATAAACCTTTCGAGAAAGAATTCACTAATTTTTTTGATAAAAAAATAAATCTAAATTATTTAGAATCGCCAATGTTTCTTTGCTCGAGAAAAGATTTTAGAGATTATCTTGATGGTGTAAAAAAACCATTTATGGCAACTTTCTATAAGAAACAAAGAATTAAACATAAAATTTTAATAGACGAGGATGATAAGCCTATAGGTGGGAAGTGGAGTTTTGACGTTGAAAATAGGAAAAAACTTCCAAAAGAAATAGAATTACCAAAAAAACTTATTTTTGATGAAACTAAACATTCAAAAGAGCTTAAAAAATTTATAAATAATTTTTTCCCAGATCATCCAGGGAATTTAGAAAAATTTATGGTTTGTACAACTAGAGAGGGTGTATTTAAAATTTTCAACGACTTTATTAAAAATAAATTAGACCTTTTTGGGGATTATGAAGATGCTGTTGATGAAAGAGACAATGTTATCTTCCACTCAGCGTTAAGCCCTTATATAAATTTAGGCCTAATTACACCATTTGAAATAATAGAAACGTTGAGAGAAAACTCTGATATTAAATTAAATTCTTATGAGGGGTATATCAGACAAATAATTGGTTGGCGAGAATTCATGAGAGGTATCTATCAAAATTATGATGAAAAGCTGGAAAATAGTAACTTCTTTAAACATCAAAGAAAAATGAAATTATCATGGTATCATGCTTCAACTGGTCTTGAGCCATTAGACTTTTCAATTAAAAATGCAATTGACTATGGATGGACGCACCACATCGAACGATTAATGATATTATGCAATATTATGAATCTATGTGAAATAAAGCCTAAAGAAGTTTACAAATGGTTTATGGAGATGTTTATTGATTCTTCTGAATGGGTTATGTCTCCAAATGTTTATGGGATGGGTTTATTCAGTGAAGGAGGAATTTTTTCAACAAAACCATATATATGCGGGTCTTCTTATTTTTTAAAAATGATGCATTTTAAAAAAGGACCTTGGTGTGATATAATGGATGGTTTGTATTGGAGATTTATAGAAAAAAATAAAAGTTTTTTTTTAACTAATCCTCGTTTATCGATGATGGTCAAAATACTAGAAAAAATGAAAACTGAAAGAAAATTAAAAATTTTTAAAGCTTCAGATGATTTTTTGAGGTTGAACACAGATGAAAATTAGAGTTTTTTTTAATAAATCCTGTAAAATTTGTAAATATGAAATCAATCATTATAAAAAGATTTCAAAAAGCAATTTTACCTGGATCGATATAGTCAATAACAAAGAGGCACAAAACTTAACATCAAAGACTTATGAACAATTAATTAGGAAACTTCACATTTTAAAGGATGGAAAAGTCATATCAGGAGCTGATGCGTTTTTGGAGATTTGGAAAAATATTCCTAGATATCGCTTTTTATATAAAATTTTTAAAAACAAATTTCTTTTTATTATTTTTAATTTACTATATGAAATTGTTGCTTATCTGCTTTTTTTAAAAAATAAACATCTTTTAAAAAAATGAAAAAAAATCAGCTTCCTTTTAAAATTTGTGTGGTTTGCCAACGTAAATTTTATTGGAGAAAAAAATGGAGAAAAGATTGGGAAAATGTTAAATTTTGCTCAAAAAAATGCTCCTGTTTAACTACTGTAACTTAGTATATCTAAGGTATGGTTTTATTTTTCTAAATTCTCCGAAAATTTTTTTTGCTTCCTCATCAGAAACTGCTGGAACTATTATAACATCTTCATTTTTATTCCACTGAGCTGGAGTCGCGACCTTCTTTTCGGTTGTTAGTTGAACAGAATCTAAAACTCTTATTATTTCATCAAAGTTTCTTCCAGTTGTCATTGGATAAGTAAGCATCATTCTGATTTTTTTATTAGGATCTATTAGAAAGATCGATCTTACAGTAGCATTGGTAATTGCAGTTCTTTCACCGTCATCATTTTCTTCAGCAGGCAACATATTGTATAGCTTTGCAATCTTTAAGTCTTTATCCGCAATCAGAGGGTAGTTTACTTTTACATTCTGAGTCTCCTCAATATCTTTTTTCCATTGATTGTGTTCTTCAACTGAATCTACACTTAATCCAATAATTTTGCATCGTCTCGATTCAAATTGTTTTTCTATTTTTGCCATATAACCCAATTCGGTTGTACAAACTGGTGTAAAGTCTTTTGGATGAGAAAATAATATTCCCCAATAATCTGATAAAAAAGAATGAAAATTTATTTTACCTACTGTAGATTCAGCTTCAAAGTCAGGTGCTATGTCATTTATTCTTAACATTATTCTATTTTATTTAAAATTTTGAAAAATGAAATATAATTTGAATAATTTTCTTATTACAAAATCACTTTCTAATTAATAAATAATATATATAAAAAATGCTCAAAAAATTTAATAAATCTATTCTTAAACAATTAGATTGTCCATTTTACATTTTTAACAGTAAGAAATTAATTAGACAAATAAGTGTATTTAACAAATATTTTAAAGGTAGAGTTTTATATGCAGTAAAGTCTAATCCTTCAGAATTTATAATAAAATTACTTTCAAAAAATGGAGTAAATTCTTTTGATGCAGCTTCTATTAATGAAATAAAGTTAATAAGGAAATTAGTTCCTAAGGCTAAAATATTTTACATGAACCCTATCAAGTCAAGAAGTTCAATAAAAAAAGCCTTTCAAGAATTCAATGTGAAAGATTTTGCATTAGATAGTTATGGAGAATTAACTAAAATAAAAGAAGAAACAAATTTTTCAAAAGAAATTAATCTCCATTTAAGAATTAAAATTAAAAATGATTCATCAATTATTAATTTGTCAAAAAAATTTGGAATTGATAAAAAAAATGCTCCAGATCTATTAAAAAAGTTAAGTAGATATTCTTACAAAGTTGGTCTGTGCTTTCATGTTGGGTCACAGTGTATGGAGCCAATTGCCTATGAAAATGCAATAAAAATTTGTTTGGATATAATAAAGAAAAGTGGAGTAAAAATAAATTTTTTAAATGTAGGAGGAGGGTTCCCAACTTTTTACCCAGGTTTTAAGAAGATATCAGTTAAAAAATATTTTAAGATAATAAATAAAAATTTTTCTCCGATTAAGAAATGTTCTAGTCAAGATATAGAACTACTTTCTGAACCTGGAAGAGCTTTAGTTGCAGACTCAATGTCAATAATTGTAAGAGTAGAATTAAGAAAAAAAGATAAACTTTACATTAACGATGGTATTTATGGTTCTTTAAATAATGCAGGTTTAAAAAAATTTAATTATTCAGTAAAACTTTTTAGTAGGAAGGTAAATAATTCTAATTTAATGCCTTTTATTTTCTTTGGTCCAACATGCGATTCTGCAGACATGATGAAGGGACCTTTTTTTCTTCCAGATTCAGTAAGAGAAGGGGATTTGATAGAGATAAAAGGAATGGGTGCGTATAGTTTAACTATGAAGACAGACTTTAACGGTTTTTTTGAAAAAAATAATATCTTTATTTTATGATTTTAAATAAGCATAAATACACCAGCTGAGATAATTATTATTCCTGAAACTTTCTGTTCAGTAATACCCTCGTTAAAGAATATTTTTCCAAAAATTAACGCTCCGAATTGTCCAGTAGCTCTTTTAATAGCTTCCATTATAGGAACAAACGTTATGGAAATTGAAATAAATTGCATTACTACTGCTGATATTCCAATCAAAGTGGTCAAAAAAATTAGTTTGTAATTTGATTTTTTTAGAGTAGTTAAATCTTTGATATCTTTTAAAGAAAAAAATAACAGAATTATGAATATCAAAATTGATTGAACAAGACCGTGAATATTTATAGAACTATGATCCAAACACATTTTATCAAAAACTGGAACTAAACTCCATAAAAAGGCAACAAGAATCATGAGCTTTGCACTTAAATTATTTTTGATATTTGAGAAACTATTGAAAATTGATTTGAGCCTAAAAGTATCTGAGTACAAAATTAAAATTCCAAATATGATTGCTAAGATCCCTAGATATTCGATACTACTGAGCTCTTCATCCAAAAAAACCCAAGAGAAAATAGAGCTAAAAAGTGGAGTGACCGAAAGAAGAGGAATAGTGAGACTTATGTGAGATTCTTTAAGTGATTTTAGAAAAATCAAACCACCTAGGATCCCGGTTATTGCAGAAAAAAATCCTGGTATTAGGTACAAATCAAAATAAAAATAAAAACTATCATATATACACCAAATTAGAAAAAAAAACATTTGAATGAACATAAATAACAGTAAAAAAATTTTTGGACTAACATGATTTAGACTTAATTTCCTAGTTAAATCAAAACATGCCCATAGCAACCCAGAAATAAAGCAAATAAGAATTTGTGTTGACAAAATTTATCTCGATAAAATTATTATTTTTTATCTTTCAATTTGACGAAAATAAGAAAGAGTTAGTAAGGTATCAAAAACCACTCGAAAAGATAGATACGTTGATAATTATTTTATAAATACTTTAAAAATTTGATAATAAATGGGATATTTTATTCTTTAGAATAAGGAAAAAATTCAAATCGAAATTACATTCCAGGTAATCGCATTAAACTGGCTCCAACTGAATCAAGTTCTTCAGCCATCTGAATAAATTTAACATGCATTTCAAATTTTCTTTGTTGATCAATTGTATTTATCATCTCTTCAACAGCGTTGACATTGCTTTTTTCTAAATAACCAGTAACTATTTTGGCCTGTTGATTTGGTTGTATTTCAACAATTTCAGTAACACCCTCTTCATTTGGTTCTGATTCAATTCTAATATGACCATCAAGTGTTTTTTTTAATTTATCATTTTCTGCGGGTGCATATGTAGCAATTACTGCAACATTCTGTGGTAGAGCGTCAGCTTCAGCGCCAATTGGAATTATAAATACTTCTCCTTGCGGCGAAATTGTAATTTCTCGAAAAGCGGGTAATACCAAAGGTTGTAAACCTGCATCTAAAATTTTATTACCAGCTCCGTCTAAAAGTTCACCTGTTTCGCTCGTTTGGAAATCTCCTCTTCTTGATAATGATGTATCTCCACCATTTCTTGGTTGAATAACAAAATAACCATCACCGTCAATAGCAGCGTCTAGAGGATTTTTAGTGAAATCCATTGTGCCTTGTTGGATTGAAAAGCCTCCAACATTTCTAGATGAAACAATTCTAGGTTCAACACCATTTTGTCTATTAAGATAAATTGAACCAAAATCTGTTACAACATCTTGTCTGAATCCTGGAGTACTCAAATTAGACAAGTTATGGGAGGTTGCTGTTTGGTTTTCCATCAACATTTTTAAGCTATTGAGAGCAGTTTGCGCCATTCTATCCATATCAGATTTCCTTTGTAGATTTTAATGTTACATTCTAATGTTTACAATTGCCTGAGTAGTAGCTGCAGTTGTCTCGATAGATTTAGCATTAGCCTGGAAGTTTCTTTGTGCAGTAATTAAATTAACAAGTTCTTCAGTAATATCTACATTTGATCTCTCCAATGAACCTGAAAGTACTGTTCCAAAACCTTCAGCACCAGCTTCACCAACTGTTGCCGTTCCTGATACAGCGGTTTCAACATATGTTGAGTTACCAATTTGTTTAAGACCGTTTTGGTTGTTAAAGTTCGCTAGAACAATTTTACCAAGTGGATTGTTTTGACCATTTGTATAGTTTGCTCTCACTGTACCTGATGAATCGATTTCAAGACCATCCAATCTTCCTGATGTAAAACCATCCTGATTAACTGTATTCACAGAGAACGGCTGAGCAAGCTGGGTTGACTTTGTAAAGTCAATATCAAGATCAATACTGAATCCAGCTTCTTGCTTTTCATAATGAACACCTT
>Ga0160422_10002818_pt1 | contig 10823 bp, 8 predicted proteins | sample Fk160mmetaG_FD_108192 | JGI IMG/M metagenome (GOLD analysis project Ga0160422, IMG submission 108192) | Marine microbial communities from the Central Pacific Ocean - Fk160115 60m metaG | ecosystem: Environmental > Aquatic > Marine > Oceanic > Photic zone | place: The Central Pacific Ocean... | reverse complement strand
ATTTAAACTCGGCAATAGCGGCGCTGGATACGGTGCTATAGCGGGTAATATTAAGGGAGGACTTGGCAGTGCTTCTATTTACGTTCCTGAGCTAGATATCACGGTCGGGGCCATAGCGGCAGTAAATTCAGCAGGTTCCGTATTAATACCCGGAACCAAGGCTTTCTATGCATGGGATATGGAACTGGAGAACGAATTTGGTGGCATACTGCCTCCAGAAAATTTTGATAAAGCAATTGTTAAAATTCCCAAATATAGCTCAATCCATGAAAACACAACACTAGCTGTCGTCGCAACCGACGCTAATTTAACAAAATCCGAGACCCGCCGGTTGGCTATGATCTCCCAAAATGGTCTAAGCCGAGCCATTCGCCCTTCTAGCACGCCTCTAGATGGGGACATCGTCTTTGCTATATCAACCGGTGAAAAAAACATAAAAGAGAAAGTGACAAATATTGGTGCACTTGGAGCTCACGCTGCCAATTGCCTTGGGCGATCGGTTGCTCGCGCTGTCTACGAAGCGGAAACACTGGGCAAAATACCAAGTTATCGAGATTTTCATAATAATGACAAAAACTAGTAATAGTTTCTTGAATCAGAGACTTGAGGCACGATCGCGTAAAACAAATTTCTGAATCTTACCTGTCGACGTCTTTGGAAGGTCACAAAAAACTACAGTTTTTGGGATCTTATAACTTGCCAGGTTTTCCCTACACCAACTTAAAACTTCGTTCTCGGTCAATCCAATTTGCCCCGGCGCTACTGTTATAAATGCGCAGGGCGTTTCGCCCCACTTTTCATCTGGTCTCGCCACGACAGCCGCTTCCATTATTTTAGGGTGTTTGTATAAGGCTTCTTCGACTTCTAATGAAGAAATATTTTCTCCCCCCGAAATAATTATATCTTTTGACCTGTCTTTGACTTCCGCATAACCATCAGGATGCATTACCGCTAGATCACCGCTGTGAAACCAACCATGTTTAAAAGCCTCTTCAGAAGCGGACGGATTCTTCAAATATCCCTTCATAACCGTATTACCCCGGATCCAAATTTCCCCAATTGTGGTTGCGTCTGCGGGAACATCCTGAAGAGTGTCCGGGTTTACTACTCGGAAACCTTCCAAAGTTGGATAACCTACACCCTGTCTTGCCATCCTTGTGGCTTTTAATTCTAATTCCAAGTCGTCCCATTCCGGGGGCCAAGCACATATACCGGACGGCCCATAGGTTTCGGTTAACCCATAAAGGTGAAGTACTTTAAAACCTAGCTTTTCCATTGACGCTATCACTGCACTCGGAGGTGCCGCACCGCCAGTAGCTATTTGAACTAGATGTCCAAATTCTTTTTTAACCTCGTTAGGCGCATGCACCAACATATTCAAAACTATAGGTGCACCGCACATATGACTCACCTTGTGCTGATCGATAAGTTCAAATATTAAAGCTGGATCAACGGATCTTAAGCAAACATGCATGCCGCCCACAGCTGTGACTGCCCATGTAAACGTCCACCCGTTACAATGAAACATTGGCAAAGTCCACAAATAACATGAAGAGGAATCTAAGCCAAACGCGATAGCATTCCCCATAGCATTTAAAAATGCCCCGCGATGGTGAAAGACAACGCCTTTAGGGTTACCCGTAGTACCAGAGGTGTAGTTTAACGCCATCGAATCCCATTCATCATGAACTCTTGGCCATTCATAATTTGGGTCTCCCTCAATCAAGAATTCTTCGTACTCTTTCTCTCCTAATACACTCAGCGCGGGCGCCAAAGCGTCGTCTATACCAATCAAAACTGGAGGCGTTTTCATCATTGCAACGGCTTGCTCTATAACCTCGGAAAACTCTTTGTCTACGAAGAGAATTTTGGCTCCACCATGTTCCAGTATAAAGGCTATAGATGCGGGGTCTAATCTATAATTTAAAGCGTTCAATACTGCCCCTGCCATCACAACGCCGTAATGTGCTTCCAGCATAGCCGGTGTATTGGGTGCGATAATGGCAATGACATCCCCTTTTCGAATCCCTCTTCTCTCCAAAGCCGAGGCCATTTGCCTGCACCTACGATTAAATTCTAGATAAGTACGCCTAATATCTCCATGTATAATCGCAACCTTTTGAGGCCATGTCGTGGCCGCCCTATCTAGGAAGTCTACAGGAGTTAAAGGCGCATAATTTGCTCGGTTGGCGCTTAAGCCATTTTCATATATCGTCATTTATATTCTTTTCGCCAAACTAGATATTTGTGATGAACTAGAACCGCTATAGTTTTTTGTGATTTTAAGACTTAATCAGATTGAAACGCAATGATCCAAATTGATTTATTTTCTGATATCATTTGCCCATGGTGCTATATAGGGCGATCTCGTTTAAAACGAGCACTAGGAACCCGAAAAGACTTGAAAATAAAAATTAATTGGCGAGCATTCCAACTAAATCCTGAAATGCCACGGGAAGGTATACCAAGACAGCAGTATTTAGCCCTAAAATTTGGTACTATGGAAAGAGCAGATTCGATATACTCAAACATACAAAAGGCAGGAGAGCTAGAGGGCTTAATATTTAATTTTGATAAGATTTCTCATACTCCAAATACAGTGTTAGCTCATCGTTTCATCGACTGGTCAAAAAAGTTAAAAAAATCGGAAAACGCTGTCCGAAAATTATTCATTGCGTATTTTGTTGAAGGACGTGACGTTGGGTTACTTGAAACACTGAGAGAGATTGCATTTGATTTAGAAATGGATACCGACGCATTCGATTATTACTTTGAAAGTGACGAAGGTTTAAATCAAGTCAAAGCGGACACCAGATTTGCGATCGGGAATGGCATCACCGGTGTTCCGTATTTTATTTTTAACAAACAATTTGCGATTACTGGAGCACAGGAACCAGAAGCATTTCTACCTTTGCTTGATCTAGGCGCGGAACAGGACATTTAGAAACCTTTCTAAAATCAAGCTGAAATAGCCGCCAACTCCCGCATTATTCGCGTTAAGCCGTTAACTCTATCCGACGACTTCTGCCAATTTCGTTTATAAACCAACTTATGATCTGTGCGAATATGAGCAGTATTTTTTTCTTTTTCCAAGAGATTTAGCAAACCTTCAAGATTCTTTACACTATCGTTCCTAAACGCAATTACAGCACCCTTCGGCCCGGCATCAATTTTCTCAACATTTGCGGATCGACATAAATTTTTTAGATAGATAACCTGAAACAAATTATTCACTTCAGCAGGCAAGCGCCCAAAACGATCAGAAAGTTCCGCAGCGAAAGAGTCTATCTCATCGGAGCCCTGCAGATCCGCTATCCGTCGGTAAATACTCAACCTAACATTCAAATCAGGAATAAAACTGTCGGGTATTAATACAGGATTACCTAGCGATATTTGCGGCGTCCACTCATTATCTAATTTCTCATCCATCTTTTCTTTATCGCGCGCTGCTATTACCACTTCTTTAAGCATATGCTGGTACAATTCTATACCCACTTCCCTAACTTGTCCGGACTGTTCTTCACCCAATAGATTTCCAGCACCTCTGATATCCATATCATGGCTGGCAAGACTAAAGCCTGCCCCCAAACTGTCCAGCGTTTGCATAACTCCCAGTCGTTTTTTCGCATTTGGGGTAAGCTGTTTAGTTGGATGAGTAGTTAAATAAGCATACGCTCTTGTCTTGGATCGCCCAACACGGCCTCTTAGTTGATACAATTGCGCCAAGCCGAACTTGTCTGAATTATGAATAATAATCGTATTTGCGTTGGGAATGTCTAAACCAGACTCTATGATGTGTGTACTCAGTAAAAGATCATATGATCCATCGCAGAAAGCAGCCATTATATCCTCGAGATCCGAGGGCAACATTCTACCATGAGCCGAAGCTATTTTTAGATCCGGGATTAGTTTGATCAAGCGCTCGTATACCCTTGAGAGATCCTCTATCCTCGGGCAAACATAAAACACTTGGCCACCACGATGCCGCTCCCTTTGAATAGCTTCCCTAATTACCAGTCCATCATAAGGCATTATGAATGTTCTAATCGCTAAGCGATCTACCGGTGGCGAGGCTATTAGGGATAGATCCCTTACTCCCGACATAGCTAATTGCAAGGTTCTTGGTATTGGAGTGGCTGTCAGCGTTAAAACATGAATATCACCTCTAATTTGTTTCAACTTTTCTTTTTGTGCCACACCAAAGTGCTGCTCTTCGTCAATGATCAGTAATCCTAAGTTACTAAATTCGATCGACTTTCCAAGCAAAGCATGCGTCCCAATTACAATATTACACTCGCCACTATTAATTTCTGACTTTACTACTGAGAGTTCTTGGGACGTGAGCAACCTCGATAGTTGCCTTACTTTAATGGGAGTGCCTGAGAAACGCTCTGAGAACAATTGATAATGCTGCCGACACAAAAGTGTTGTGGGCACAACTATAGCAACTTGCAATCCGTGAGAGGCTGCGACCATTGCAGCTCGCAGTGCAACCTCTGTTTTACCGAAGCCGACGTCTCCACAAATTAATCTGTCCATGGGACGGCCTCTTGCAAGGTCTTCCAAAGTATCGGAGATTGATTTTAATTGATCTTCAGTCTCATTATATTTAAATCGAGAGCAGAAAGCCTCGTAACTTAGGCTGGGCGCCTCAATTTTTTCTGTTATCTGAAGTTCTCTCTTGGCTGCCGTCATGATTAATTGATCGGCCATATCTTTCAAACGTTTTTTTACTCTAGCTTTTCGTGATTGCCAGGCTATACCTCCCAGTTTATCTACCACTGCCCCTGAGTCTTCTGAACCGTATCGCGTTAAAACGTCAATATTCTCGACAGGAAGAAATAATTTATCACCGCCGTTGTATTCAATGGTCAGACAATCGTGCGGTGCTCCGCCAACTTCCAAGGTTTCTAATTTCTTAAATTGCCCAATTCCATGCTCCAAATGAACGACAAAATCTCCATCTGAGAGTGCAGACACCTCGCGCAAAAAGTCTTCGCCTCTTTTTTTTCTCCGCTTTGACGGCCGAGCCAATCGTTCACCTAATATATCGGGTTCCGATATAAACAGAACGTCTGGACTATCAAATCCTTTACCAATCGGAAGAATTGTTATCCCAATTTTTTCTATAGAAAGCGATGAAACTTCGTTGTAATTACGCACGGTTTCAATGATCAATTCAGACTGTTCTAGTAATATCTTTTCAATACGCTCAGCCGACCCGTGTGAAAAAGCACAAATCAGCACTTTTTTTCCATTTGACTGTGTGTCTCGAATTCTCTTAATTAACTCGTCAAAAACATTACTAACTTGTCGTTGTCGTATTTCTGTAAGGTCAATCCCCGGAGCAATGTTTGAATCGATTGAAATATTATTGCTATCTGATGGTAAAATAAAATTTAGCGGATGAAATTGGATTATATTAAATTTCTCGTGTTTTTCAGACCATTCTTCGGGCGTGATATAAAGGGAATTAGGCGTTAACGGCCTATAAACAGCCATGTCGTCAACCGCTGATGAATTGGCCAACGAACTACGAGCCTCAAAATATTCGTTTATTAACTCGAATCTTATTTGCGCAACAGCTTCCACTTCACTATCAAGTGATACAAAATTAGATTTCACATACACTTCCAGTGTATCTAATCTATTGTAAAAAAATGGAAGCCAATGTTCCATACCAACATAATTTCTTCCTGCACTGATCGTCTGGTATATTTGATCATTGGATGCTTTAGCGCCAAAGGTTTCTCTGTAGGAGTTTTTAAAACGATTTATGCTCTCTGAGTTCAGAATGATTTCTGAAACAGGACTGAGCTTTGCAAATTCTATACTGTCTATTGATCTTTGGGTTACAGGGTCAAAACGTTTTATACTTTCTAAGTCATCTCCAAAAAAGTCGAGCCGTAACGGTTCGTTACGCCCAGCGGGGTAGATGTCGATTATTCCCCCCCTTACAGCAAATTCTCCTGCTTCTCTGACCGTATCAGTACGAAAATATCCACCATTTTCTAGAGTAACTAGAAGGTCCGCTAAAGGGTAGCTTTTGTTCAGTTTTAAATTTACCGACATGCCTTTAAAAAAACTTAATGGAGGCAGTCTTTGCAGGTATGCATTAACTGTTATTAAGATTAGACAAGTATGAGCCGCGTTCAGTTCTGCTATTCTGCTCAAAGCAAAACATCTCTGGCTAATAATCCCAGAATTTGGTGAGACACGATCATACGGCAAACAATCCCAAGCAGGGATTTTCAATATCTCCAGGTCTGGAGCAAAGAATCTTACATACCCTTCTAGATCATCCATTCTCGCATCATCACGGCATATATGAATGATCCGATTATGTTTTTCCACTAACTCGTAGAGTAGTTTCCCGTCCCAGCCGGAAATAGCATTTGATATACTTGTAATCTTAGTAGTCATTATTTTTTATTAAGGTATTCGGATAGATTAAATTCTTTTATCAGATCTAATACGGTGGTTTGGAAAGCACCTGGGGCTTCCTCCTTGCCCGTTATCCATTTATATAGTCTGGGATCCTCAATTTTTAATAATTCTTCATAATCGTCCAGCTGTTCTAATTCTAATGTGTGCAAATACTTTTCGGCAAAGTTGCCTAAAATTAGATCGGTCTCCTTGGTACCAGTATAAAAACTTCTGTACTTTAGCCTTTTTATACGATCAGTCTGCTCAGTCATCTTTTTAACCTTTAACAACTAGATTTTGTGCTTCTCCGCAAGGGAAGCTAGAAACAAACAAAGCACCAGTTCTTTGGCAAAGTCACAAAACACGGGAGCTATAACTAGCATCCCTCTTTAAAATTACTTAATATATTATTCATGATCACGAAGCCAATCTTGAATTTTTTGTTTTATTAAAAAAAGATAAAAATGCGGCCAGAAATCCTATTTAAGCTTTTTTCTCCACAAACAATTTTAAGCGGAATTGGGCCGCGTACACGGCTCCTAACTGAAAAACTTACGGGGCCACATGTCATAGATTTACTTTGGTTACTGCCAATTAACATCGTGAGCCGTACCTTATTTGAAAAACTTGTGTCGGCACCAAAAGGTGAAATCGCCACTCTTAAAGTAAAAGTTTTGGCACATAAGGCGGCGTACAATCGTCGTCAACCTTATACCGTAGACTGTGCTGTTCATGATGAGCAGCTTCGTTTAATTTTTTTTAACGGAAAAAAAGATTATCTTCGGAAAATACTTCCGGTCGACGAGGTTCGATTTATCAGTGGGCGCCTAGAATTTTTCCGCGGTATTTATCAAATAACACACCCGGATTACATCGTAACAGAAGACGCGCGCGAAACAGCTTGTGGAATTGAGGCTGTATATCCTTTAACCAGTAATTTATCAAACAAAGTCCTTCGAAGATATATTATTCAAGCACTTGGATTAGCTCCAAATCTACCTGAATGGCTAGATCAAAATACTTTGACGGAACACAACTGGAAATCATGGAAAGATGCGTTGATTGAGGCTCACAACCCGAAAGCGGAAGCTCAACTTTCACCAAACTCAACCGCGCGTAAACGACTAGCCTATGACGAGTTATTAGCAAACCAACTTGCCCTTGGTTTAATACGCAACAGACAGAAGAAGCATATTGGAAAAATTATAAAACCTTATAACAAATTGCGTAATTTCATTATTAATATTCTCCCCTATAATTTAACGTCAGGTCAGATCACTGTCATAAACGAAATTGATAATGACCTTGCTTCCGAAGACAAAATGCTACGATTACTTCAAGGGGATGTAGGAAGCGGAAAAACAATCGTCGCCTTTCTCACGCTGATCTCTGCTGTGGAAGCCGGCTTTCAAGGTGCCTTTATGGCCCCAACAGAAATTCTTGCACGACAACATTTTGAATTCTTAAAGCCAATCACCAGTGAAATAGGAATTTCTGTTGATATAATCACGGGAAAAGACACGAAGAGCCAAAGAGCTTTAATACTAGAAAAATTAGAAACCGGCGCGACTAATCTACTAATAGGAACCCACGCTTTATTCCAAAATGAGGTGAAATTTAAAAACCTCGGGTACGCAGTAATAGACGAGCAACATAAATTTGGCGTTAATCAGAGATTGGCATTGGGGGATAAGGGAGCAGGAACCAATATTCTGATTATGACAGCGACGCCTATTCCGCGAACACTAACAATGATCGGTTATGGCGACCTCGATATATCCTATCTGACAAGTAAATTACCGGGAAGAGTACCCATTAAAACAAAGGCGATATCGTCAGAACGAATAGAAGAGGTTATCGAAGGTATAAGTCGAGTAATAAAAAAAGGAGCAAGAGCTTACTGGATTTGCCCTTTGATAGAAGATAACGAAGAAAATGCATTAGTTGCTACAGAAAAACGTTTCCAACACCTGGACAGCATTTTTACGGGAAGAGTCGGTTGGGTTCATGGCCGAATGAAGTCATCGGAAAAAGATGCAGTTATGAATGAATTTCGACTTGGCAATAAAGATATACTGGTATCTACAACCGTTGTTGAGGTCGGGGTCGATGTTCCCGACGCCACAATAATCGTGATAGAACATGCCGAAAGATTTGGTTTATCTCAGCTTCACCAATTACGCGGAAGAGTAGGCCGTGGTAGATCACCATCAACCTGCCTTTTACTATATCATCCCCCTTTAAACGAAATGGCACGGTTACGAATTCAGACTATTAGAGATAGCGACGATGGTTTTGCGATAGCGGAACAAGACCTTAAACTGCGGGGCTCTGGGGAACTACTGGGAACTCGGCAAAGTGGCCTACCGGAAATGAGAATAGCCAATTTAGATATACATCATGACTTACTAACATTAGCTCAGAAGGATGCAGAAGACATTTTGTCTTTGGACCCATTTTTAAAGACAAAAAGAGGCACCGCGCTAAGAACGCTTTTATATCTTTTTGAGAGAGATACAGCTGTTCAGTATTTACAAAGTGGTTGACGTTCGCCCAATAAAATCAAGTGAATAAGTAAAGGCGTCTACTCATCATTGTTGTTTATTAAGTTTTGTTATTACCCATAATAATCGTCGGTTGCTCTATTTTCTCGGCGCTTCTTTGGTCCGCTGGAGTTACAATACCTGTAGAAACAAGCATTTTAAAACCTTCCTCCGGCGACATAGATAAATAATGTAAATCACTTTTAGGTACAAAAAGCAGAAAGCCCGATGTCGGGTTTGGTGTGGTTGGGACAAACACGTTTATCATTTCTTCGTCGATCACGTTTTGAACTTCGCCTTTTGTGGTCCCCGTAACGAACCCCATTGTCCAAATTCCTTTTCTGGGGTACTCAAATAAAACAACATAACGGAAAGAATTAGATTTTTGAGATAGCACCGTCTCCATTATTTGTTTAATTGCGCCGTAAATATTACTTATAACAGGCATCCGAGCCATAAGATTTTCTGTCATGCGGACTACCCAACGTCCTATTAAACCGGCTGCCAGCCAGCCAATGAGAGTGAGAGTTAAAATCGTTAAAACAAGACCTAAACCTGGTATTTGTACAGGCAAATAACTCTCGGGATTATATTTATGCGGCAATAGGCTCACCACATTGTTGTCGAAGAAATTAATTATTCCCCAGGCTATCCAAAGGGATATCCCTATTGGAGCTGTAATCAGTATTCCAGCAAAAAAATAGCCGCGCATACGGCCAAAGAAAGTCCTCCTGGGATGCTTAAATCTACGTTTTGGTAGTCTTTTAGCCACTAAAAACTCCGTCAAGCAGCTAAAAAGCCGTTATGAGAGAAAAAATATAAAGAAATACTAACACCACCTCTACTACATGAATTAAGTTTGGTCTATTTATTTAAAACACAAATCAATGAAGACGCTTGTTTACCCGTCGTTCGACCAAAGCAAGGATTTCCGCCCTTCGTTCCCCATTATTAGCCATTGCAATTTTAAAAAGGCGCGATGCTTCATTTTCAGGCGGAGTCGGTGGCTCTACACCAATCTGACTAAAAGCGAGTTGTTCTGCTCTATTTAACACGTCCGGCGAAATACGTTTCCGCATTTTCCTAATCATTAATAATATTTTTTGTTTGTCATCTAAATCCTCAAACACGACCGCTTTCTTTTTTGCGGCTGTTTTATTCTTAACTTTCTGAGCTTTAGATTTAAAAAAAAACATTTTTTAACAATCAGTTAGACGAAGGTTTTATTGTAAATGTTGCAGCAAGCGCTCCAGATGTTATTTTTGTGACCATAGCTTCAGCCCGGCCGTTATAAGAATGTCCATCTTTTGATAATTTAACACTGCATTTAAATTTTTGACCCTTTGCAAGTATTTTTTCATCATACGGATCCAATATAAAACCTTTTAAGCTGTAATCACGAACATTAAAGGTAAATTTATCAACCGTAACTGTTCCTCTAGAATTTCCATTCGGCCTTGGGCTATTAACGGAAACATTTGATACTTTTGGGGCTTGCTTTGTTTTAATAAAATCGAAGACTCCCATCTGATATACTCCAAGTTTAGAATATAACCGAATAAAAACCCCAATATCCTACACGAATCGGCTGTTTTGGTAAATAAATTTATGTCAATATAAAATAACCGTAATTTCTTACTAAATAAAATGAAGCAAAGTTTTCATTTTAATCGTTTGAAAATTTGTATAAACTGAATAGTCACTTACGATTTTTCATGCTCGACTGCGCTTAACTTTATCTATTATATTAGAGGAACTATTTCCTTCTAAATAAGGAATAATTAATACTTCCCCCCCATAGGAACGAACAAAATCGGCACCAATGATATTCTCAATGTTATAATCGCCGCCCTT
>Ga0160422_10002816_pt1 | contig 10828 bp, 10 predicted proteins | sample Fk160mmetaG_FD_108192 | JGI IMG/M metagenome (GOLD analysis project Ga0160422, IMG submission 108192) | Marine microbial communities from the Central Pacific Ocean - Fk160115 60m metaG | ecosystem: Environmental > Aquatic > Marine > Oceanic > Photic zone | place: The Central Pacific Ocean... | reverse complement strand
ATTTAAGATAATTTATGCGAAAAGAAATGTTTAAACATGAAATTACTATACTTCGTGATACTTTTGGGAGATTATTGAGACGGCATGCTAGGGCAAACCTGAAAAAATTAATTAACAAAACTCATCCGGCTGACCTGGCTGGTGTTTTTAGATACTTTAGCAATGAAGAGCAATCTCAAGTTTTCAGCCTAATGAAAAATGATAATCACACTTTGGAATTTTTGGTTGAGCTTGATGAGACTATAATTGAGCGGCTATTAAATATCGAGCCACACGAAAGAATTGTTAGCATCATACAAAATGCATCAACGAATGCCCAAAGCTATATTTTAGCTTCCTTAGAAAAGAATAAAGCCGAATCTGTTTCCGAGCTTTTAAGAAAAGAAGAGCTGGAAGGAATTGAAGAAATAATGGGGTACCCTAAAGATTCCGCTGGATCAATGATGTCAACTGAGGTTTTTACATTGTATGAAGAAACCACTTGCGGAGATGCCTTAAAAACACTCCAAGATCAAAAAGATGCCGAGATGGTTTTTTACTTGTATATAACTAATGAAGATGACTCTTTAGTTGGCGTTGCATCCCTACGAGCGTTAGCTACAACCCCTCCAGATACGATGTTGAAATATATAATGGAGAAAAAAGTTCACTTTGTTAAGCCAGAGACCGATCAGGAGGACGTAGCCCAGATAGTGGCGCAGTATAATTATCTGGCAGTTCCTGTGTTAGATTTTGAAAACAAGCTCATAGGAATAGTAACTGTTGATGATGTAGTAGATGTCATAAGAGAGGAAGCCACTGAAGATTTTTTAAAAATGGCAGGTGCTGGGAAAGATAGAGAAATTTTACTGAAATCAAGCTGGGAAAATGCGAAAGTCCGGCTTCCTTGGCTTTTTGCAAGCTGGATGGGTGGAATTATTGCTGCCTCAGTAATTGGTAGCCATGAATATATGCTAAAAAGTACTGTGGCTCTTGCAGCATTCATTCCTATAATTATTGGGATGGGTGGTAATATAGGTACGCAATCATCTACTATAATTGTTAGAGGCATGGCTACAGGTAGGATAGAAGTTGGAAGTGAGCTTAACGTGCTATTTAAGGAAATAAAAGTTGGAATACTTCTAGGCATACTGTACGGGATCTTGCTTGGTATCTTTGCCAAATATAAATTTATAGAAACAGACCCAATGCTTGGAGTTGTAGTTGGCTTAAGTATTTGTTGTTCAATGCTTCTTGCGGTCACTGTTGGAAGCATAACTCCCTTAATACTGAGAAAACTGGATATTGACCCTGCTATAGCCACCAGCCCTTTCGTAACAACAAGCATTGATATACTAGGAGTCTTACTTTACTTTATTATTGCGGGATCATTATTAACTTTTTAATAGTATGCTAGATATACTATCACTGTGCATAATAGCAACATATATATACTACATAGTATTCATTATTCTTGGATTATTTAAACATCAAGTTTTGCCAATTTCCTCCTCCAGAGAAATGCCAATAGTATCGGTTGTTATTGCAGCTAGGAATGAAGAAAAACACCTCCCGGGTATCTTAAGGGATCTAGTTAAACAAGAGTATCCAATTGAGAAGCTTGAAGTAATCATTGTGAATGATAGATCAAGTGACTCCACTGCAGAAATACTAGAAGAGGCGAGTAAAAGTTATCTTTTCATTAAAGCTATAAACATTGAAGACAAATCAAAATTTATGACCCCAAAAAAGAATGCACTACAGCTTGGTATAGAAAAAGCAAAGGGTGAAATCATTATTCTAACAGATGCAGATTGCCGAGTGAATAAATTGTGGGTTTCTAGTATGACATACGGTGTTCTGGCGCAAGACAGTATTTTAATTGGCTTTTCTAAAATCTCTTCTGATACTAACACTTGGTTTGAGCATTACCAAAAGATAGATTTTTTAAGTATCATTGTAGCTAACGCTGGTGCTGCAGGATGGAATAGATTTTGGTCGGGAACCGGACAAAACTTAGCGTTTTACAAAGATGATTTCTTTTTGATCAACGGATTTGATCCAGTTAAAGATGAATTATCTGGCGATGATATGTATTTAGTTCAGAGTATATCTAAAATAAAGAATGCGTACTTACACATCGACCCAAATTCCTTTGTTACAACAAACTCAATGCCAGGAATCATGGATTTTATTAATCAAAGAATACGATGGTCCTCAAATGCCAAGAAAAGCCTTCAATCTATACCAGAATTCTTTTTGTTTTTATTGGTTATTTTTTTTTACAATACACATATTTTGCTATCAATTTTATTCGGAGGAAGTTGGGTTTTTATGTTCCTCTTGAAACTTTTTTTAGAAGGTCTCATTTTATTTTTAGGAGGAAGGTTATTCAACACCAGTATTAATATGAGGGGATTTTTGATTTGGTCTATGGTCCAACCTTTTTATATACCAGTTATTGGGATTTTAGGTATACGAGGAAAATTTTCTTGGAAACAATGAGATTTATTATTTTTCTTTTTGGTTTTGCAAGTAGCCTACATTCTCAACATTATAATATTTATGTTTTGGGCCTCCACGCTGCTGATGTAGTTCAAGAGAGAGAGAAGGCAGGATTAATTGAGTATACAACTCAAAACAGGGGCATTTTCGATCTTATATGGCCTGCCAGTAATTTTTATACTACAAACTATGATACATTAAACTTTGGTTTTATAAACTATGAAAAGAAAATATATCAGGGTTCAGATAAAAATACGATTTCTGGAAAATTAAACCCAGAAGGTTATCTTGTGTATGATAAAAAACTCAAACTAAAGGTGCCGGAAAGCACACATAATATTTTAACATTATTGGCAATGGTGCAATACAGAGACAGAAATCTTCTAGATGGAGTTTGGTATAATTATGAACATGATGCTATGCTCGGTCGTGCACGGTTTCTTTTTAATGATTCAGTTAATGTGTGGTATGAAGGTGATTCATTATTGTGCGACCACTATAGATTTGATATAAGCATTAGTGATTCATCCAAACGAATTAAATCACCTGATTATTTTATGAATAATTTGCTAAATAATGGCATTGTTAGGGAGCTGTGGATTTCGAAAACCCCTCCTAACAACATAATTAAAGCCTCAATAAAATTTGGATATTTTGTTATCACTGCTAAAATTCGTGACGAAAAATAAAGAGAATGTTTTTCTACATCTTAATAATTAAAATAACTAACATAAAATATGATACACAGAGCTAAAATATTACTGGCTGCAAGCCTATCTTTAGTATGTGCTCAAAATTCGGAATATAGTTTAGTTGGTAAGTGGATTTTTGAATCAATGACGACCATAACAAAAGCTGAGCGAGAAGAAATCACTATAGTATATAATGATGAAAATAACCTTGAAACCCTGTCCTTTGAAAATTCGGGAGCTATCAATTATAATGTAATGAATGAGGGTGTAAAAAAATTAGGCAGCGGGGTTTGGTACGCAGATAACCCTTATATTACTATTATTGTTGAAACAGACACTACTTATGGGACATACCAGATTGAAGACAATATCTTATCTATTATTGTCACAGAGGATGAATCAGAGGAATACTACGGCTACAGCACTATCTTAAAATATAAGTTAAGATAATATTCTAAAATCTCTTAGTGATTATGCAAAGAAAGTCTGTTTTGTTTTATTATCGTTATAAGATAATCATCTGGATTTTTGTAACATTAATTATTAGCACAGCAATTATTTATGGAATAGATAAAAAGCTTATAGTATTTACTGCATTTATTTTTGGTGTTTTTACCGAAATTTTTGCTGGCCTGGGTGTCATTGTAGCAGCAATTCCCCTGATAGGGCCAATGATTATAAAAATAGTTTCAGTTCCAGTTTTTTGGATATTAAATGCACTTGGCACTCTTGTTTCAGGCATTGCGATAAAAAAAGGATACGCGACTGAGCTCGCAAGAGGACGTATAATGACTCTCGCACTTCTTATTGGCATGGTCATTGGTTATATTATTGGAAACATAATTCCTCTACAATGAACATTTTAATACTGCAAGGCCCGAATCTAAACCTTCTAGGTTTACAATCCTCAAAAGTTAAAGACACCCTAACGCTAAGCAAGTTAAACAAATCCTTAAAGATTTATTTTAAAGAAAAAAATATTACCTTCAAAACCTACCAGACTCACAAACAATTTCAAGCTGTTAATATCCTTCAAAGAAATCGAAATTGGGCAGATGGTATATTGTTTATCCCTACATCTTGGGCACGATACGAATACACACTTTTCGATACAATAACTTTAATAAACATACCAACATCAATCGTATTTTTTGATGAACCACTTTCAATGGGCCCAGGGATAAAAGAGTCTATTTTCATTGGGGAAAATATTCGAAACTATTCTGGTGCGCCAATCGATGCCTGTGTAGCAGGCATCGAGGAGCTCATAAGCTAATGGGCCTGTTATATTGTGTTTTTTTTGCCTTTTCAATATGTATTGCACAAAACGAAAAATCTAAAAATTCGCCCTTGTCTATATTGAGTACCATAGAGAAATCTGAGCCAAAGATTACAAATTCAGGACTTGTTTTTAGTAAAGAATGGGTTGACTCCCTAAAGCTGATTTTACCGTGCGATAATGTTCAGGTTCCAAAACGAACAATGCGATTACCCAATGCTCCCCGAAGCTATAGAAATGGTATCCACCGAGGCGTTGACTTTTTTGCTAACTGGGGTACGCCAGTGAAGGCAGTTGCGGATGGAATTGTTATCAGGTCAGACCAAAATTATGAAGAGGTACCAGCTGATTTTAGGGAAAATTTACTAAAAGCCAGTTCGAAAGTTGGAAATACTCCGTCTGATATTTTTAATAATGTATTGCTTGGAAAGTCTGTTTTTGTTGACCATGGATTTGATCTGGTAAAAGGCTTTAGGTGCATTACGATTTATGCTCACCTTTCAAGCATAAAGAAAGAGATTAAACCTGGGGCGCAGGTATTAGCGGGAACTGTAATTGGACAATCAGGTAATACAGGTATGCGGGAGAGCACATTAGGGTCGAAGTCAGGCTCACATTTGCACTGGGAGCTAATCCTTCAAAAGGGAAAAGAAGAAATCTACCTTGGCCAGGGAATGCCTAACCCTGAACTTTATAATATGCTAAGTAATATTTTTGAATAAAAAAAAGGGCACCTTAGTACCCTTTTTTTCATTTATTATTCTTTATTCTTTTACAAACCAACAGACAACGAAACCAGACTGTTTCCGTCAAAGTACTTCTGCGATCTGTAGGTATACTCTAATAGTAGCTTAGTACCAAATAGGTCATACTTTAATCCTGCACCAAAATTTACACCACTAAGAACTTCATCTTCTTGCGATGAATCATCCTCAAGCATTGGTAAACTCATTCCACCTCTTAAAAAGACCATATCCATCAGCTCATACTCGGCACCCAACGTCAGATCATCATACCTGAAATTGTGACTTGTATAGGTAGCTGCTAGAGTTGCTCCAGAAACCTTGTAGGAAACAGCCATGTCAAACGTAGAAGGTAATTTATCATGGGAGGCCTCAACATTATAAAAGTCCTCTAGGTTGTCTTCTTCAGCCATAGTAGTAAGACCACTGCCTGTATAATGCATATCTGTTCCTATGTTTTTTAATGCAAGGGCAATACCCAATCCTTGAATATCATTTAAATTTTCGTACTGAACACCCGCGTCTAACGCTAGTGCAGACGCTGAAGCTCTTGGAATGCTCTCGGTAATTGACTTTACCGATACTCCAAATCTAGCTTTATCGCTAAATGCATTTGCATAGGTTAGAGCCATGGTGGTCATGTTCGGGGTAAAAGTTGATCCGGTACCATCCATTGCCTCGACCGTGGTGATAGGTATATCACCCATGTCTATAGATTTTACAGTAAGGCTCACTGCACCTGTGGACCCAAGCTTGGAACCAGCACCGAAATAGTTCACACTTACATCTCCGAACATTTTCATTTGGCTGGCTAGAACCGTGGTACTTTCTAGCCTGGATAGACCAGCAGGATTCCAATAGGCAGATTCAACCCCATGTGAGTAAACAAGATCTGCCCCGGACATAGCTACACCTCTTGCACCAACAGGTACTAGAAGTTGATTTGCTCCGCTAGTTCCTATTCTTGATTCATCTCCGGCCTACAATAAACCAAGAAGAACAAGAAGCGGCATTTTATTTTTTATGAGTGATTTCATTTTTTTATCCTCAATTAATATTAATAATTATCTAGTAAACTTGTGCATTAATAGTATTGTACAAGCTGGTTGCGCTGTACAATATACAATTTCAATGTCTTTGAACCTTCCATATCAGGGGCCTCAACATATGCTACGTATGGACCAGATGCAACTGGAAGATCGCTACTGTTTCTAAGATCCCACTTGAGGAACTGTTCAGTATCATTCTTATCCAGCTTACGAACCAGTGTACCATCTATGGAAAAAATTCGCACTGTTGCCTCGTTGGGCATATGCGTGAATGTTACAAAGTTATCAAAACGATTTTGTTCTTGAGAGTTGTTCGCATAATATGGATTTGGATATACATTCATCATGTCAAAGTCCTCAGCCTTATTAGCGGCACTTGTTTCAACAGCCGGAGCAGTGAAAGTCCACATATCTTCACCAATAACGTTTACGTTTGAAGCAAATATTGAAAACGTATAGGCTGCATGCAGGTAACCTCTGGACCCCCTAGGAGCTGGCCAAAATGCGTACATTGAGTTATTATAGGTACCATCAAGAGTACCATCTAGATAAGACGAGTAATCAGGATTATCAACTAACGCTCCGTTTTCGTCAACACCATATTCATCGGCAAGTATAAACGTATACTCTCTTCCTCCTAGAGCCTCAAAGCCTGCCTGAAGATTGTTCCAACCCATATCCCATAAATAATTAACATTCCCTGATGGATCCTCTACAATAGCACATTTTACAGGAGTTGGGGGATCTGTTTCTGTGTTATATGCGATCCAAGGAACCCACGCTAGCTGGTCACCAACTGCGTAGCCATTCCCTCGATCGTACTGAACAGCTTTAGACCATGGCTGACCTTCAGCCATACTCTTTGCCATCATCATCTCTGAGGTAGTATCAACTGCTGGGTCGCATGTTTCACAACCAGCCCAGTCCATTCTGACATCAAAAAAGTCAGTACCTTCAACAAGTGTACTTCCAAAAAACTCATAACCATTACTCAAACCACCAAATAGACGGCCGGTGCCAGCACCCCAATCCGTACCACTAATCCATCTGTCGCCTGTAAAATCCCATCCAGCTAGGTAGGTTGCTGAGGTAGCGGAACCATCGCCGTAGGCAACACCAGCCCTGTATGGGTTAATACCCACAGGAGGACCTGATACCTTAACCTTTAAGCCATCGACAACTAATTGATCATCATAATCAGAAAGGTCACCCATTTGGGCCTGATCATCAAGAACCTTAGTCCCCGCGCTATTTTCCATATACCAGATTGGCTCTGTCCAATCTGGGTCTGGGCTAACAGCAAAACCTACAGTATAACTATCGCCTGTAACCTTACCAGGATCTACAACAACACCTTCGATTTGACCATCGCTTTCACCACCTGACTTGGTAAAAGTCAGCATTGTTCCAGCGGGGCTAGTATATCTTGTTCCAGGTGGCGGTGGCTGTACAACAATTGCCAACACAGCAGCAGCTGATTCAAGGGCTTTGTCCTCAATCAGATCTGGTGCTGGATTGTAGTTGTATGCGGTTACTGCAAAATAGTATTCAGACCCTGCATAGAGTGGCTTTCCTGTTGTATAATCTTGCTCAGCGACGAAAAAGCGCTTTATACCTACGTCTAATCCATTCTGTACAGGAATACTAACCTGTGTACCATACTCTGGGAGAAACACATTGCCTAAAATTTCAGTGACGCCATTTTCAAGGTCAAATGTAGCAACCTTCACAGCATCGCTTAAAGAAGATGTTGCGGTTGGAAGCTGATATACATTATATCCTTCGAAAACATAACCCGCAGTGCTATCGTACTCTGTAGCAAGTATTGCATCTAAATCATCACCCCAGTTAAGAACGACAGATTCTTCAGTAGTTGTGACACTGACGCTAGGGGGTGAAGGAGCTGATGGCACAGACTGGAACAAATCATCAAATAGCGCCTGAGCGACTTGATCTGTAAATTTCATATCCGTAATTGAGGATAACTGATTGTCACCAAGACCACCGATTACAGCCTCAACTACGTCTTGAGTATCGCCAGCTGCAAGTGTAAATGGACCTGAGTTAATCAACATTCTTCTATCGCCAGGACTTGAGTCTACGTGCCCAGTTGCAGTAACAGGATCCCCCGCATAAGGGAACAGTGTTGCATTTCCATTATCGTCAACCCATGCTGTTGGATTCTCTAAATCATCTATGGGAGCATAGCCCCTCATCAAGTTATAGTATTCTCTTGCAGCTTCAACATTTCCGTAGGGTCCTGGGTCACTATATGTACCACCAGCGCTAAAGTAACCAAAACTAGTTGCAGGCATGTTTTTATATCCTGGTAGCTTCTGCAAATTAAATATTGCGGTGTCTGTTGGCTCACCTGGTATCTTCGGTCCTGCAAAATAGTCATATCCAATAGCTGCTGGAGCAAGACCAAATGCAGAATACTGCGCATCTTCTACCTCTCCATTGTATGCATACATCAAACTTAGTGATGTATCCACACCAACTAAATCATTACCATAGTCACCGAGATCTGGATCAGACCACTGTGAAATGTACGCATCGGTAATATCTTCAGAGCTTCTGTTAATAATTCTGGTTTGTTTAAAGACAATCTGACCGAGGCCAGCACCAGGCTGATTATAGCCCCACAAAGTCATTTGCATTTCAATGTTCATCGGCTCGGTACCATATAGATCAGCTGTTGTTGTTGGATCAGCATCACTACAGACAAACCACAGAACCTGATCAGCGTTGGCAATCCCCGGTGTCTCTCCATCAGCAGGCTCATACACACCATCATTGTCTAAATCATAGAACGGGGCACCTAAATGCGTTGGCCACGCTGCCCAGTCTGTTGCATAATTGTCTAAGACAACTTGCATGTCAGCGTCAGTAACAGAGCCAATAGGTGTTTCAAAATATTCAGCAGTTTCTTGTCGAACCATAGCTGGTGTTAAAGAAGCCCAGTCTTTCCGAATCCGGTAAATTCTGGCGTCCGTAGTTTCTAAACCATTGGCACCAATATATCCAGCTACAGTACCTATTCTGTAAATCTGGCCAGAGACCTTTAAAGCGCCTCCCTGATAACCTCCAACAAGAATCCCATCTTGGAATATAGCTCCCGCGGTGCTCCTTGGGTAGATACCACCTGACCCACCTTGTGCTGTATGACAAGATTTTCCGTCTTCCGACACCCAGTATTCCATGTTGCCTATATTAATTAAGCTATACTGATCTAAGCCGGCCGATTTGGTTAGGAACCTAGACCATCCAGATGATGAACCATTGTCTAGACTAATGCCCGGCAACTCTCTAGCAGTAACTGAGTAGAGAAGCGAACAAGCCAAAATTATTAGTTTATATTTTTTCATTTGGATTTCCCCATCTATTTTTAATGTTTCAATTGTTTAATTAGAAGTTTAATTCTATTCCAAGGAATGCCTGTCTAGGAGAACTTACTAGGTATTCACCTGTGTAGACCCTATAAGACTCATCATTGTCAATATTGATCGCTGTGTACATTTCTTCGTAGTCAGTAACACCATCGCCGTCAGTATCTTGACCCCATAGGTCCACAAAAGCTCCACTATAGACGCCGTCTGATATAAAGCCATCATCGTCTGCGCTTCCAGTAGCCTGGTAAACATTAAGCACGTTTCTTGCGTCTAGGAGATTTCGAACTCGTGCAAACACAGTCAGTCCGTATCCAGCAAGATTAAAGGTTTTATCAACTCTAAGATCTAAATTATAATTCCAAGGAGTAGTAGATGAGTTGATTGCCTCTAACGCCTCTCTACTACGCGTGTCAAACATATAGTCGACACCAGCATCATATGCGCTCACCTGTCCACCAACCGGTCTGAATACATATGTGTAAGCGTGTCCGCTCGAGAATGTATACAGAAGATTAATGTCAAGTCCATCGAGCATCATGTTTGATGACGAAAGCTCATAATCAAGAGATACACTACCTGTATGCTCCTGGTTGAAATCAAGGGGATTAACCATCTGCGGAACCTCTGAGCCTCTGTCAACTGCTGATATGTAACCAGCTCTTGAGCTTCCAGTTCCCTCTGCCTGCGACAGAGTATAGTTTGCTCTTGCCAGGAATCCGTTCGTTCTTCTGGTCTGGAAATCAAACTCCAGCCCCCGAGTTGTTGCAAAATCACCGTTCCTCACATAGTTATATGCACCTGCAAGCTCTCCCTTGGGGTCTACTACCTTATCGGCTTGGGCAAGCCCTTTCTGGTTTTTATAGAATCCTGTCACTTTCAAAGCTGCCATATCGCCAAAAGACCTTTTAAAGCCAATTTCGTATTGGGTTGTGCGGACAGGCTCTAAACCAAAACCAATCGGGTTAACATAATAGTTACCGCCAACAGCTATCTGTGTTCTATAGTCATAGGCGGTGTAATACATGGAATTAAGATCTACAAGTTGTGAGAAACGACCGTAGTACCCATATACATTTGTATTATCAGTCAGCGGGAAGGAGACTCCAATACGAGGCTAGACCTCTGTAAATGTGCCCATATCTTTCCAGCTAGACTCTTTGATATACTTAGATAGATCATATTGCTCAAT
>Ga0160422_10002815_pt1 | contig 10833 bp, 5 predicted proteins | sample Fk160mmetaG_FD_108192 | JGI IMG/M metagenome (GOLD analysis project Ga0160422, IMG submission 108192) | Marine microbial communities from the Central Pacific Ocean - Fk160115 60m metaG | ecosystem: Environmental > Aquatic > Marine > Oceanic > Photic zone | place: The Central Pacific Ocean... | reverse complement strand
GGGTGACCTACTTTGCACTCGATACCCTTGCCGGTAACAGGGAAGGAGGGTTGATCACCTCGAAAGGAGACGACTATGGCCTTTACCGGGGGATTAACGATCCGCGATTCATTCTGGTTCCGCACGACCTCGACACGGTTTTCAACCTTGGAAACACTACTGTGGACCCGGACAGGTCCATCTGGAGCTTCGATGATCTTCCTGGACTGGTTCGCTTTTTCCAGAACGAGGAAATCATCCATCTCTACTACGGGAAATTACTAGATCTCACCGCCGGATCATTTTCAGAACCCACCCTACATCCCATGGTAGATGAACTACTTGGGGATTGGGTCGAAGAGGACGAGATCACAGACGCCAAGGACTGGATCTCCGAGAGAGCGGTTGAAGCACTCGAGCAGGTGCCTGATACTTTCAGCGCGTCCTGTGACCTACCAGTCGAAGATGGCTATTTTCGAACGGAAGATGGAAACGCCCTTTTTAACGGAAGATTCAGGTCGGGGCGCGTTCTCTCCGTGCTCCTGAATGGCGTCGCCGCTGAACGAGACCAGCGGGCGGGCACCTGGCAACTCTCCGTGGCGCCAGAGGGAAGCTTTTTCAGACCCGGGCTGAATAGAGTCAGTGTCCAGTGTTTCGCGGGCCGGGACGGAAGCGGCTCCCTCCTCGACGAAGCATTTCTTGAGATATGGTATGACACCTCGACGACCACGGATATTGCCGGCACTCTCGTCGGCGAGATTCCCGTCGGCAACCTTGAGATCATTACCCGGGATTCGTATCTGCCCTCCCACCCCTTCCTCGTTCGCCTTGAGCTCCGGGATGGCGATGGGAATATTAATCGGAACCTCTGGGAAACCACTGCAAGTCTCTCTTCCAGCATCCCAGGAGTCACTCTGACACCCGGGACTGTCACGATCAGAAATGGACTGGGATCAGCCCTCGTGAAAGTCGAAGGGGGGGCTGATGGGTTTTCCTCCTCTTTGATCAGCAGGGGAGCAACGTGGAGCTATCTTGACGACGGCTCCGACCAGGGAACAGCGTGGCGAGAACGCGATTTTAATGATGATAACTGGCGGAGTGGCCCGGCAGAACTTGGCTACGGAGACAATGACGAGGCAACCGAAGTACGATTTGGTCCCAACGAAGATAATGATGATAACGATGAGGATGAGAAATTCATCACCACCTACTTCCGGAGGGATTTCACTATCTCCGATGCCTCGCAGGTCCTTGCACTTGACTACCAGATCAAACGGGACGACGGGGTCGTGATTTATTTGAACGGCACGGTCATCGGCCGGGACAATGTTGATGCAGATCCCGACTACTTAACCGAAGCGAGTAATGGATCCAGTCGAGAGGATGACTTCCTCGACCCTGATGACCTCGATTTCGAGGGTGAGAACATTCACACTCTCCTTGTCGATGGAAACAACACGATAGCCGTTGAGATCCACCAGGATGATAATGAAAGTTCCGACATCAGTTTCGACTTTGAACTGACCGCGACTGTCGCCGGGGCTAATCCGGGTGATCTCACCCTCACCGCGACCGCAGGCAATCAGGAGGCCCGTAAAAACATGACAAGCCTGTTTGACGAGGACGTCTTCCAGTTTAGTGGCATCCTTCCAGGCGACGCGACAGCCTGGAGCGGCATTGTGAGGCTTACTGGCGATACCACGGTCCCACCAGACCACGTTCTCACGATCTCCCCCGGCACCCTTGTTCTTCTGGACGGCGACCCCGCGACTGAGGGGACTGAAGGCACCGACCTGATCGTTCAGGGCAGTATCTTTTCGTCGGGAACTGAGAGCCAGCCAGTCACGTTCACTTCCTCAGCGGATGACTCCCCGTGGGGCCACATCCAATTTGAAAATTCTCAGTCGGCTCGATTTGATTTCTCCAACATTCATCGGGCAGGCCATTCCCCACGAGGTGGGCATACTGATCATGGACGGGTTCTCCGGATCAAGGGTTCAGAGGTGGTCTTTGAGAACTGCACGATTTCCGACAACCGGGGCAAGATAGGAGAAACCGAGCGCGAGGGAGGGATCGATTCCCGGATGGTTTTTAAAAGGTGTCATTGGGCGAGATCAGTCATGGGAATCGAAACATTCGACACGGGCGTCCTCATGGAGGATTGCTGGATCACTGATATGCTCGGCCAATACCGGGAGGATGGTGAGACAGACGACAATGATGCCGTGTATTTTCACGGAGCCGGGGCTGGCCAATCGATCCTGCTTCGCGGGGTTGTTGTCGCCAACTGCGAGGATGATGGCATTGACACCCTTAATGCCGACGTGGTCATCGAAAACTGTCTTGTAAGAGAAATGGGGGACAAGGGGATGAGCATGCTTGGGGGAAGCGCCGCCGTTCGGGAATGCCTTTTCACCGGCTGTGATATCGGATTCTCAGCAAAGGACGACGCAAGCGCCGTCATTGATTTCTGTACCATCGTGGACAATACCTCCATCGGCCTCCAGGCGGAAAACAAGAATGGGGATGATGCCCCAAGTTTCTACAATATCTCAAACTCCATCATCTGGAATAACAGCGAGGATATTAGCACCGATTATGACCCTGCCGATGTCACGCTCCTGCATAGCGTCGTTGGTCAACCGTGGCCCAATGCCGGTAGGCAGGATCAAAGCAATCTCAACGAAAACCCTCTCTTTGTCGATCCAGACGACCACAACTATTACCTCAGCTCTGAATCACCTGGAAGGAACGCCGCGAACCCCGACCTGCCTCCTTCTCCAGATGGCACTACCCGGGATCTAGGGTGTTATCCCTACGATCAGGTGTTCGACGGAGCCGGATCAGAAATTCGATGGGTCGCGTCAAACGGACCCTACCGGATTACTTCGGATGCCGCAGTTCCTTCCGGTGGCAATCTGATTATTGAGGCGGGAACTAACATCTATTTTACGCCCGGAACTCGTCTGACGATCAACGGCTCGGTCCAGATTGAGGGCACGCCTTTTTCGAGGGTCCAGCTTACCAGCGTTCCCGGAGCGCCCTTCGTCGATGATCCAGCCAGCGATGGCCTGCCACCCGGCCCTCCCAAATGGGATGGCCTCAAGATTGTCGACTCCATGAACCCATCGAATCGTATCGCGCACGTTGATATCCGCAATGCGCAGCATAGGGAGGGCTCAATCGGGATCATTCGGTCCCAGTGCGTGGTTGATGACGTCCGTTTCAGTGGGACCCACATCCGCATGATCTACACGGAGGATGCCTCGGTGATTATCGAAAACAGTATTTTCCCCGACATGTTCGCGCCTGACGAGCAGGCTGCAGACCTTGGTCTGGATAATATCAGCGAGCACATCAAAGGCGAAGGAGACATTCCCAAGGGCGGAAGATACATCATCCGTAACAATGTATTCGGAACCAATAAGGGACATAACGACGTCGTCGACGTAGTCAGCGGGAGCCTGCCCGAACCCATCGTGCAGATTCTGGGCAACTACTTTGCCGGATCGCGCTGCGAGGAACTTGATCTTGGCGGTGATATCTACGTTGCGGGCAACACCTTCACCAGAGTCTTCAAGGATGACGAAACCTCGGACAGGGGATATGCGAATGCAATTTCTACCGGTGACCGACCAGACACCACAACCATGCTCGCCCGGAATATATTCTGGGACGTTGATCACGCCATCAGCCTGAAGAACAACTCGGATACCATCTTTGAAAATAACACCGTCTACAAGGTTCATCCCGACTTTGTAGACACCTTCGACAACACAAATATTGGATCTGCCATCAACCTCTTCGTTCCGGGGGACACCTCCCCCACCCCGGCGGCTGGCGCTTACGCGGGATCAAACATCTTCATCGATATTCCGCGTGTCTTTGGCAACGCCGATATGCGGACCGAGGATTCCTCTTTCCGTACACCCTTGGAATTTACCCATAATCTCGTGGATCCACTGATCCCGGACACCGGTATCGGCGAAGAGCACCCCGGCGAATCAATCTATGACCTCGGACCCGGCAACTTCCCTGAGGTCCCGCGTTTTACCAGCCCCGATGAAGGCGACTTTTCTCTTCTACCAGGATCTCCAGCCCTCGGGGCGGGACCTCTCGGCGGCGACCTTGGAGCAATCGTTCCGGAACAGGTGCAGATCGCAGGGGAGCCACCCAACTTCACAGCCTCAAGGACAGCGAACCTTACGATAGGAGGACCCGGTATCTTTGGATACCGCTACCGCATCAATGATGGTCCATGGAGTGAAGCGTTTGACATCGGGAATGCGAGCGGTCTGGTTCCGGGGGAACAGACCACACGAACGGCACAAATCCAGCTCAATGATCTTGGAGACGGCACCTACACCGTCTATGTTCAGGGCCGGACATTCGCCTCGGTGTGGCTCGCCGACGTTGCCGCATCCCGCAGCTGGACCGTCGAATCCAATCTCTCCCGCCTCGTGATCAGCGAAGTTCTGGCGGAAAACGGGGGGACGATAGCGCACGAGGGCACCTATCCTGATATAGTCGAACTCCACAATCAGGGAAGCTCGGTCATCGACCTGTCCGGGATGAGTCTCTCTGACAACCCTGAAACACCGGGGGAATTCAGTTTTCCCACGGGCACGACGCTCCCGCCCGGGCAGTTCCTGATTCTGTTCGCAGATGATGTCAATGGAACCTCGGGAGTTCATCTCGGATTTTCTTTGAGTGGGACCGGCGAAGGCCTCTACCTGTTTGATTCCCCGGTTCGGGGAGAAGCCCTGCTTGATTCGGTCGAATTTGGACCACAAGCTCCCGGGCTCTCCATTGGGCGCGATGAAAGAGATCAATGGCACCTGAATACGCCAACACTTGGTCAGGAAAACATTCGGCAGCGAACCGGAAATACAGAAAATCTACTCATCAATGAATGGATGACAGAGGGTGAAGTTCTCTATCGCGATGACTGGTTTGAAATCTACAATCCCGACCCACTCCCGGTTCCATTAGAGGGCCTTGGCGTCAGCGATCATCCTGCCACCCCTCAGAACCATTCCTTCCCTCCCCTAAGTTTTATTTCCGGCGGTGGATATCTCAAGCTAATTGCTGATCGGAATATCTCCGCAGGACCAGACCATGTGCCTTTTGCTCTCGACGCCGATGGAGACCGGATCCTGCTTTTTGATGCGAGTGGAAACACAATCGACGAGGTAATCTTCGGACCGCAGGGATCTGATGTATCGCAGGGACGCTGGGCCTCGTCCCAGACTGGGCTCGCCTACTTCAATCTACCGACCGGCGGCCTCTCCAATGACCGAGAGACTGAATCAAGTGATTCTGCCTTCCTGAACGCCCTCGCCCTTCTGCGGCACCTTCGGATTTCTGAGATCATGTACGAGCCTCTCGGTGGAACACCCTACGAATTTCTCGAACTCAGGAACACGGGACTACTACCCCTCGACCTGACAGGCATCCGCTTCACGAACGGCATCTCTTTCACATTTCCCTCCGTCACACTCCAGCCCGGCGAGGAGGTTCTCGTTGTTGGTGATCTTGCTGCCTTTGAATCCCGCTATGGAAGATCGCTCAATGTCGCGGGCGTCTTTGGGGGAAATCTCGATAACAGTGGCGAAACGATCACCCTCTCGCTACCGCTGCCTTTCGATGCCGCAATCCTCCGCTTCAGCTATGATCCGGGTTGGTGGCCTGCAACCGCAGGATCGGGGTTCGCCCTTGAGTTGGAGGATCCTCTGGCACTCCCACGGAATTTTGAGGACCGGGCAAGCTGGGCTCCGGGCACAGAGATTAACGGAACGCCAGGCCAGGGCGGGGTCCTTGTTCCTGACACTTTTCCGGAGTGGCTTTCGTTCCACGATCTCAACGCTCTCGAGGATGGAGATGGCGATGGCTTGACCGCTCTTATGGAATTCAGTCTGGGTCTCGACCCTTTTCTTGATCTTGGATTCAATGGACCTTCTTCTCTTCCTCGTATTGCCAGAGGAACTACCGGGCAGAGTGTGATATCATTTGATCTGCCGGCAAATGCTGCTGCGGCTGGCGGCTATGGCGCAAACGACATCGTCTACACCGTAGAAGGTTCAGATAATCTTGAGGATTGGACGCCCCTGCGCGTTAAAACCGACACCACGCCCTTTACCGGGTCAGGAACAGTAGATCTGGACACCCCTTTCAATGGTCGGATCCAAGTACAATTCTCAGACAACCAGGGGGATTCCTCCATCCGCTTCCTCCGATTGAAGGTCGAATACCTTCCGTGAGGAAAGGGCAACCTGACCCCTCTCTTGCGAGGGCCTTGCGCTCAACTAGCGGCGCCTCTGGTTCTGGCTCTGACGCCGGTTCAGCTCTCGGGCTCGTTCAGCCTGTTTTTTGTTAAACTCCCGCCGCTTGGCCTCCAGCTTGTTGTCCATTTTCGCCATGATGCGGCTGGCCTTGTAAACGGTATCGGAGGCCCCCTTGCCGTAGCGGAGAACACCACCCGTCACCGAGGCCTGCATCCCGGGCCTGAGATCTGCCACCTTGGCCTTTTTCCCATTAACCAGAATACTGGTAAAACTAGTGACCTTGTATGTCTTCTTTCCAATGGTGACCCTGTCTCCCGCAATCTTCCGGATAGTTGGCAACTCGGACGCAGCTCCCTTACGGGTCGGTGGGACAATGCGCTTCTTTTTCTGGTTATCGGCACTGGCCCAAAGGGGCAGAAGAGCGATTCCAACCAGAACAAGCACGAGACCTCGTAAAGACTTCATCCTTTGTTCCTAGCGCCTGCCGGGACGCATTCAATACCTGATTGCGCATTCATCTACGGGATTCATTTTCCGCATCCTGCTCTCCCCGCACAACAAGCGGGCCGAGGACGATCCAGAGCACGGGGGGCAGCCCCGCACTCAGGGCGAGAGCGATGACTGGCTGCTCATGTCCCCAGTGCCCAATTGCAGCAAAGGCAACACCAAGGGGCAGACTTCCACAGGCCAGAGCGGCACAGAATCGGCGGAAAGGCATCCGTGCCAATCCGGCGACACAGGACACGACTTCAGGAAACACCGGCAACCAACGCGAGAGAGTTACCATCCACCCCCCCGCGCTCCCGCGGAAAATCTGCTCTCCCTTGGCGAGGTCCTTTTCTCCTGTAATCCAGCGTGCTAATGGCCTGCCAAACTTCCGGCATAAGCCGTAGGCCAGCATTCCGGACAGCATGGAGCCAATCCCTGCCACCGCTGCCCCTGCCCACGGCCCATAGATAAAACCAAGAGCCGACATCACGACCGTCCCCGGAACTGGGAGAACCAGATCAAGGAGAAGAAGCATGACCCCAATTACCCATGCCCATGACCGGCCGGGTTTCAAAAGAACAGCACTGGTATTATGAAGGTCGAAATACTCGGAAAACCGATCTCCCCAGACTGCAAACGGCAGCAGGACAAGAACGAAAAGAACAAGGAAAAGCCAGATGAGGCGCACGAGACACTGGGGAAACCTTACCGATCTTAGGATGTTTCAGGCATGAAGTCACGAATTGCGCTCGCGGTTCCGGAGTAGCACGCGGTAGAGTTTCGGGAGCCTGATGCCCAAGCCCCGCCCTGACCCATTCGATCCCAAGGAGCTCCCAAACCTGGCCCACAGGGTCATAAAGGAGGCAAAATTTCCTATGCTCGCCAGCATTGATGGAGATCAAGCCCGTCTTCGACCTGTATCACCCGTGCGGGTGGACGGGTTTACGATCTATGTGGCCAACCTCCGGGTGTATCACAAGACTGCGCAGATCGCAGCCAACCCTAAGGTGGAACTCTGCTACCTTGCTCCCAGTCACGATCAGGTTCGAATCACCGGAATAGCCCAACCCCTTGGAGACAGTGAGCAGCCACTGATCGATGACATCTGGCAGGAAAATCCACTCCTAAGACAGTATCTGGGTAGTAGTAGTAATCCGGAACTGATCATTTACCGCATCATCCCGGACGAGGTCCGGTTCATGCGGGAATGGGCACTGGAGTATTCAACCGTATTTCTCTCGGACAACCAAGGAACATCCCGGTGATACCGCCTGCCCCACTATACCCATCCCTGATTCGTCTCCCCGAGCAGTGCCAGTTTCTTTTCCCGGACCCGGAGAGCTCCCTCTACAACATCGAGCTCTTCCCCTGTGAGAATCCAGTCTCCTCCGCCTAATGTCTGTTCAATCTGTGACGGGTTTCTGACCCCGACAATAGCTGAGGTTAGCTCTGGTCGCCGTAGCACCCATGCCAGAGGCAACTGAGCCATGGGGCGCCCCGCCTCGTCAGCCAGTGGACGGATGCTCTCCACTACCTCCAGGTTGAGCTCCAGCTGAGGAGCCGTGAATTTCGGATCCCTGCTGCGGTGATCCTTCTCCGACAGGGCTTCTGCCCGCTCCCGGCTAAATGCCCCGGTCAGCAAGCCCTTCATCATCGGACTGTAACACACCACGCCCACCCCGTTCTTTTCACAGTACGGGAGATGCTCTTCTTCCACCTCACGATTAAGCATGCTGTAAGGAGGCTGCAGGGAAGCGACGGGCTGAATCGGTTGGAGACGTTCCAATTGCTCCACACTGTGATTCGAGACTCCCATCTCACGGATCTTGCCCTCCTCCCTTAATGTCATCATCGCACTCCAGGCCTCCTCTATATCCTCATCCGGGTCTGGCCAGTGGATCTGGTAGAGATCTATGCATTCCATCCCCAGCCTCTGAAGGCTGGCTTCGCACTCCCTGATGACGCTTTCTTTCTTGAGGCGCCCCTTTACCGATGCGTCCTGCTGCATGATGCGCCCACATTTGGTTGCTACCAGAGGCCTCTCTGACCCGGGCATATCCCGCAGGGCCTTTCCAACGAGCAGTTCGCTGGCTCCGTCCCCATAAATCGCCGCGGTATCAATCCAGTTCACCCCGAGATCCACGCCCATCTTTATGCCTGCAATCGCTTCCTGCTCATCCTGATCGCCCCACCCGAAGGACCAGTCGCCTCCTCCAATCGCCCACGTTCCAATCCCAATGGTGGTCAACTTCAAATCAGTTCTTCCGAGGCTCCGCTTCTGCATCCCTTCCAAAAAACTGTTCTTATTCCCTGATGTCAACGATTTCGCCTTTGCGATCCAGAGGCCTCTCGTAAAATTCTCCAGTGCCCCACCCAACCAAGCGACCCAACACATTTCTGCGGCGAAAACAGGTTGGGAAGTGCCTCGTCTACCTCGAGTGCTACTACGTCGAGGGCAGCCGCCGGTATTACATCGAGGCCCAAGGACCCGATTTCAGGATCTGGAAACGCACGAGGGGCAGTGAGGGGCGCGCAATTGAAATCTACCAGCGCTACCGGTTCTGGGTCTGGTGGATCGAAGCCTGCTGCAACTGGTTGCCTGCTACAAGGTTTATCACCTGGCTGATGTACAAGATGATCTGAACGGGTCCGATTCAATCATGGACTATTTCCACCGGGAACTTCACCCTCCGGCATGCTCTCTTTCTACAGTCACGCAGCTTACGATGAGCACAGGATGCATGACGGCCATCCGGAAAGGCCCGAGCGCACTCAGTCTGTCCTGACTCATCTCAGGGAAACCGACCAATGGTCTGACCTCAGGCACCTTGAACCACGACCGGTCACCGCAAAGGCTCTCCAGAGGGTCCACGAGCCACTCTACCTCGAGAAGCTTTCTTCCAGCTCTCCTGCATCCGGGATATTCATGATCGATCCCGACACACATCTTTGCCCCGGCTCACTTCCCGCCGCCCGGCTGGCTGCCGGAGCAATGGAGCAGGCTGTTGACCTCGTTCTGTCGGGAAAGTCCAAGCGGGTATTCTCATGCGCAAGGCCACCCGGACACCATGCCGAGCACGACGCCGGGATGGGTTTCTGCTTTTACAATAATGTTGCAGTGGGTGCTGCCGCGGCACTGGCTCATGCAAAAATCGACCGAGTTGCCATTCTCGACTTTGATGTTCACCACGGAAACGGAACCGTCGATATATTCAAGGATAACCCCGCTGTTCTCGTTGCCTCTAGTTTCCAGCATCCGCACTACCCGCATCGTTATTACGACCTGGAAAGGCCTAACATTGTCAACACACCCCTCCCGGCCGGCACGGATGGCCCGGCTTTCAAAAAGGCGATCGAGAAAGACTGGTTGCCCGCACTTGAGAAGTTCAAGCCCGAGCTGATTTTTATTTCAGCAGGCTTCGATGCCCATATTCAAGATCCTCTCGGTGATCTTCACCTCCGGGAAGCTGACTTCGACTGGGTCACCAGATTCATTGTAAAAGCAGCGGAAAAACACTGCGGGGGGAAGGTGATCTCCACCCTCGAAGGAGGCTACAATCTCGATGCCCTCGCCCGGTCAGTCTCAGCTCACCTGCAGGCTCTTTCGGACTGAACTCTTCCCCGGCAGATCCCGCGATACCTTCCCGGCTATTCTTCTTCCTCGGAGTCCTGAATTTTCATTGCCTTCAAATATTTGAAGAGATCGCTATCCGTGGAGAGAACCACAGTACTCTTGCCGCCAATCATCTCCGGATACAGCTCCATGGTCTTCGAGAATTCATAAAACTCTGCAGCCTCTGGACTCTGATTGTATGCTGACGCATAAATCTCGGTGGCCTGAGCATCCGCTTCTCCCATGATGGTCTGGACTTGCTTGTAGGCCTCCGACTCAATTGTATTGAGCTCCTTCTCCATCTTTCCGAGGATCTTTGCGGCCTCACCTGCACCTTCTGAGCGAAAGCGGTCTGCGATCTGCTTCCGCTCAGAAATCATCCGCTGATAGATTTGCCGCTCCACCGTCTGATTGTAGTTCACTCTCTTGAAGCGAATATCCAAGAGCTTGATCCCAAACTCCTCAAGT
>Ga0160422_10002813_pt1 | contig 10841 bp, 9 predicted proteins | sample Fk160mmetaG_FD_108192 | JGI IMG/M metagenome (GOLD analysis project Ga0160422, IMG submission 108192) | Marine microbial communities from the Central Pacific Ocean - Fk160115 60m metaG | ecosystem: Environmental > Aquatic > Marine > Oceanic > Photic zone | place: The Central Pacific Ocean... | reverse complement strand
TGTTGGGAATTGTGCAACGTTTTGGCTAGAGCTTTTAGTAGAAATTCGCGTAGGCATGGTCTTGACTGCTTCGTTATTATTTATACTTTCAGTATTGCCTTAAGCATTCCCTAAAAATATCCTCCTTAAGGGGGAGGAAGTGTCATAAATTGGTAGCAGTGTTTTTTCCCGAATTCCCTACGAGAGCATCGATAAAACCTTATGACACCAGTTTTCACGCTCTGTGATATTTGTATCGCTGGCACCAAATAGAAAAAGGTTATTTTCATAGGTTGCAGCGCCTAGTGCGTAGCATTCTCCCGAGGTTCTTGGTTGCCAGAAACGGTGGTGTGCCAGCACCGCTTGTAGTCTTGACTGTTGATAGAACGCGATGCGATACACCCAGTGTGAGGCCAAATAACCAGAAGCCGAATTTGGAGAAGCCGACTCTAGAGTTGTTGAGGGCGATTGGATGGAAAACGGCGTTAAGTGCGAAGCAATGTGTTCAGCGTTAAAGCGTTTCAAATTGGTGGTATTGTTGGCGAGTGGCCGCAATAAACGTGGAAGTGCAGGCAAGTGCTCTAACGCAATAAAATGTCGGTATTTAGAGGTAAGACGCGGTATTAAACGTGACTGTTCGCTATTGGAGGCACTGGCCTGCGCGGAAAATCCCTTACGTGCCTTTCTAATCCGCTCGCGAGCGATTGACTTTTCAGGTGAAGGTAGAGGCCGCAAATAGGAGAGCGATACCTTATTAGCACTCGCCAAATAAGCGCTTTTGGTGGCACAATCTTTGGCGGTACACTTGTTCGAATCCAACGCATCTGTTAGTTGCGCAAAATAGCGAATAGCCGCCCCCACACCATCTGCGTGTTTATCAGTGTCTGGCATTGGCTTTGAAGGTCTAATATCAAATGAGGCAAGACACGCGGATACCACATGTTTTAGTTGTCGCAGCCTTTTATCATAATCATCGCTCACGAGCTTGTGTGTTAGATTTTGTGAAAGCTTTGGAAGTGCTTCTATCGAAAGCTCGCTAGCTACTTCCTTCATCGCTTCGTTTGTGACGAGGCGAATTGCAAAATTGCCTTGTTGATTGATTTCGGGGTCGATAAATAAAGTATTTTTAAGGCCTGCTACGGTGCTAAGTGTTGCTTCTTGCTGTAGTAAACCATTTAAAAAGCACTGAGGAAACCACCAGGTTAATACATGTCTTATTGATTCGTTTTCGCCTTTTGTCGTTTGCGCATCAAGAGAGGCTTCTTTGTCTAAATGTGAGTGTTCACGTTGAGATGCGTGCTGACTCAGAGAGGCGTTTCTGTTCAGTGTTGATTCTTCGCTCAAGGTTTTTTCAGCGCTCAAGGCTGTTTCCACGCTCTGCGCTTTCATTGCGCTCAAGGTTTTTTCAGCGCTCAAGGCTGTTTCCACGCTCTGCGCTTTCATTGCGCTCAGGGCTGTTTGCGCGCTCAGGGCTATTTCTTCGCTCACGGCTGTAACAACCTCCTTGCACTGCTCAAAAAAGTGGGCTGAATTACTATAAACCAGCGTGGTGATATTGCTTGGCTGATACCACTGGCGTTTGTAGTCTTGAAGCGCTTGAATGCTATTGCTGCCTATGGTTTGTGTAAAACCACCCGCGTGTTGATAGGCATTTTTATTTGTATCGGCTAATCGAATAGCGGCGTTTAATGCATAGTCGCTGTTTGCCTCTAGCATGGCGAGCTCGTTAAAAATAACCCCGTCACGCTCTAAGATAACCTCATCGGTACCGTAATCCCGGTTAAGCAGGCCACAGTACAGGTAATTTACAGCATCAAGCAGCACGTTCGCTTTTTCAGATGAAGCGAAAAAGAAGGTGTACTCGGCGAGTGTGGTAGCGTTAATAGTAACAGGCAGAAGTGTATTGGCCGTAAAAAGCTCGTGGGCAGCAGGGTATGGGTGAGAGCGTCGAAAGCTCATGTGCTCAGCTAAATGAGACAACCCAGTGTGGCCTGCTGCAGGGGTTTTTAGCGCAAAAACAACGCTATGCACTTTTGACCCAGAGCCGGCATCAATGAAATGAAATTCAGACATACACTTTTATCATTACGGGTTAACGGTATCTCTTTTTGTTTCGTACTTATTGCAGCCCATTTACATCCTAGTACTTACCTCGTAGCACTTACTTCCAAGATGGGAATCGGCTTTTCCACCTTTCGATACTGTAGTGCCTTCGACGGTGCAGTACCTGCTTTATCGGTAATGCCTTTCATTAAATGGTGATCGGGCGACTTGCTGCAAACCGGATCCGTCTTATACATATCACCTGTTAGCAGGTAGGCCTGACATCGGCAGCCGCCAAAGTCTTTGTCTTTTTCATCGCAGTCCCTACAGGGCGACGGCATCCAACTATCGCCACGGAAATGATTAAAGCTAAAGTCTTGGTGCCAAATATCGTGCAACGAGCGTTCTTTCACATTAGGAAAACGAAGGGGCAATATCTTTGCACTGTGACACGGAAGGGCACTGCCATCTGGCGTTACGGTTAAAAACGTTGTGCCCCAGCCATTCATGCACGCCTTAGGGCGAGATTCATAGTAGTCGGGCGACACAAATATGAAGGTTGGCCCTTTACCGTTTTGCTGCGCTCGGTAGCGGTTCACTGCGGCTTCAGCTTCCTGTAGCTGCTGTGAGGTAGGTAAAAGATGGTCTCTATTTTCATAGGCCCAGCCGTAATACTGCACGGTAGCTAGCTCGACAAAATCAGCGTTCAGCTGCTCGCTGAGCGCCATCACGTCTTCTATTTCGTGAATGTTCTGCGCGGTAATACAGAAGTTAAGCACCATAGGGTAGTTGTATTGTTTTACCAGCTTCGCAATTTTAAGTTTTTGTTCAAATGAGTGACGCTTGTTGCCTATTAAGTCGTTGACTTCAGCATTGGCTGCCTGAAAGCTCAGCTGAATGTGGTCAAGGCCGGCTTCTTTGAGTTTGGCAATACGTTTTTCTGTCATGCCAATGCCAGAGGTGATCAAGTTGGTGTAAAAACCCAAAGCCCGCGCATAAGCGACTAAGTGCTCTAAGTCTTTTCGAAGCAATGGCTCTCCGCCAGAAAAGCCCAATTGCACGGCGCCCATTTCCCGCGCTTCACGCAGTACACGCTCCCAATGCTCAGTAGAGAGCTCATTAAATGTTTCTTCCATATTTACTGGGTTTGAGCAATAGGGGCAATGCAATGGGCACTGATAAGTAATTTCGGCTAGGAGCCACAGCGGAGGCGTTATGGTATTTGGTACGTCGGTTTGTAAATCAACGTCTGTATTATTCGTCATAGCGGATCCACTTCTTTTGCTCGGCATGGACCAGAAATGCATGAACATCTTCTTCTAAATCATCGGGTGCATCAGGGAACGCCTGGCGAAGTTCAGCACAAATGGCATTTTCCGTATTGCTGCCATCCACACGCTTAAGAATTTCTGCCGCAGAAGGATTAAGTTTGATCATTCCTTCGGGGAACAACAACACATAACAACCCTGAGCTTTCTCGTACTGCATGCGAAAAAGCGGATTTAAAGAAGCTGTTTTGTCTCTTGTGCGGCCGCCCTCGTTGTTGTGACTGCTGCTATTTTCAATGTTATCTTCCACGTTATCAGCACCGACGCTATCAGCATCTAAGTGGTGTTCGGTTTGCGATTGTAAATTCGACATCATTAAAACCTCCCTTTATGGCACACCCGCTGATCGGCAATACCATCAAACGGCTTTCTCTTATATTCATAGGCAAAGCAAATGGCATCAGCAATGCTCCACAAAATATCAATTTTGAACTGCAGTATATTGAGCGCATGTTCTTGCTGTTGTCGGGTAACAAAGTGATCAAGGGTAATCTGCAGACCATGCTCTACATCACGGCGCGCCTGACTTAACCGCATTTGAAAGTAGGTAAAGCCTTCACTATCAATCCATGTATAGTGCCTAGGCCAGGTATCTAATCGGCTTTGATGTATTTCAGGGGCGAACATTTCAGTTAACGATGAGCAGGCCGCCTCTTTCCACGACGCGCGGCGGGCAAAATTCACATAGGCATTTACTGCAAACTTAACCGCTGGTAACAGGTGGGTTTCATCAAGTAATTCACTGCGGTTCAAGCCTACCGCTTCGCCTAACCGCAACCAGGCTTCTATGCCGCCCAGTCCGTCTTCACCTTCCCGTCCATCGTGATCGATAATTCGTTGGATCCAAGTTCTGCGTACCGATTGATCTTCGCAATTCGCTAAAATTGCCGCGTCTTTAACCGGTATCGCCATTTGATAATACAGTCGGTTGGCCACCCAACCCTGAATCTCATCAACGCTGCAGTGTCCTTCATTCATGCGTTTATGAAACGGGTGATGAATATGGTAGTAAGCGCCTTTTTCTCTCAGTTTTTGTTCGAATTCTTGTCTAGACCATGCGTGTTCTGTCATTACTACACCTCAATTTCCATACCGTCGTAAGCCAATTCAATGCCTTGCTCGCACAGGCTGTGATAAGCACTGGAGTCTTCGTCAAGCACGCGATTTGTGTTGTTGATATGAATAAGCACTTTACGCTCAACGTTAAATTCATTTAGCAGCGCAATGGCTCCGCCCTTTCCATTAACCGGCATGTGTCCCATATCTGTGCCCAGCTTGTTGCTAAAGCCGTGATCTATCATTTCTTCATTGGCCCACAGCGTACCGTCAAATAGCACGCAGTGAGATTCGCGCATCACCTGTTTTACTGTGTCGTTTGCCTGCATACATCCCGGCGCGTAAAAAAGCACGTTGCCCGTGGTGTCGTCAGTTATCTTCAGGCCGATATTGTTGCCCGGCACAATGTTGTCGCGATACGTCGAGTAAGGGGGCGCATTAGACTCTAATACCACCGGTTGGAAAGTCAGGCCTTCTGCCCCCTTTGGTACAAAGCGTTGATGATAATCGGTATTAATTGAATGCTGTTGTAGTCCGCCGTGCCAGTGTTTTAATACGGTAAAAAGCGGGAAGCTGGTGGTTAGGTCTTCGGCCACAACATCGGTACAATAAACGGGAAGGGGTAAGCCTTCGCGCAATGTTAGCAGGCCTGTAGTATGGTCTATTTGACTGTCGGTAAGCACAATTGCGCTTATGCGTGTGCCGCGAGACACATGGGCGTCGGGCCACAGCTGCGGGTGGCTATTTATCTGCTCCCGTAAATCGGGGGAGGCATTAATGAGAACCCAATTTTTACCATCGCTACTGACAGCAATGCTCGACTGTGTTCTACCTTTCGCCTTTATTTTACCTTCGCGTAAACCCTTACAATTGGGGCAGTGGCAGTTCCATTGCGGAAATCCACCCCCGGCGGCAGCACCAAGAATCAATACGTGCATAACAACTCCATACTACAAGTAAAAAAAGGCTGCATCGGCAGCCTTTTTGTTCATCATCCCAGAGGGCGTTGCCTAGCGGTTATTGATGTAAAGAGTTACTTCAAAACCAAGGCGCATTTCTGTGTATTGGGGTTTAGTCCACATAATTGTTCCTCTTCTTTATGATTAAACGCATGACTGAGTATATGTTGAATATGTGTTAACAGATATCCTCCTAAGGGAGGAGAACTGTCATGAATTTTGATGATTTATTGATTATTTTTGACTGCGCAACTGCTTAAGTAAGATAACAGCAAAGGAATAGGGCGGCCGGTTGCCGATAACGATTTGGTGTAGGTAAAAGCGGTTCCTGCTACATCGAGGTGAGCCCACGGCGTGCCGTCAGCAAAGCGAGAGAGAAAGCAGCCTGCCGAAATAGCACCGGGAGAGTTTATACCCGCATTCATCATATCCGCGTGCTGAGAGGTAATGGCGTCTTGATATTCTGGCCAAAGTGGGAAAGGCCAGCACCTGTCGTTAGCCAGTTCACCCGCTTCAACTAACGCACTTTCAAGCGCTGGAGCGTTGCTAAAAAGTGCAGTGGCTTTGTGCCCCAGTGCGCTAATGGCCGCGCCGGTTAAGGTTGCAATATCAATAATAACCGAGGGGGAGAACTGTTTCGCGTAGCTGATTGCATCGGCCATAAGCATACGCCCTTCTGCATCGGTGCTCATGATTTCCACGGTTTTTCCTGAGTGCATAGTAATGATGTCACCCGGGCGATAGGCTTTGCCATCAATCGCATTATCAGCGCTCGCCACAATACCAACAATATTTATATTTAACCCCAGTGTGGCAACCGCCTGAATGACGCCCAATACACAGCCAGCGCCTGCCATGTCGTAAATCATATGGCGCATATCAGGGCTGCGTTTTAACGTTATGCCGCCACTGTCAAAGGTTACACCTTTGCCAATTAACACTACTGGCGGTGAATTCTCTAAACCTTTGGCTGTATAGCGAAGAATAGGCATGGTGGCAGCAAACTGTGAACCTGCATTTACCGCTAAATACCCGTTCATGCCTAACTGCTTTAGCGCACTTTCATTGAGGATATCGCAAGACACCGTATTAAAGGTTTGCGCCAGATGCTGAGCTTGTTCGGCCAGATAATCTGGCGTACATAAGTTGGCTGGCATATGGGCGAGATCTTTAGCCCACGTCATCGCAGCATTAAGGGCTGATACATAGCGGATAGTGTGTGAAACGAGACGCTTTTGCGCGTTATTAAAATGCTTGGCATCTAGTGCAAGAGACAGCGTGCCCCTAATATCAATTGCTTGGTTAATTGCTTCATTAGTTGCGGCATTTTTTTCAACACTATTTGCGTTGTTGTTGCCATCGCGGGCTCGACTGCTAGAAACCGAACGATTATTCGTTTTATAGCCCATAAAGTGATAGCCATGCTTGAAATAGCTTCTAAGTAGCGCACTCAGAAACTGTGGGTGGCTTGCAATGGTGTTAACAGGGTCATTGCTTGCTGTTTCAGTGGTAGAAAGCGCCATAAACGACAGTTTTTCCAAGGTTACCGACACGCTTTTAAGCTTTTTAAACAATGCATCGAACTGCTGTTCTAAGTAGCGAAATGCTGGCGCGTTAGTTTGCTTCAAGTCACTAGTGCTTTTCGAATAAAACGCGGAGTTTGAATCGCTAACGTAGCTTGAGCGGTTAACCATGGAGGGGTCATTAGTTTTAGATAAAGTCGAGGCACGGCTAGAGACGTTGGGTGCATCTGACGCTTCAAAAAGCGCAAAATCGACACCATAAAACAGCACCCGTTTTACTTCAGCTAATTGTTGGCTAATTTTGTTTTTTCCGCTGTTTTCAGTGTCTGGGATGTAACTTGTTTTAAACGCCTTAAGGCCTTGTACTAATACACATTGGCCTTTATTTCCTGCAAAACCTTCATCGTCAAAAATCTGCTCAATGTATGTCTTAGCGGGTGTTGAAAAGTGAAAGAGTTGGCTCGCTAATAACTCGGGCATAGTTAAAATAAGTAAGCAGTCACTATCGTCTAACGTTTGAACTTTATTGCTTTCATTAGCCCAGATTAGGTTTGCTTTTATCACGAGAAGCGCCCTTTTGAGGCTTTGGGGCGAAAGCTTCTCACAGCGAAAATAAAAGTGATAGCCGTAAGACAAAGTACAACGGCTAGCGCGTTGTGTTCGAGTTTTTCATAGAGCGCAAATCGCAGTAATTCTACGCCGCTACTAAAGGGGTTAAAGGCGCAAATCTGATACAGCCATTCGCTGGCCTCACGCATTTTCCAAAGCGGGTATAGGGCGCTTGATAGAAAGAACAATGGGAAAATGACAAAGTTCATGACCCCGGCAAAGTTCTCTAGCTGCTTAATATAGTTTGCCAGTAACAATCCTAACGAACCTAAAAACAATGACAGTAGTGCAATAACAGGCAACGCATAAACGTATCCCAACGCAGATAGGCGTACATCCAGTAAAAGCGCAAAGGCAAAGAAGATGTACACCTGAATAGCGCTTACCAAGGTGTTGGCTATAAGCTTGCTGCCTAGCAGAAAAGGGCGGGGAACCGGGCTTAACAGCAGTACTTTCATGCTGCCCATTTCTCTGTCGTACACCATGGACAATGAACTTTGCATACTATTAAAAAGCACAATCATGGCGGCAAGCCCAGGTACAATGTACTCTTCGTACAAAATATAACTCTCGTAAGGCTCGGTCATTGAAAGACCGAGGGCCGAACGAAACCCTGCGGCAAAAACAAATAGCCAAAGCAGCGGGCGCACCAATGCACTTAACAGGCGTGTACGTTGCTGCCAGAACTTCAGCATCTCTCGGGTAAGTACGCCCACAAAACAGCGCCAATACATCAGGAGCCTTCCTGCATCAAATGCTGCCAAAGGTGCTCAATATCTTGTTGATGATACTTGGCTAACAACGCTTCACATTGGTCGTGGGCTAACACTCGTCCTTTTGATAAGACTATCAAGTTGTTGTTGTGCTTCACTTCTTCAAATAAATGCGTGGCCCATAGTACACTTACGTTTTGGGAATGAGCGAGTGCTTGTACTACCCGCAAAATAAGATGACGGGATTCTATATCTAAGCCAACGGTAGGCTCGTCTAATAGCAGCAAGGATGGCTTGTGAATAAGGCAGCGAGCTAATTCGACCCGACGTCTGTGCCCGCCATTTAAGTTGCGAATTTTTGTGTTGAGCTTACTCGTAAGATCGAGCTCGTCGAGCAGGCCTTGAATATGAGATAGCGCGCTAGCGGTACTTATGCCGTGGAGCGAAGCAAAGTAGGACAAATTTTGTTTTACTGATAAGTCGATATCTAAGGTACTTTGCTGAAATACCACGCCCATTTTCGCCATAATACTTGTGCGAGATTGAGACAGGGTAGCACCATCAAAGGTAATATTGCCTTGCGTGAGTTTTTGAAGGCCCGTAATAAGCGCAAATAAGGTACTTTTGCCTGCGCCATTTGGCCCAAGCAGCATGGTTAAGCCAGGTTTTAGGCAAAGGTCTATATTGTCCAGCGCGTGGTGGCCGCCGTACTGATGTGAAACCGCTTGAACCGCTATTTCCATTTAACCGCCACGCCCCAAGGGTAACGCCCCACTTTTACCGTATGCTCTACGTTTAACGTGTGGGTATTGATGACAGAAACATCACCGCTTACACCGTTAGTGGTCAGCAATAAAGACTGATCTTGGTTAAACGCTAATTGCCACACTCGTCGCCCAACCAAAATGTAGTCTTCCACTTCAAAGGTATCGGTATTGATGACCGCTATGCGATTCGCTGGGCCAAGCGCCACGAAGGCGTAGGGCTTATCTTTCATAAGCACAATACCCACTGGCTGAACCTTGTCGCGATAAACGCCTTTAATGGCAAAGGAAAGGGTCTTCACTTTTTGCTTTGTAGCAGTATCGAAAATACTGACGGTGCCACCTATTTCCGAGCTTACCCAAAGGTACTTGTCATCTCTGGTAAAGTGAGCATCTCTGGGTCTTGCGTCAACCAAGCTATTCGCAATATTTTCGTGCGTTTTGGTATCTATCCAGTGCACCATGTTAGTGGTTTCTGATGTGACGACCATCATGCTGCCGTCGTGACTCACAGCCAGCCCCTCAGGCTCTACGCCTACATCTATCTGAGAAATAACCTGAGCCGTTGGAATGTCGATAACAGTAAGAAGGGCATCGTCTTCATTAGCTGTGTAAATAGTGGTGCCGTTAGGATGTAATGCTATGGTTTCAGGATCTGCACCTGAGGGAAGATCGCCCACTATGGAATGGGTAGACAAATCCATAATTTGAATGCGATCAGCATCAGAGGCACAGATATACGCGTGGGACTGGTCTGCACTTAAAATAAACCCTCGGGGTCGCTCTCCAACCTCGATAGTTTCAACCACATCAAATGTCGTCATATCAATGACAGATAGCGTGTTGTCTTTTTCGTTAGTGACATACGCTTGAGGAAGTGCAAAGGCTTGAGGAAGTGCTATGGCAAAGGCTGCCATTAAACTGCCAAGCAAGAGTGCAAAGCGATAGCTCATAACTTGTCCTTACAGGTAGTGTGTGTTGCGCCTAATGTGTCCAGTTCGTTGGTTTGGTGCAAAAAGCCTTCAAGGGGCGCATGAGTCACCAGTGCGTCTTCGTGGGCCAGCGCAATAGGCTGACGAAATTGGTGGGTGTAGGGGCGAATAGAAAGAGGGCGACCTTTATAGGCACCCAGCGTATAGTGGTCGCTAAGCAAGGTTTTAAGTATTCCCTGCTGCTTTAAATTGCTTCCTTGCTGCGCAGCATTTGCCACCGCCGTTACCGCAAGATACGCGGCGAAGTCGACTTCATTCATGTGTCTGTTAAACCCGTCGTTAAAACGGCTTTGAAGCTGACGGGCGCCCCATTGTTCGTGGGTAAAGTGCCAACCTAGTGCTTTTAGGCCGGCAGCGCCTACCACAGGTACGGGATAATAGGTGTTAAAGGGTAGGCTATACGCGAATTGCGCCGCGCTATCAGCGGTAAAAACAGCCTGATAGGTTTCTCTTGTTCGCGTAAATTGAGGAATTTCAGCAAAGGCAGCCCTGCGTAAATCAAAACTGTCCTGCCACTGTTTAGTTTCAACAAGTGAAAGCTTGAATTTTTTAGCGCTGCGTTTAAACGCGGCTAGGTATGCAGCATCGTCAGCGGTTTTTCCGTAAACTGCAAATATCTCGTCAATACGCTTAGTGCGAAACCACTGGGCTAGCGCGTCGGCTTTCATCTGATAACTGGGGATTGTATGAAACAAGGGCAGGCGACATGAATTTTGTCTCAGCAAATCATCGCTATTAGCTACGTTAAAAAATACGGCATTAGGAAGCGTGCTTTGAATATTGGCAATCAACTGCTCAATTGAGGCAGCCTTTACCTTATCACTGCTTCGCATGTCCAGTAGTACAACGGGTGCAATGTTGCCTTGCTGATTGCT
>Ga0160422_10002812_pt1 | contig 10841 bp, 4 predicted proteins | sample Fk160mmetaG_FD_108192 | JGI IMG/M metagenome (GOLD analysis project Ga0160422, IMG submission 108192) | Marine microbial communities from the Central Pacific Ocean - Fk160115 60m metaG | ecosystem: Environmental > Aquatic > Marine > Oceanic > Photic zone | place: The Central Pacific Ocean... | reverse complement strand
TGACTGTCGGTGGTAACCACACCGATTTGACTGTCTCTAAATTCATAACTGACATCGTAACCACTCAGTGGCTGGAATAGGTTTGATGATTCCACTAGTTTCGCAGTTATGTTTACACTATCACCTCGATTAACAACAATTGCGTTAAGCGGTTGAATGGAATCAAACTGAGTCACTCCGAAAACAAACACCCCAGTTTCGATCGATGAACCAAGATAAAATCTTGAAGACCCATCTATGACTGAGATTACTAAGGTCTTGGCGCCTCGTAGCGTTCCGTTGTTCAAGGTATCAGTTGGCACAGACATGTTGAATGAGCCGTTGGATGTAGTAGCGAATGAACTAACCAAAGTTTCATTTTCATTATTCAACCAATTTGCTCTCAGGTTTACTGACTCAATTAAGTCTCGGCTATTATCATCATCATCAATAACCTTACCTGCAACATTGAAATCGACACCGGCAATAACATTACTTGGGATAAAGTCGATGCGAATGTCTGTATTACCTTGGATTGTGATGTTTAGTTTAGTTGTATTACCGGTGTGCCGAGAATTACCTTTGGCTAGTGGGTCTGTCAAATCATCACTGACACTAACAAGGATTTCATACGCACCAGGCGCAATTCCCGCTGCAGTCCAAGTCAGATTTGCAGTGCCGTTCTCATCAGTAAGAGAATTACCCATCGAGACATTAGAATTATTGAAATCAAAGTAAAATTCAACTGTGACCCCCTCCAGACGGCTCAAGTCAGCCAAGTCTGAGACTATGACTGATAGTTCTACATCATCGTTGGTCAAGGTTGTTAACTCACGAATCTCCCCAAGTTCAACAACAAATTCAGATTCTACACCAACTAGGACGGTCGGTGTAGGCAATGCCGAGATAGTACCAGTTGCCTCGTCAACTATTGGTTCTTCTGAGGCATAATATGGTCCGCCCTCAGGCTGTTGTGTGTAGAAATCAAATCGTATTTCAACATCATAACCATTTGAAGGCAAGGTTGTTGGCATGGTGATATTTTCAGAAAAGTTTGATGTTAGATTATCAACCACACCCTGCGCTAAATCGATGTTTCTACCGTCTTCGGTAACTAGCACCATGGAGTATTGTGTGATGTTATCACCAAGAATTGGGGTTTGGTATACCCCGTCAAATATCGAGCCATTAATCCATAGGTTGTCACCAAGGTGAGTCCAATCTTGACTGATTACTATGTTCCAGCCTATCTCACCTTTCACTCGCATTAATCCAACGCCTGATGAGGGTGAATAATCATCGCTGCCGTTGTATACAACTTGCAACACATAATCGCCAGCCACTAAATTAGGGTCAAGGCTGACTATTTTTTGAATCTGTCCGGAGAGATTGGAGGTTGTATTAAACCAGACTCCATCAAACAAGAAATCGTAATCCCCCACAGTTGATGCAACACCTTGCCCCCTATGGTCAGCAATAATCAACTCGAATAATCCGTCGTAGCCCCTTAATTGTGGTATCGATTCAAACTCAAATTGTAGGAAACTTTGCAATCTGTAGGGTGCACCAGTGGATAAATTGGCATCGTCCGTCGCTTGAATTGACTGCGGGATAAACCGTAATCTGACTTCAATTTCACCTGCGCCAAATGTCGCAAGTTGAGCGGTTAATTGTCGTTGTATAGCAAAAGTTCCGTTGACTGGCTCATTGAATATGTCGCTCCATGGGTTAAATGTGCCATTCTCTCTCATCGACAACACTAGTTGACCACCCATATCAACTGGGTTTGGCCCCAATGATCTAGCTGTTCCATTAACCCAAATATCTTGGTTGACCACAAATATGCTTTTATCTGATAGTGGGCCTTCAACAGTTGCTGTAAGATTTGGAGCTTCTCGAACATCCAAAGAAAGTGATAATGTTGATGGCCTGAGATGGAAGTCAGATACTGCGATTGGCGGATCAAACTGTTCAGACCATCCCTCGAACCATAACTCAGCAGAAATAAGTCCGAGTGTTTCAGTCTCATCTAGTTCGAGATTGATTGACCAAGCACCGGATGTAGTTACTATGCCAGATATATTGTTGGAGCCGTTGACGCTTGAGGTAAATGATAAGTAAATACTAGATTCGCCAGAGTCAAAAGAGTAACCAACTGGGACATTTTCATATTCAATCTGTCCTTGTATTGTTGTTGTTGAGCCGGCCCCGACTATCGGTGCACCAACAACTAGCGGGAACTCATGGGTAATTACCGAATCATCAGTTAGATTCACCCAACTGGAAAATAAAATTACATCCCTTGGAATTAACTCAAAAGCACTGTGTCTCAAAAGCAGCGAGTAAACACCCGGGTCTAATTCAACGGATAGAATGTCGTTAAATGTGAAATTGCCATTAGCATCGGTTGTCACTTGACCAACTGATAGTTCTTCGGTTAATTCTGCGGAAGGATTCGAAAATGGCACAAGGAACGCAGATAGATTATAATTAGGAATTTGGGTTGAGTTATCGGCAAAGACAAATTGTCCGGAGAATTCGAATCTGTCAGTTAAATCGCGATCAATACTCAATGGAGTTATTGTTTGATTGCTTATGGTTAGGTTTTCTGATTGCGGGCAAGAATCAAATGGCACCCAGCCTAAATCTATTATTCCGGCCCCAGTATCAAATGATAGTTTTACTTCGCCCCACGACGAGAAATCATTGGTTGTTACCGTATATCCAACACCATTCCATTCACCACCCACATAACCAGTGACATATCTGGCTGGCAAACCTGCTAATCGAGCCATTGTAACAAATGCAGTATTGTAATCACTACACTGGCCAATGCCGTTATTGATTAGGTAGCTAGTAACATCAACGCCGGTAGGTCTGGGTGTGGGCGTGTGATACAAGTTGAAGTTGTATGTCTCATTGCCTTCCCGCAAGAATTCACTAAGTGTACTTGCGACAGTATAGGCATCCTGTGAGGTGGCATTCTGCACGATAGAACTAACTGTTTCAGTTACCACGAATTCTGATGATTGTTGGTCATTGAAGCTGTCTGGAACAATTAATTGATAATCAAAACCTTGAGACACCTGCGAGTTTGCTGATAATGAACTCCAGTCTAGGAAATATTCTTCCTGTCTAAGGTTCAGTCTACTTATCTCGCCAAAATCAACCCTGATATTATGAGTGTCATTGGAGCGTTGCAACGTTGCAGCCGGGTCTGACCAGAAAGTAATGTTTCGATAATAAGAGGATACTGGTAGATTTCCAACCCCAATCAATTGATTGTAGGTTATTTCCCAGTCCACCGTACCGTTGGACAAACTATCTTCTGGCAGTTGACTGGAATTATCAACATTTGGCACCAATGGCGTAAACGGGTGTACATCCTGTAAATTTGCATATGTAGAACCGGTGTAGAAGTCATTGGTGTTCAACCGCCATCTGTGGACTTGGTTGATGTCGACATCTCCTGTTGTATTGTTCGCCCAGAATACAATTCCATCATCAACAATGTCATCTGTTGGGTCAAACGGGTCGAAGGGAGAGTTAACACACAAAGTTCCCCAAAATGCTACCGGACATTCGTCGCCATCAATCATACCACCGCCATCCGTGTCGGGGTTAGTCCAATCAGTTCCGGTTAGATTCTCGATAGCATCCGGTATGCCGTCACCGTCAAAGTCTTCCGGCAATACATCATCTAGCGGGTTTGACTCTGGGTTCGTGCCGTCCGAATATTCAGTTCTATCATCAACACCCCCACTGTCGGTATCAAACAAACTTGGGTTAGTCACCCATGCATCTGTGCTACCGTTACCTATGCCAATCCAAATTAAGTCACAACCGATAGTATCTTCAAAATAATTGTTCAGCGTATCACCATCATCATCCAAAAGGTTACTACAGGGCTCATTGGGATCTGTTGAGTCAAATACCTCATCAAAGTCACTAACTCCGTCTGCATCAGTATCGACTAGATTTGGATTTGAGAACCAACCGTACACTCCCAGTATTTCTTCCCAATCTGCTAGACCATCACCATCTGAGTCCTCATAGTCGTCGTCGCAATATTGTTGAGTTGTGGTTATGGTTCCTGCTGCAGTTGCATCGGTATGACAAAAAGAGCCATTTCTATTCACGACTTCGGTTACTCCCGGTGATGGACCCACCGAAACCGCGACCAAAGCCTGTCCTGAGATCAATCCGTAGTTGAACGGAGTAAGTGTTCCAGACAGATTATACCATCCTACACCACCTTCGGGGTTGAACCCAGAGGTATCCTGGATAGACAACAGAGAATTTTGGGAATCCCAAGTAGTAATTGTTGTTGCAAAATTAACAAACGAATTACACGGGTCTGTTCCGTGAGTCACATTTAGTTCCTCACCATCATTAACTCCGCCAAAGTCTGAATCAGCGACATCCCATAGCGTACAAGACAGATTCTCCTCCCAATTTTGTAAACCATCTTGGTCCTGATCGCCTGAATCTTCCTTCCTTGTAGGGTCTGTTTCACCTGGATCTAATACCCCGTTGCTGTTGTTGTCCTCTTCACCGTCGTCAAGTTCATCGCCATCGGTATTGTTGTTGCGCGGGTCACTGGCCTGTGCCGGATTACCATACAATCCGTTGACCTCAACCCCGTCAGGAATTCCATCATTATCGGTATCTGAAGCAGTTGGGTCAGTCAACAAGACCAGTGCTTCATAGGAGTCATTTAGTCCGTCATTATCGCTATCTGCTCTTTGCGGGTTTGTTGAGGTAATGCCGTCAACTTCTGCGGTATATGTTGCACAACCACCCGGGCCAACACCGGTTACTGGGTCGCAAGGGGATGTTGTTTCAGTTGGATTTCCTTCAGTTCCAGGACGGAAACATGGTACGGAGCCGCACATTGTTGTCCAAGTTGGATTGATATATTCAAGTAAGTTGTTCAATCCATCGCCGTCTGGGTCACCATTAGGCCCATCAAAGTTTGATGGCGATGTGGCATTAAGCCCGTTTGCTGCTTCCCAGCCGTCGGGCATTCCATCACCATCGGTGTCCCATCCATTTACATCCTCATCGATTAACCCGTCGCCATCATCATCATCAGATGCGCAGTCTGCATCGCCATCACCATCAGGGTCGGCTGAATCAACCAGACCGTCTTGATCATCGTCAAAGCCGTTAGCACAAATGTTGCCGACTGGATCCTCATCGCACAATATTGTATTGCCGTTGCCATCAGCACCAACTGTACCACAACCGAGACGCTGATATTGTAGCGAATCTTCTTCGTTCCAGTTACTGACGGGAACCGTACCATTCCACCATATACCGTTGTCCAATAGATTTGGCGTGGCAGGATTATCCCAACCGATCGGCATCAAGTAAGTATACTCTTGGAGATTAGACATGCCATCACCATCTGGGTCACCAACAGCGCCGTCGTCATTGGCACTTGACAGTGGGTCAAGGCCATACTTCCATTCCCAACCATCTGGTAGTCCGTCATTATCGGTATCTGGGTCATTGGGGAATGAATTTATTAGATACTCCAACCCATAAGTTAGCCCATCGCCATCTTGGTCGGTACTCGAGGCACTGGCCTCAATGGCAAAGAAATTTATCGACGCTATCGAAGCAAGAAGCATCAGTGAAATTAACGAAAGTGATTTGATAGCATCAATGTGTTTAGTTACCTGCAAATTTGCAGCCGGACTATACACTGATGAGCGCTTACGCATGTTACCAACATGTGTGGGCTGTTTTTATAATTGATAAGGCAAATGGTACGATGTTCATACAATGAGTCGTAATAACAGAAATTTGGGTTCAGATATTATCCAGCTCATCTAGCAGTTCTAGGTCGTCATCTTCGGTGACAGGAGCGGGTATCTCCATTTCTAGTTCATCGGTTTCATCATCAGCCTTCTCTTGCTCTTCTAGTGGTATTTCAACGACTTCAGCAGCGGATGAATCATAACGACCACGACGATATACTGCAAGCACAAATAACAACACTAATCCAGCGCCGAGCAACATAGTTTGTGGTTCGGGATCATACAACTCGTTCATGAGGCATCCCAATCCAGAGCACTCAGTCTTGAAAGTGAACTTCGATAGTTGAGTAAATGAGACATTATATGGCACTTCGTCATCCATTGGAGTAACCTTGAGTATAAATTCAACATCGGTGCCATCCTTGAGTTTATCCGGGGCAGTCAATTCTACAAAGAAATCCTTGCTGGTGTAGGCAGGCATAGTTAACAGCAAAAACCCACCACCATCTTGCGACGATGAAGCAGAAATCTCACCTTGCCAACCGAGTGGTTCCTCTAACTCTATTACAACATCCAATGGGACATTGTTATCATTGGCGATTCTAAATTCGATGCTTCTGGATTCCAGTGACGAGAATCTGGTATATTCACTCTTCTGGGTTATTGGCAAACGGCCGGGTTGAACATCCTCTTCCACTTTTACCACAATGGGCAGATCAAAGTAACGAGCCTCATTTGAATCAACTCCCTCCTCAGAGACCTGTAGGTAAATAGTTTGATTGCCAGCCTCAACATTTTCTGGCAGTGTTATGCCCAATGTAATATCTTCATACGTCTCAGATGCCAGATTAATTACGATGACATCAGCACCACTTGAATCCTTGATGCTGTAATCCCATGAACTATAGCCTTCATCTGCGTCTATGTTTCTTTGCAAGTCCTTGGGGTTGACAATGCGCCATGTCGTTTCTCCAGCAATATCACTGGTATCCGAAATTCTAACAGTGTAGTCGATGAATTCTCCCGGGTCGACTGGTCCAACCACACCTAAGGTGCCGCCATCGCTATCCGAAATCACCTCAGCCAGAATACCGAAGGTTCGATGGACAGTGAACATGCTATCGGTTTTTAGTTCAGAATCACCAGAACTAGTCGTCTCTAACGAAACTAGTCCAATGTCTTGTGAATCCCGGTCGGATGGTGGATATATTTCCATTCTTACCGTCAATATGTCGTGCGAGCCAATGTCAGGAGTTACAGAGTTTATACCCTCCTCAGTCAATTCCATTCCTGTGTCATTATCGAAGAACTTGTATTGCCATGAAGTAGGCATTTCGTTAACTCTCATGAAGAAAGAGTCAGTGTCGAATCCTGAATTGAAGATATCGATATAGAACTCGCCGACTTCGTCAGCGTCAATGTAGTGAGATAGTGTTTCATCGTAAAAATCCGGTCTGGTCGAATCAGAAATTTGTATTTGGTGCTCCTCATCCTCATAAATCGACACGCGTGGTGGAGCATAAACACCAACCTCTTCAATGTTTAATATTATCTCAACCACGGCAACTTCGGTGGTTGTTCCGTCAATATCAGCAAATGCTCGGGCTTCAATCTCTAATTTTTCTGGAGTGTTTGATAGGTCACCTTCTGGGACATCAATTTGTAGAATAGGTCTAGCCGTTGTTCCACCACCCTGCAACGAGTAACCCTCTGGTTTATCCCAAATTGGGTCAGACCAAGAAGAGGGAAGCGATCTTGCTAGATCGAATTCTACATCCAAATCAGATGATGTTGAACCAGTATGTTCTACCAAAAATTCCACACTAGAGGTTTGTCCCGGCGCAATCAAGACAGTATCTGGTTGGTTACTAGGCAATGATAGGTAAATTCCATGCTCCATAAATTCTAGACCCTGATGCTCAAATAATACCGTATGACCCTGAATGTCCTTGATTTCCAGCGTCACATCATATTCGCCCGGTTGGATGCCCTGGTTGAAAACATAAGTGAAATTGCCTACCAGACCATTGTTGTCAAGAGTCAGGTCGTCATCTTCAAATTCCTCGTTGAAAACTGTGGTTGCTCCTTCGTTAGCACTGAGAATCAAGTTTACGCTTTCGATATCATCGCGGCCAAATGCGTCCTTTACTTGCAGAGTAAATTGCATTTCTCTAAACTCTTGACGATGATTAGGAAACCACTCAAGAACTTCTGAGTCTGTCCAACCGGCGCCTGGTCGATGAACTTTGACTGCTGAGTTAGCAAGAGCGTTTGCTTTAACCTCTAATTTTGAAAAACTGCTAGTGGAATCGATGTCGCCGAATTGAACCTCAACATCGCAATTCTCCCCGCCCCCGGTGATGCCGCCACCACCTTGGCATCCATCAATAGTTGCGTCGATTTCAAGGCCCAGCTTCTTACCGTTTTCAACCAAAAATCCCGCTTCAGGAATCTCAAAATTGATGACGTTTACTGCGTAATTACAGGAACCTCCGCCGATTCCACCAAAGCCACCGCCCTCGGTGCATGGATCATCTAAATTGAGGACGACTTGTTCAACGGTGGAGCTCCCAGATTTCAGTTTGAAAGTCACATCCGTGGTTGCACCATCGTTGCCAGTAAATTTTAGGTATATCGACAGCTCGATATAATTACTCGCTCCTTCACCGAAAAATCTGATGTCACTAATCATTTCGTTAGTGTAAAACTCAACTGTCGATAAGACGCTTAATTCCTCGGACGAACCGTCTGGCTCTGCGGTTGATATCGACCCTTCCCCACCAGAACCCGAAGTCGGTGTGTCAATAAACAGGTCGTATGACTCATTTGAGGAACTTGAGCCAAATACGTTTGAATCGGCCAACGAGACGGGGTTTATTGTCCCAGTGTGGCCTAAAATTGGCATTACTGATGCCAGAATCAATATGACAATTGCAGATGAAATAAGCCGGGCGCCTGCGTTGTCATCATCGTGCGACATGGTGTTCACAAATCCGGCTGATAACTGGACGGTTAAACGGTTTTGGGTTATTGTTTCAAAATTGCGTGGTTTTATTTCATGGACGATTCCTGCAAGATACCAAAAATTAGACACCATCTATCCGAATCAATCGGGCGAAGATTTATCTCATTCCCAGCCGTGATAGACACATGGAACAAACCGATGGGAAGACATTAGTTACCCATGGGGATACGACGGATTCACCTGCACTTCCAAGCGACGCTAATCCGCCGGCGGAGAAAAAATTCGCTGACCTAAATACCAAACAAAGATTAAGTGAAGTTATGGTAAATAATTCAAATTCAGGGCTGGCGCTGGCCTTGATTATTGCGGCATTGATACTTGTGCCATTTGCTTTAAATTCTGATTCTTGGCTTACTCGGAATATTGATACTGATGATTTTTGGGGTACCACAATGACCCAAGACATCCATATAACACTCAGTGATGTGACCATCGAAACCTGTGCTGATGGTACAGATTGTGAAACCGAATCTAAAACTTTCGAAACTGTTTACAATAATTGTAGTGAAGAGATGAAACTCGATGGGGCCAGCAATTCAGAGATTGACCAACAATGTGGTTTATGGGAAGAATTTGACAATGCTGGTTTCATTGCATCAAATCTATTATTTGTCTCAACCATGAGTCTAGTTTTTGCGCTAGTCATCCAAGGACGTGCAATGCTTGGAAACCCATCAATCATGCCGAGTCTAATGGCAGCAAGCTCAGGAATATTGATCATTGGTTCTATCATAACGTGGAATAGTTCGCTTCCTGAAATTGCCGACAACCTAAATTGGAGTGCTGGACCTAATCAAGGAATTTTAGCCGGCATCCTAGCAATTGGCGCATCGATAGTGCCGATAGTTGTTAGCAAACTAAACATGCAAAAGGACGCTGACGACTCTGAAGAGTCTGAGTAACTAATTACTAACTATTCTGCATCCAAGTTATGTATACACAACTGACCACTAAGAAAAACATCGCGACAAGACATATGGAATACCAAATCCAATCTCCTTCAACATCTGGCTTTGCCATACCAGAATCTGGATCTATGGCATCAAAACTGTCATCATCCATGTTGCTTCTTACAATCACCCACATACAAATTTTTTCTCTGACGAAATTATCCTTTTCTAAATTAGCCATTTTCTCGGTCCTAAACACACTGTTGACAACATGAAGATGCGATTATTTCCCTTCTAATGGTAAAGTTGAACACCCAAAGGAAAACTATGACCCGCAAAAATACAACATTATTGAGAAGTCAAATATCTTTGAAAGTAAATTAAACCGTCTCAATCACAGTCAAAGCATGAGCCAATTACCAGTTATCAGGATGTGGATAACGAACAAAAAGACCAGAAAAATATCAACCTCAATGAGCGAAGCATTAGAGGATTTCCTTTCCGTTGCAAAAAAGCACGGTTGCGTCGGTTCAACATTTGCTGAGGATGACCAACGAATCATTGTATTCACAAGATGGCTAAGCGAATCGATACTGGAGGAATTTCGCTCTTCGAGTGACTATCGCACGAAGGAGGGGAAAATAATCGAGGCTTTTACTGACGCAGGTTTTGAAATTCCTGAAGACATATTATTTAATTCAACAGGAAATATACTGTTCAGTAATTGATTAAACTAGATACTTTTATCGACTCATATATCAATTCAAGAAAGCATTATTGAATATCATACTCAAACAAACTTCGGTCTAGGCATTGCTGTTTCTGTTAATTATGCAGGTGTGGGGCTAGGGCCCACTTTTTTTACTCAAATCCAAAGCTTCCGAAATTACCGTGTTTCGGTAATATTTTGTCGGTGTAATATATCAGGAATATGTGATAGTAGTTTGTTGGGAATACCTCCACAATTCGTATCCGTTAGTTCCGTCGTAGGCTCTGAAATAGAGTTCATTGTTGAAGACGGTTAGATCTCCGGGGTCACTGTTGTCACTTCCAGAATAGATATCAGCAACCATACTTGGAGCATTGACTCCATCATACTTCCACAATTCGTCTCCGTTAGTTCCGTCGTCGGCTTCAAAATAGAGTTCATTATTGAATACGGTTAGGTCATAGGGGGAACTG
>Ga0160422_10002808_pt1 | contig 10853 bp, 7 predicted proteins | sample Fk160mmetaG_FD_108192 | JGI IMG/M metagenome (GOLD analysis project Ga0160422, IMG submission 108192) | Marine microbial communities from the Central Pacific Ocean - Fk160115 60m metaG | ecosystem: Environmental > Aquatic > Marine > Oceanic > Photic zone | place: The Central Pacific Ocean... | reverse complement strand
TTCCCAAAGGAGTTGCGTCTTTGATTTTACCTTTTCTTTTAACCAATGACGCAACTCCTTTGGGAATAATTTTATATTTTTCCATTGCTGCAGCTGAGGCAATGGAAAAATATAAAATTATTCCAAAAGGAGTTGTCTCGATTGTTAAAAAAAAAGGTAAAATTAAAGTAAAAAGAATTCATGATATCGAAGCAAAAGTTAAGCATGATGTTATAGCTTTTCTAACATCGATTACTGAGCAGGCTGGGATTAAAGCAAGATACCTGCATCAAGGGATGACATCATCTGATGTATTAGATACTACTTTAAATATTCAACTGGTACAGTCGGGTAAAATTTTATTAACCGATATTGATAAAATTTTATCTGTTTTGAAAAAACAAGCTAAAAAATACAAAATGACACCATGTATTGGAAGAAGCCATGGCATTCATGCAGAACCGATAACTTTTGGATTAAAACTTGCATCATTCTATGCAGAATTTAAAAGAAATAAAGAAAGATTAAAAAATTCAATAGATAATATTTCTACTTGTGCAATTTCGGGTGCGGTTGGTACTTATGCAAATATAAATCCAAAGATCGAGATATATGTTGCAAAAAAATTAAAATTAAAACCAGAAACAATTTCCTCCCAAATAATTCCAAGAGATAGACATGCTCAATATTTTACGACACTTGGTATTATTGCCAGTTCAGTTGAGAGAGTAGCAACTGAAATAAGACATCTTCAAAGATCAGAAGTTTACGAAATCCAAGAATATTTCTCAAAAGATCAGAAAGGTTCATCGGCAATGCCACATAAAAAAAATCCTATACTTTCAGAAAATTTAACTGGACTTGCAAGAATAGTTAGGGGGCATGTAATTCCTGCGTTAGAGAATGTAGCTTTATGGCATGAAAGAGATATATCTCATTCAAGTGTTGAAAGAAGTATTGGACCGGACGCTAATATAACTTTAGATTTTGCATTGGTAAGGTTAGCAAATCTTTTAGACAAAATGATTGTATACCCAAAAAAAATGTCAGAAAATCTTAACTTCACTAGAGGATTAGTGTTTTCCCAAGAAGTAATGTTGGAATTAACTAAAACAGGAATGTCTAGGGAAAAAGCTTATAAGCTAGTTCAGAACCACGCAAAAAAAAGTTTAGTAAACAAAGTAAATTTAATCGAGTTATTAAAAAAAGATAAAAATATCACTAATAAAATGCCTGTTAAAAACATAGAGAAAATTTTTAATTATAATAAACATTTTAAAAATGTGGGTTATATATTTAAAAGAGTTTTTAAATAATGAAAAAAGGAAGAAAATTATACGAGGGAAAAGCAAAGATTATTTATGCTTCAAACGAGAAAAATTTAGTAATTCAACATTTCAAAGATGATGCTACTGCATTTAATAACAAAAAAAGAGCCAAAATTGATGGAAAAGGAATTTTAAATAACAGAATATCTGAACATATTTTAAATTACCTTGGTCAAGTTGGTATTAAAAACCACTTAGTAAAAAGAATTAATATGCGAGAGCAATTAATAAAGTTTGTTGAAATTATACCTATAGAATTTATTGTAAGAAATATCGCAACAGGCTCGTTAACCAAAAGATTAGATATTGAGGATGGAACTGTTTTAGAAAACCCTTTGATTGAGTATTGTTATAAAAAAGACGAATTGGGAGATCCATTGATTGCAAAAGAACATATCTTCGCTTTTAATTGGGCTTCAAGAAAAGAAATTGAAAAAATTGACAAGTATCTTTTAAGAATGAATGATTTTATGATTGGGATGTTTAGGGGTATTGGGATTAAGTTAGTAGATTTTAAAGTAGAATTTGGAAGATATAAGAATAACGGTAAAACTGAAATTATATTAGCTGATGAGATTAGTCCTGACACTTGTAGATTGTGGGATATATCATCAGACAAAAAACTTGATAAAGATAGATTTAGAAAGAATTTAGGTAATGTGATGCAAGCTTATCAAGATGTGGCTAGAAGACTTGGTATTTTACATGAAGAATCAAATATAAGAACTGTAAAGTTTCCTAAACCTAAAGCAGTGAAAATTAAAAAAAAATAAATGAAAATCAAAATTATAGTTACTCTTAAAAATGGAGTACTTGACCCTCAAGGTAAAGCGATACAACAAACTTTAAACGGAATGGGATTTAATGACGTAAAAGATGTTAGACAAGGCAAATACTTTGATATCGATATAAATGAAAAAGATGAAACAAAGGCTAAAAGTAAAGTTGATGAAATGTGCAAGAAACTTTTGGCTAATCTAGTTATAGAGGATTACAAAATTTTATAGTAGATGAAATCTGCAGTCATAATTTTTCCCGGCTCAAATTGCGATAGAGACATGGATGTTGCGCTTAAAAAATACGGATTTAAAAACAGTATGATATGGCACGATGATATAACTCTACCAAAATGTGATTTGGTTGTATTACCAGGAGGTTTTTCATACGGAGATTATTTAAGATGTGGAAGTATTGCTGGAAAATCTAAAATAATTAAATCTGTTATTGATTTCGCAAATTCAGGCGGATTGGTTTTAGGTGTGTGCAATGGTTTTCAAATATTAACTGAAACCGGTCTATTACCGGGAGTTTTGCAGCAAAATAAATATTTAAATTTTATATGCAGAAATGTCTACGTTAAGATTAACGATAAAGAAAATAAGTATTTCAAAAATATCAAAAAAGAAATTTTAGAACTTCATATAGCACATAATGAAGGCAACTATTTTTGTTCAGATGAGGAATTTAAGACTATTGAAGAAAATAATCAAATTGCACTTACATATTGCAATTCTGAAGGAAAAAGTAGCGAAAATTATAATCCTAATGGTGCAATAAAAAATATTGCAGGAATATTTAATAAAGAAAAAAATGTTTTAGGAATGATGCCTCATCCAGAAAGAATGATCGATAAATATTTATCTGGAGAAGATGGTTCAGTTTTTTTTGAAAATTTAATAATGAATGTCAAATAATGGAAGTTAACGAACAAGTTGCAGTAGATCATGGTTTGACCAAAGAAGAATTTAAAAAAATAAATAATCTTCTTAAAAGAAAACCTAATATTACAGAACTAGCTATATTTTCAGCAATGTGGAATGAACACTGCTCTTATAAATCATCTAGAATACATTTAAAGAATTTACATACAAAAGGATCAAAAGTTATTCAGGGTCCGGGTGAAAATGCTGGTGTTGTTGATATTGGTGACGATGATGCAATAGTATTTAAAATTGAAAGCCATAATCATCCGTCTTTTATTGAACCATATCAAGGTGCAGCAACTGGCGTTGGTGGAATAATGAGAGATGTATTCACCATGGGTGCAAGACCAATAGCTAATCTAAATTCAATTCATTTTGGATCAACTCAACATAAAAAAACTAAAAATTTATTAAGGGGTGTAGTTAAAGGTATTGGTGGATATGGAAACTGTATTGGAGTTCCTACTATTGCTGGCCAAACTAATTTTGATGAGTCTTATAATGGGAATATTCTGGTGAATGCAATGACCCTTGGCTTAGTTAATAAAAATAAAATTTTCTATTCCCAAGCTGCAGGTTTAGATAAGCCTGTAATTTATGTAGGTTCAAAAACTGGAAGAGATGGAATTCATGGAGCAAGTATGGCTTCTGCAATATTTGATGACAAAATTGAGGAAAAAAAACCTACAGTTCAAGTCGGTGATCCTTTTACGGAAAAATTATTGTTGGAGGCATGTTTAGAACTTATGAAGGAGGATTCAATTATTTCAATTCAAGATATGGGTGCAGCAGGTTTGACATCGTCAAGTGTTGAGATGGCTTCAAAAGGAAAACTTGGAATTGAATTAGATCTTAGCAAGGTTCCATGTAGAGAAGAAAAAATGACTCCTTACGAAATAATGCTGTCTGAAAGTCAAGAAAGAATGTTGATTATTTTAGAAAATGGAAAAGAACAAAAAGCAAAAGAAATTTTTGATAAATGGAATTTAGATTTTGCTGTTATTGGCAAAACTACAAATACAAAAAACTTAGAGCTTATTTTTAATAGAGAAAAAGTTGCGGAAATTCCAATTTACTATCTTGCTGAAAATGCTCCGATGTATGATAGAAAATGGAAGAAAACTAAGTTACCTCAAAAAATAAATTATCCGAAAGATATTTTTAAATCACTTAAATTAGAGAGTACTTTGACTAAAATTTTATCTAATCCAAATGTTTGTGATAAAAAATGGATCTGGGAACAATATGATCACACTGTTATGGGAGATACAATTCAAAAACCAGGTGGAGATGCGGGCGTTGTAAGAGTACATGGAACAGAAAAGGCAGTTGCTGCATGTGTTGACTCATCAGCCACATATTGCTTTGCACATCCTTTAACTGGAGGAAAACAAGTAGTTTGTGAGAGCTGGAGAAATTTAATTTCTGTTGGTGCAAGTCCAGTAGCAATAACCAATTGTCTAAATTTTGGTAATCCAGAAAAGGAAAAAAATATGGGAGAATTTGTAGAATGTGTTGCTGGAATATCTGAGGCCGCAAAATATCTTAACTTTCCAGTGGTTTCTGGAAATGTTTCTTTTTATAACGAAACAAAAGACAAAGGAATTAAACCAACACCCTCTATTGGTGGAATAGGCTTATTAAATAACTACAAAAATATGATGACCATGAATCTTAAAAGTGAGGGAAATATTTTGCTTGTAATTGGAAAAACAGAGGGTCATTTGGATCAAAGTATTTTCTCAAGAATTGTTTTACTTGAAAAGAAAGGACCTCCTCCTGAGGTTAATTTATTTAATGAAAAAAATAATGGTGAAACTGTTCTAAAATTATCCAATGAAAACTTAATTGTTTCTTGTCATGATATTTCAGTTGGGGGAATATTAACCGCTTTGTCAAAGATGTGCATAAAGGGTAATAAAGGTGCGAAAATAAATTCACAGTTAAAACTTTTAAATAAATTCAACTATTTTTTTGCAGAAGATCAGGGAAGATATATTATTGAAATCCAAAAAGAGAGTTTGGACAAGGTAAAAAAAATATTAGGAGAAAACTCGGTATATTTCGATGAATTAGGAGTTGTAGCTAAAGACAATTTAGAATTTAAAGATGACTTAAATATTAGTATAAAAGATTTAGGGAAAAAATATAAATCATGGTTAGAAAATTATATGGTTAATTGATATGGCAATGGATTTAAAAGAAATAGAGAAATTAATAAAAGAGGCATTTCCAGACGCATCTGTTGAAATACAAGATTTAGCTGGAGACGGTAATCATTATTCAGCGACGGTCATTTCGTCTCAATTCCAAGGAAAGTCTAAAATTCAACAACATAAAATGGTATATAATTCCTTAAAGGGTAAAATGGGTAATGAGTTACACGCACTAGCCCTTAAGACTAAGGAGAAAAATGGATCAGCAAACTAAAGACTTAATTTCAAACGAAATAAATGAAAACGAAATTTGTTTGTTTATGAAAGGTACTCCAGACGCACCTCAATGTGGTTTCTCAATGGCTGTTGCAAATATTTTAAAATTAATGGATGTAAAATTTAAAGGTGTAAACGTTCTTGAAAATCAAAATCTTAGAGAAGGCATAAAGGAATTTAGCGATTGGCCAACTATTCCACAATTATATGTTAAAAAAGAATTTGTGGGAGGATGTGATATTGTAAAAGAAATGTATGCAAGTGGAGAACTTGCAAAGCATTTCGAAGATAATCAAATTTCTTATAAAAAATAACTAGAAATTTTTTGACAAACCAGCAAAGATATTTCTGTCATTTGTGTTTAGTATAGAGTGGTTAAGATCTACTTTTAGGTCTAATAAATTAAACTCTTTAGTAAAATTAATTCCAGCCATAAGTTCCTCATTAATATTCATTGTGTAACCTGTATTATCTTGATTTAACTGGGCACCAAAATTAAATTTATTTGTTTGTTCATTCTGATCCCCTTCCCTTCTTTCAAAGCCAAAAGTAATATTTACTCCATTGGAGTTTTCGTGGTTAAAACCAAAATTATAAATATAAATTTCTTCAGATTGGACATTTCCTGTGAAAGTATATGTTGTATTTGGATCTGATACGTAATTCATTTTTGCATCCGTGGAACTACTAAAATCTAATCCATACCTAATTGATCCAAAAGGTTTAAAAGTACTATTTCTATAATTAATAAAGTTATTAAATCCTAACCCTATGGAAGCAAAACCATTTTCAATTGTTTGTTTTTCATAATTCAACGCATCAGTGCCATCCTCTGAATAAGCATCCAATTCTGTATATCCAACATCTATTTGCGCTGTAGGTATTAAGTTTAGGTTACCTTTTTCTACAACTTTACCATAATTAAGAGATGCAAAATATTGGTCTCCCTCCCTATTACTTTCAAATGTATTTGTTGATCCTCTTCTCGTTATGTCGCTTCTGATGGTTCCAACACCAATTAAACCTTCAATAAAATTATTATTATTTCTTGGAAAAGTTCCATAAATTGAAAAATTATAATTTTTACTATTTACACCAGATCCATTCGTCCCAATTAAAGCCTCGCTTTGACTTAGTTGGAGAGAATATCCGTATAGTTTATTTTCATTTACTTTTTTATCCATACCAAAAGCTAAAGAGTAAGTATCTGCTTTTTTAGCTGAAGAATCTGACGAAGCTCCAGACCGACTAGTGCTTAAAGAAGCATCCATCCATATCGACCAAGGATTATTATTTTTAATCGAATTATTAGATGCTTGTATAGCTTTTATAGCTGAATTTAATAAAGCATGACCAAGATCTATTTTAACATTATTTTGAGATAAGTTGTTAGAATTTCTATTGAACCTTAAGTAATCAAGCCTCTCCGACACCATACTTACAGACTGTATAAAGTCATTGCTCGCTAATTCTGATTGGGCATTAATAGAGCCTACTACGACTTTATCCTTTGTTGGATTTGACTTAGACGTAGTTGTAAAACTTAATGCAGTTGTTGAACTAATTCCTGCATAAGAATTACTTGAAGCATCGTCAAATGCAGTTGCATCTATTAATACATAATATTCTGTTCCATATTCAAAATCGTTTGATGGGCTTACAGTTATTTCAGACGATCCAGTTCCAGAAACATTAGAGCCTGTAACATCAATTTGTTCAACTGTACTATCATCACTCGATTTTTTGATTGTAATATTTCCGGTTTCAACATCAACACTCTCACTAAAATTAAGGACTATGTCACTATCTATAGAAACATCTTCTGAGTTATCAGTTGGCGTTGATGAACTTAATGTTGGGTTGTCTGAATCAACTGTTGTAAAACTTAAAGCAGTTGTAGAACTTATACCTGCATAAGAATTTCCAGCAGAATCGTCAAATGCGCTTGCGTCTATTAATACATAATATTCTGTTGAACCACTCAAATTTGAAGACGGGTTGATTGTAATTTGTGTTCCACCAGACCCAGAGACTTGTCCTCCTGTTACATCAATAGCCTCAACTGTTGAATTATCTGATGTTTTTTTGATTGTGATATTTCCACTTTCAGTATCTACATTTTCGTCAAAATTAAGCACTATATTTGCATCCACAGCAACTCCTGTCGCATTATCTGCAGGAGTAGATGAGCTTAAAGTTGGCGCAGTGTTATCTACGGTAGTAAAATTTAAAGCAGTCGTGCTAGATATTCCTTCATATGAGTTACTTACGCTGTCATCAAAAGCGGTTGAGTCAACTAACACATAGTATGTCTCGCCTCCTGAAAAGTTTGATGATGGAGTAATCGTTATTTGAGAAGATCCTGAGCCTGATACTTGTCCACTAGTTACATTAATTGTTTCAACTGTTGAATTGTCAGATGTTTTTTTAATGGTAATATTTCCACTTTCAGCATCAACATTTGAGCTAAAGTTAAGAACAATTGTTGAGTCAACTGCAACACTGGTTGCATTATCAGCTGGCACTGACGAACTTAATGTTGGTGGAGCAGTGTTCTCTGTATTATATAGGGTCTGAACTTCTGAGGCACTCAAGTCTGTTTTCCATAATCGTAATTCATCAGCTGATGCATTTAGCCTATTACCCCCGGTCCAATCCATAAAATTTCTGCCAAGAACTAAACCGTAGTCTTGTATTCTAAAAACATTTGATAAAGTTTTTGTGCCAACTACAGAACCATCAATATATATTTTTCTGGTATTGCTACCATCCCAAGTGACTACATAATGATGCCAATTGCCATCACTATTTTTTCCACCTGTAGAAACATTATAACCTCTATTACAACTATTAAATTGAATATTGCTAGCCAGTCTAACGACTGCACCGTATCCACCAGATCCACAAGATATCATTCCACCAAAAGCAAACAAATCCATTGTTGTGCTTGAGGATGATTTTGCCCAGACACTAATAGTAAAAGCATCCCTAATGCCCATTCCATTATTTGTGGGAAGTGTTTCGGTACCGAAATAAATCCAATCTCCATCTCCATCAAAAATATAAGCGGAATTGGAATTTCCAAATCTATCTGTTGTTAGTTGAGGGTCTCCAGTTATTTCGCCATCATATCCATTTCCACTGCTATCAGTTGCATCCCCAGAAAATGGATAGTATGCAACAATATTACTAGATTGAGGAATCGCTCCAAATGAAAAATTATTTAAAAATGAAATTAATATTAAATATAAAAAAAAAAAGTTTTTATTAATTTTCATAATTTGATCCTAGAAGAATTTAACTTTTTTAATTAATTCATCTAGTTAATTATTATGACGTTTTGACATATCAGAATTTACTTGAAACCTCAAAATTGATACCATAATCAGGGATATTACTTAATAAATTGTAATTTGATCCAAGATTAACGTCAAAACCTTTAATTTTCCGTTTGTAGGAAATTAGTGCATTTTCATCACGTATCCCCATTACATATTCTTGATTGCTAGATTTAGTATAACCTGTCAAAAAATAAAACGTATCACTCTGCGAATTATCAGTTTGATTGATCTCATAAAATGTCATTAACGACCATCCATTTTTTTTAAGAACATCAAAACCTATTTTTCCTTTATAACTTTTATCATCTGCTTGATCTATTGATTTTGTATATTTTGTATTTGGATCTGAAACATAATTTACGGATGCATCTGAATTAGGACTTAAATCTAACCCAACTTCAAAACCAGCTATAGGTCTTAAAATAAAATCATTCTTTGATATCTCATTATTAACTGTAAAGCCTGTGTATAAACCCATTGTTTCAATATTTTGCTGTCCATATTTTAACGGACTAGTTCCTGTTTCATCATATTCATCTAATGTTGTGTAACTAAGGTCTAACCTGATGTTTGGTGAAATATCTGAATTATTTTTTTTAAAACTATTTATATACTGCAATGAACCAAATAGTTGTTTGCCATTTCTAAATCCACTTAACGTACTTTCACCACTTCTTCTCACATTCTTTATGTCAAGTTTGCTTAGTCCTAAAATTCCCTCTAAATAAATATTGTCATTCATATTAATTGTTCTGTATGTAGAAAAGCTATAAGAGTCTATATCGCTTGAAGTTCCTGCATTACCAACGTCGACATTTTCTTGTGTGTAGGTCAGTGTAAATCCATGTAGTGTAGTTTGATTTATTTTTTTATCCATTCCTAACGTAACAGCATTAGTATCTATATCTTTTTTAGACGATTTGTCTGTAGCATCAACAGTCCCAATACCAACACTTCCCTCACTCCAAAAAAGCCAGTTGTCCGTAATATTCTTTTCAGGTTGAGTGGTGCCAATAGTTTGTGAAATTAATTCTGAAAGCTCATTTAATTTTGGGTCATTAAATTTAAAGTTAATTTTTTGAGCTAATAATTCGTCATCCAAACTATATCCTCTTATCCAATTGAGTCTGTTAAATATAGGTGTTGTAACACGTGTAACAATTTTTTTTGGAGCTTCTGTTTGCGCCTCTATTAAACCAACTACGTCTTTGTCATCCAAAGGACTTCCTGATCCAGTTGAAAAATTATAAGTTGTCACATCGCTTGAGCCTATTCCAGCAAAATTATTCCTTGAAATATCTACTATTGCTGTAGCATCAATTTGAAGTGCATAATTTGTGTTATCTTCTAAATCAGCTGTAGGATTAATAGTTATCTGTGTATTAGTTGATAAAGTTACATCAGAAGTAACATCGAATGATTGAACTATCGAATTATCTTTAGTCTTTCTTAAAACAATGTTTCCAGTACCAACTTTTATAATTTCACTAAAATTTAAAACAATATTTGCATCCTTTGCAACAAACGTTGCACCATCGCTTGGGGAGGTCGATGACAAAGTTGGATCAGTTCCAGGTGTATCACTACTCCAAACAGCACCATAGATTGTTCCATCATTGTTATTTTTTTCCCCAAATAAAGTAGACGAACCTGTACCATTATTTTCGTTACTGACCAAAGAATCCATTGTCCAGTATTCTCTCAATGATGCAGAGGAAGTATAGTTTCCATAATCATCTCCAGCATATAAAGTTTCGCCAGAATTATATAATTGAGCAACAGCATCCGCCGACAGGGTAGCTGCCCAGACAGCAACCTCATCTATGTGTCCTTTAAAATAATATCTTGCATTTGCACTACCTCCAGCTCCTATTCTTAAAACATTTTGTGTGTTAGGTGATAAAGAACCACTATTAAATTCGTCAATTTCGACTCCATCAACATATAATCTCATAGTTGTTGTCGTGTTATCAAAGGTAAGCGTTTGCATCTGCCAAGTTCCCCAGTTAGGCAACTCATTTGAATTAAGTTGTTTCCATGCTGAACCATTGCCACTCCAAACAGCAAAAG
>Ga0160422_10002807_pt1 | contig 10854 bp, 8 predicted proteins | sample Fk160mmetaG_FD_108192 | JGI IMG/M metagenome (GOLD analysis project Ga0160422, IMG submission 108192) | Marine microbial communities from the Central Pacific Ocean - Fk160115 60m metaG | ecosystem: Environmental > Aquatic > Marine > Oceanic > Photic zone | place: The Central Pacific Ocean... | reverse complement strand
TCGGCCCGGTTGGGTCTGAAACTGCAGGGACTCGAATTGGCTCGGGAATTTTACCAGCGGGTGGTGGAGGAGGGCTTTGCCGACAAGGGAACGCAGGTTCTCCTGAAGGTGCTCGGAAAGATGAACGATCGATCTTGAGCAATCCGGCAAAAGATTGTTTCAAAATCCCCCAGAACTGATAGGCTTGTTCCCTTACAGCTAAATTATGGCAACTTTAATCACCGGAGGCGCGGGCTTCCTAGGCAGTCACCTTTGCGAGCGTTTACTCGAGCGCGGGCAGGAGGTCGTATGCATGGACAACTTCTTCACTGGAAGAAGGCGGAACGTCGCCCACCTGCTCGATAACCCTAACTTCGAGTTGATCAGGCACGACGTCGTGGATCCCTTCAAGGTCGAGGTGGACCGAATCTACAACTTGGCCTGCCCGGCTTCCCCGGTCCATTACCAGTATAACCCGATCAAGACGGTCAAGACTTCAGTCATGGGAGCCATCAATTGCCTTGGCTTGGCCAAGAGGGTGGGAGCCCGAATCCTGCAGGCCTCGACCTCCGAGGTATACGGCGACCCGGAAGTTCATCCCCAACCCGAAGAATACCGGGGCAACGTCAACCCCATCGGCCTGCGGGCCTGCTACGACGAGGGAAAACGATGCGCCGAAACCCTCTTTTTCGACTACCACCGGGAAAACCAAGTGGATATTCGGGTAGTCCGCATCTTCAACACCTATGGCCCGCGCATGCTCCAGAACGACGGGCGGGTGGTGTCCAACTTTATTGTACAGGCCCTAAAGGGTGAGGATATCACCATCTATGGCGATGGTTCCCAGACCCGTTCCTTTTGCTACGTCGACGACCTGCTGGATGCGATGATGGGCGTGATGGACCAAGGAGAAACCGTGGGCCCGGTAAACATCGGCAACCCCGTGGAGTTTTCCATCCGCGAACTGGCCGAAAAGGTGCTCGAGAAAACGGACTCCTCCTCCAAGCTCGTCGAGAAGCCTTTGCCGTCCGACGACCCCACCCATCGCAAGCCCGATATTTCCTTGGCCGAAAAAGTTCTGGAATGGTCTCCCAAAGTCCAATTGGAAGAGGGCCTTGACCGGACCATTCCATACTTCCAACCCATCCTGGAAAGCTAAAGCGGAAGATGATGAATCCACTCGCCCCCGTCAAAAGCCTCCTCAACGCCCTCAAGGGCAGGAACCACAGAAAATACCTCAAGAAGTGCGAGCCAGTGGTGAAGGAGATCAATCGGCTCGAGGAGGAGTACCAGTCCCTGAGCGAAGAGCAACTTAAGGCCAAGACCCAGGAGTTCATGGAACGTCATCGCAACGGTGAGAGCCTCGATCAACTCTTGCCGGAGGCTTTCGCGGTGGTCAAGAACGCGGCTCGTCGTCTCTGTGGCCGGGAAGTCTCCGTCTGCGACCATCCCATTCTTTGGGAAATGGTTCATTACAACGTGCAATTGGTCGGGGGCATGGCCCTGCACGAGCGCCACATTGCCGAAATGGCGACCGGTGAGGGAAAGACGTTGGTCTCTACCTGCCCCCTTTATCTCAATGCCCTGTCTGGTAAGAACTGCCAACTCGTAACGGTCAACGATTACCTCGCCTTGCGGGATTCTCACTGGATGGGAGCCCTCTTCAAGTATCTTGGGCTGACCGTGGGTTGTATCCAGAACAACATGCCGTCGGCCGAGCGCAGGGAAATGTACAAGTGCAACATTACCTACGGCACGGCATCGGAATTCGGTTTTGATTATCTTCGGGACAACGGGATGGCTACCTGCATGGAAGACCAGGTACAGAAGGATCATTTCTTCTGCATCATCGATGAGGCGGACTCCATCCTGATCGACGAGGCCAGAACACCGCTTATCATCTCGGGTCCCATGCGTGAGGACCACCCTCTGCCCTTCATGGATATGAAGCCCAAGGTGATGAAGCTTTTCGAGACCCAGCTCAGGCAGTGCAACAAGCTTGCGGAGGAGGCGAAAAAGTCCTTTGCCGCGGATGAGCTCTCGGATGAGCAGGCGGACGAGGCGACGGCCCGTCTCTACCAGGTGAAGCGGGGCATGCCCACCCATCGCCAGTTCATGAGGATGATGGAGGATGCCGCCATCCGCAAAAGGTTCGAGAAATTCGACTTGGAAATGAACTCGGACTACAACAAGGAGCGGGCTCACCAGCTCAAGGAGGATCTCCATTACGTCATCGACGAGAAAAACCAGCAGGCCGATCTCACGGAGAAGGGCAGGCAATTGATCAGTCCGGATGACCCGGAAGGGTTCGTGATTCCCGACTTGGCCGTGATGTACGTCGACATCGAGAGGGATTCCGAAGCCTCGGACGATGATAAGCGCAGCAGGAAGGAAGAAGCGGAGCAGGATTTTCAGGTCAGAAGCGAGCGCATCCATACCGTCTCTCAGCTCTTGCGAGCCTATGGTCTCTACGAGAAGGACAAGCATTACGTCGTGCAGGGCGGCAAGGTCATGATCGTGGATGAGAATACGGGGCGCCTGATGCCGGGCCGCAGATGGAGCAACGGGCTCCATCAGGCGGTGGAGGCCAAGGAGGGCGTTGCCATCGAGAAGGAGACCAAGACCTACGCAACCATCACGATCCAGAACTATTTCAGGATGTACGAAAAGTTGGCCGGAATGACGGGTACCGCGGAAACGGAAGCGGGTGAGTTTCACGACATCTACAGGCTGGGCGTTATGGTCATTCCCACCCACAGGCCCTGCGTCCGAAAGGACTTGAACGACCTCATGTTCAAGGGGCGCAGGCAAAAGTTCAATCAAGTCCTGGAGGACCTGAGCGAGGCTCACCAACGGGGGCAACCGGTGCTTGTCGGAACCGCCTCGGTCGAATCTTCGGAGGTGTTCAGCCGGATGCTCAAGAGAGCCAATATCCGCCACACCGTACTTAACGCCAAGTTTCACGAGAGGGAGGCGGAAATCGTCGCCCAGGCGGGCCAAGCCGGTTCGGTCACCATTGCCACCAACATGGCGGGCCGCGGAACAGACATCAAGCTGGGCGAGGGAGTGAAGGAAAACGGTGGCCTGCTGGTCCTTGGTACGGAAAGGCACGAGTCGAGAAGGATCGATCGCCAGTTGCGCGGGCGCTGCGCCCGCCAGGGCGACCCAGGGGCCTCCAAGTTCTACGTTTCTCTCGAGGACGACCTGATGCGCCTTTTCGCCAACCAGGGGGCTCTTTCCAAGATGCTCGAGAAATCCTTCGGCGACGATGAGATGCTTGAGCACGGAACCTTGGACTGGTCCATCCAGAATGCCCAGAAGAAGGTCGAGCAGCAGAATTATTCAATCCGCAAGCGCCTGCTTCAATACGACGACGTTCTCAACCGCCAGAGGGAAATCGTCTACTCCATCCGCAACGACGTTCTCCTCGAGGAAGATCCCGGGAAAATCCTTCTCGAGCTGATCGAGGAAGAGGTCGAGGTTCGCCTGGGCGGTGTGCCCGAGGAGGAGTTCAAGGCCGGTAGCTCGGAGGAAATGCCCGAGCTCGAGTCCGTCCTCGCCTCCTGGGTCAACGTTACCTTTCCTCTCTCCGTGTGCCTTGAAGAATTGCAGGGAAAGCGGGAAGAAGAGGTCAAGGACGTCATCCTCGAGAAGATCGTTTCCGCCTACGAGGCCAAGAGGAAACTGGAGGATCCGGAGCAACTGCAGGGGCTGGAGAGATACGTTGTGGTCAATGCCGTCGACCTGCACTGGCAGGATCACTTGACGGAAATGGAGGAGTTGCGCCGGAGCGTCGGGTTGCGCGGTTACGGTCAGAAGGATCCTCTTAGCGAATACAAGAACGAGGCCTTCCGGGCCTTTGAGGAAATGATGGGCTCGATGCGCTCGGACGTATGCTCGGGCATGTTCCGTTCCTCCACCAACCTTGCCGTTTTCGAGAATATGCTCTCTACGCTCAACAGCGTGGCCAAGACTACCGGTCCCGAAAGTTCGGAGGGCGGAGGTTTCGATCAGTTTTCGGGCTCGGGAGGTGGCTCCTCTGCTCCTCAGCAATCCGAGGCTCCCGAGATTCCGGAGATCGCCGTTCCGGTCGTCCGGGATGCTCCCAAGGTCGGCCGCAACGACCCTTGTCCCTGCGGAAGCGGGAAGAAATACAAGAAGTGCTGCGGGGCCGCCTAGGCCTAGTCCCGCCTTCCCAGGCTCAGCCAGGCTTGAGGCTCGATTTGCTCGGGCCGGAGAGTGGGGCGGATCCCTTCCGATTCCAGCCAAGTCAGAATTTCTTCGCGTTCTCTTGCTTCCTCCATCTTGGCTAGGGAGCCGATCTGCTTGCGTCGCCGGGTGAAGATTTTCCTGATCAGGGCACGGGTTGGATCCGCAAAGAGGAAGGGGGAAGGAAGGCGGTTCATCCTGGCCAGGACCGAGTCGACGCCCGGGACGGGGTAAAAGCACTGGCGGGAGACGAGGTGACGGGTTCCGCTTTCAAACGACGCCCGCAGGAAGATGGACAGGGCATTGTAGTTCTTGGTCCCGCAGTCCGCCCACATCCTGTCCAGGGCCTCCTTCTGTAGCATCAGGACCATCCGGAGGGGAAGGCGGCCCGTGGCGAGCAGGGATTCCAGCCAGGCGGAGGAGATCGCATAGGGCAGGTTGGCTACCACGGCGTACTCGTCGATCCCTTCGGGAAGAGTGCCCAGGGGGGACTTTACGGCATCTGCGTGCTGAAGGGAAAGCCGGCCTTGCCCAATCTCATGCGAGAGGGACCGTTCGAGGTTTTCGAGGAGCCCATGGTCGATCTCGACGGCATGAACGGGGTGTCCGGCTTGAAGCAGCCTACGGGTCAAGGTTCCGAGTCCGGGCCCGATCTCAATCACCGGAAGCCCCTCCGGCAAGTCGGCCATTTCAATCGATTTCCGAACTATGTTGCCGTCGATCAGGAAATTTTGACCGAGCTGCTTCTTGGGCTGGTGGCCGATGTCGCGCAGCAGATCCGTGGTTTCCTTGGGCGTAAGCGACATCGTTGCGGAAATAATCGTCGGCTATTCGCATTCCTTCATTTCCCGAAGCAAGGCCTCGGGGTCGTCCGCCCGCATGAGGGCTTCCCCACAGAGAACGGCGTCGGCCCCGGCTTCCCTGACTCTCCAGGCATCTTCGGGTTCGAGGATGCCGCTTTCGCTGACCTTGACGATTCCATCGGGTATGTGCGGGAAGAGCATCTCGGTGGTATCTAGGGTCGTCTCGAAACGGGCCAAGTCCCTGTTGTTCACGCCAATGATACGGGGGCTGTGCCGGAGCGCCTTTTCGAGCTCTTTTTCCTCGTGGATCTCGTAGAGGCAGTCGAGTCCTGCCAGGTCGGCCGCTTCGCGCAGGCTTTTCAGGTCCTCGTCGTCCAGCGCCCGCACGATGAGGAGTATTGCCCTTGCCCCGGCCTCGAGGGCCTCCAGCACCTGAATGGGATGGATCATGAAGTCCTTCCTGATGGTGGGGGTTTCCCTCTGGTGGTTGCGGATGAAGTCATTGACCTCCCAGAGGTCCTCGAGCTTCCCCCCGAAGAATTCCTCGTCCGTGAGCACGGACATGGCGTCGGCCCCGGCATTGAGATAGGTTCTGGCTTGTTCTCCGGCGGAGATTCCTTCCGCAATGCTCCCGGCGGAAGGGGATTTTCTCTTGATCTCGGCGATTACCGAAAGTTGCTCCGGGCTGGCCAAGGCATCGTGAAAGGATAAGCCCACCCTCATCCTTTCTCCCAGGGAACTCAATTCCCTTGGGCGGACCGGTCGGGCCCGGGGAGCGACCTCCCGGCGCTTCCAGTCCATGATTTCGGTAAGTTTATCCATGATTTGAAAAGGTTTTTTCATTCCCGGGATGGAATGAATTGCCAAGAATGAACAGACCTACAGAATGCGCGAGAGTGAGCGAAATTCAACGACTAAGAAACATTGTCTTCAGACTGCGGGCTCCGGATGGTTGCCCATGGGACCGAGAACAGACCCACCAGTCCCTTGCCCGTTGCCTGGTCGAGGAGACCTCGGAGGTGCTGGAAGCCATAGACGATGAAGATTTCGAGCTCATGGAGGAAGAACTGGGGGACTTGCTTCTGCAGGTCGTCATGCACGCCTGCCTAGCCGAGGAAGTCGGGAGTTTCGACCTCGAGGACGTGGCCCGCGCAATCAATGAGAAACTGATCCGCAGGCATCCTCACGTATTCGGAGAAGAATCGGACAAGGTCGACTCCTCTTCCGAGGTTCTGGACCGTTGGGAGAGGATCAAGGCGGCCGAAAAGAAGGAAGCCTCCGGTGAGAACGAATCCGGTTCCCCCAAGCTTTTCAAGGATCTGCCTCCTCGCTTACCGGCCCTCCTCCTCGCCCATGACGTCTACAAGCGCTCCCTTAAGGCCGGCCTGGAGGGGGCTGGGGACTGGGACGAGGCCAAGGTGGAGCTCTCCTTGTGCGGATTGACCGAGGAAGGGGCGGGAAAGCTTTTGTTCGAACTCGTGGCGGCCTGCAGGAAGGCGGATATCGACCCGGAGTCGGCCTTGAGGAAATTTGCATCCGGACAAGCACGGGCCCTCGAGGGCTTGGCTTCCCCCGACCGCTGAGGGTCCATGTCGGGGAGTGAGAGGATCGAGCGGGTTACCTTGGATAGCGGATCCTCTGCCCGTTCCATCGATTGCGTAATTCGAAAATCCTCCCGAGCAAGGAGGATGAACCTGCGGGTCGATTCCGCCACCCGGGCCACCCTGACTTTGCCCAAATGGTCTCCCTGGTCCGAGGGCTTCTCCTTCCTTGCCAGCCAAAGGTCCTGGCTTGATCGAAAGACAAAAAAATTTCCGCGCATAACCAAGCTTTCGCGTTATTTTTCGAGCGGAGGATTGGTTTGGCTGGATGGAACTGCCCGTCGCGTTTGCTGGACGGCCTTGACGAAGAATACTTCCTCCAAGCCCGGCTGCGAGGTGGCCGAGGATTCCATCCTGTTTTCGCTCTCCGGCGCGGACTCCCTTGAGCACGCCCTGCTTGATGCCTGCCGTTTACTTGCCGCGGAATATCTTCCCCCAAGACTATCCGCCTTAGCGCAAAGCCACGGATTGAGCTGGAACAGATTGAGGATCGGCAACCAGAAAAGCCGCTGGGGCTCTTGCTCCGCCAAGGGAACGATTTCCCTGAACTGGAGGCTGATCTTGCTTCCCCTTGAGGTCGGAAACTACGTTCTTTGCCATGAGTTGGCTCACCTGCGCCATATGAACCATTCACCCGAATTCTGGAACTTCCTGGAAGTCATCGCTCCCGGCGCCAAGGCACTGGACCGCAGGCTTGGGGAACTGGGCAAGGGGATCATGGGGCTTGCCCGGACACCCTGAGTACCTACTTTCCCGCGGGTTCTTCGGGCAAGTTTCCGAGCTCCCAAGCCGTCCGTCCGCCCAAGGCCCTCAGGTAGGGAAGGGCATCGCCCTCGTCTTCGGCCACGTCGGTCGGGGTGATGCCGTCGGAACCATAGCGGGGGTTGATCTCCAGTCCAAGTGAAAGGGCTTTGCTTACCATGCTTTTCTTACCCGAGAAGGCGGCTCCATGCATCAGCGTATAGCCCTCTCTCGCGTTGATCTTCGGGTCGGCTTTGCGGGAAAGAAGCAAGTCTACCATCTTCTCCTGCCCGGCAACCATGGCGATCAGAAGAGGGGTTGCCCCGAAGGAGTCCCTCTCGTTGACTTTCCTGCCCTTCTTGAGCAATTCCTTTACCTTTGCGAGGTCGCCTAGACCGGCCGCGACATGGAGGGGGTTCTTGTTCTTGACCCCGATTTTTTGAAGCAACTCGACGATGACTCGATGGCCCCCCGCCGCCGCCAAGTCGATTAAATTGGTGCCGTGGTCATCCACGGCGTGAGGGTCGGCCGAAAGAGCGAAGAGAATCTCCAGGACGTCCTTCTCGCCTCTTAGGGCGGCCGTCATGCCGGGGGTCTCGCCTTCATCGGTGCGGGCATCGACGTCGGCCCCTTCCTCCAGCAAGACCTCAAGGGCCTGCAGGTTTCTGCCCCATGCGGCGCTGTGGAGGGGCGTGGACTCGTGCCTGCCGCGGGCGTTGGGGTCTCCGCCGTTGCGGAGTAGAAACTGAAGGATGCGGGCGTTGCCCCTGAAGGCGGTAAAGTGTAGCGGAGTATGACCGAACCTGTCGTTGGCATTGATCAGGGCCCCCTTGCGCACTTCCTGTACGATGGCGTTGAAATCATCCCGAATAATGGCTTGATAAAGGCTCCGGTTGGTAGAGTCTATGGTTTCCTGCCCGAGGTGTTTGGCCACCACTTCCCAACCTTGCCTTTCCTTGTCGGTGAGCTTGACGGTTGCGGTCAGGTTGCCCTTTTCTCCGGAGAGAACGGTCAGCCTGGAGAAGTCGCCCAGCCAGTGCAGGGTCTTGAATTGCTCGTAGGTAAGGTTTTTGAGCTCGCGAAGAGAGCGATTGGCCTTCAGCAGGTTCAAGTCGAGGGCAAAGGCATGCTGGTTGAGCAGGTTGGTCCGGTACTTGGAGAGGGGAGCGATGGGCTTGTCCGCCCTGATTTCCCGGAGGTAGTCGAAAGTGGAAAGCCAAGCGGCGTCTTTTTTAGAGCTGAGGTGAAGATCGCCGGCATAGAGGAGGGTGTCGAGCGACTTCGCCATATTGAGCCCGGCGAGAAATTGGCTGAAGAGGTGGGGCTTGGACAACCCGAAGCCAAGGACGAAGGATGGCTTGAGCTCCGTTGTCGGGAGGGAGTCCTCGTTGGGGACGATCAAGGCCTTGAAGGTCCCTCCGGCAAGGACGAAATCTCCGCTGGGAGAGTCGAGCAACTCGGCTGCGGATGCATCGAAGCCCGGCAAGACCGAGTCTTTGTCCAGTTTTCCGGCACTCATGAATTTGAGCAAGTGGCCCATGGCTTCGGACGCGCCGGCGCGCAGGGAGTCTTCGGGCAAGGACCAGCGTGCAACGAGGGGAGCATCTCCCGGAAGCCGTCCGGTCATGGCAAGGGGAGATGCCGCCCGGGGTGTTTGACGCCCTGGGGGCGTAAACTCCGATGCGGTTACCTTGATGGCTCCTCTTGAGGATTGAAGGTTGAGCCCGATCTGCCTGTTGAAGAGAGGGTCCAGCGCGGGCAGAAGATTCTTCCACTGGTCGTCGGGCCAGAAGTCTTCGACTAATTCGGACAAACCCGTTCCGTCAAGGTAGAGAGCCAAGTCCGAAGTCCGGCTGAGATGAGCCTTGAGGGACGAAGGGAATTTTGCGACGTCCTTTTCATTGGAATGGAAAACACGGGTTAATTCGTCCAGCCTTTCATCGATCGAAGGCGCTTCCTCGCCTTCCTCGGCTTTCACGGTGGGGGTAACGCCAAGCAGGTAGCAGATCCTGCCCTTGCGCCCGATTCCCAGCGGGGAGCCCTCTTTGCGATACTCGTTCCCTTTGCCTTTCTTACGGCTCAACCCCAAGGTTTTGGCGATCATGGCCAGGGTTTGGTCCGCCTTTGCGGGATCCTGGGCGACGGCGATAATCCCGAAGGATGGGGAAGGGGAGTCTCCCCCACCCATGCGGGCAAAAAACTGGAGGGGAGCCTGGAATTTGAGACCACTCGAATTTCTATCCAGAAGAACTTCATGGATATCCGGATGGGTTCGGGAGAACCTTGCGAGAATCGGAGTCCAGGCTTCGCTTTCGAGAATGCCCGATTTTTGGAGGATGGACTCACCCTTCAGGGAGAGGACGATAAAGGAATCGGCGGGGATTGATGATGCCCCCGGCGCGACGGCCGACGCATCAGGGTGCGTGAAAAGGAGGAGGAGACCTAAAAATATCGGACGGGTCTTGAAAATCGAAATTGTCATGGACATATAAGAAAGGTACGTTTTGGGACCAATGGGTCAAATTATCTTTAAATCAATCCGCTCCTTTGTTTGTTTGGCTCTCTTTAAGAATGTTTGCCGGTATTGTTGAGAATGTGGGGAAGGTCTTGTCCCTCGAGGAAGCCTCCGAGGCTTGGGAACTAAGGGTCGCACTTCCTTTTGGGGATGGAGACGGACTCGATCAGGGAGCAAGCTTGGCCGTCAACGGATGCTGCCTCACTCTCATTGCCGAGAGCAAGGGCACGGAGGCTACCTTCGACCTGCTTGAGGAAACCCTCGAACGCACCAACCTGAGCGACTTGAAAAAAGGGAGCCCGGTCAACCTTGAAAGATCCCTGCCTGCGGACGGAAGGGTAGGGGGGCATTTCGTGACGGGGCACGTCGATGCCCTGGGCACAGTGGAGATTTTCGAGGAAAGGGGAAAAAACCTATACCTTCAAGTCCAGGTGCCGCCGGGCTACGAGCGTTACCTGGTGGACAAAGGCTGCATAGCCCTCGACGGCTGTTCCCTTACCGTGTGCGACGTCAAGGATCGTTCCTTCGCCATCTGGCTGATCCCTCATACTCTATCCAAGACCAACTTGCCCGGTCGCAAGCCGGGCGATTCCGTGAACTTGGAATTCGACCTCCTCGCCAAGTACGTCGAGAAGTTGGCCATGCCGGCCCTCGAGGAGCCGGGCAAATGAACCAAGCCGAAGCCGCTCATTCCCTTGTTCTCGAGCTGAAGCGCCTGCGCAGCGAGGGGGTTCGGGATCTTTACGTGGAGGAGGAATCCCTGGCGGCCCTGGAGGACTCCCTGCGGAGAAATTTTGGCGATCCTTCCTCTTCAAGTTCCGCTCCCGGCCCAACCGCGCCCGTTTCCGCCGCGGTTTCCGGAAACGATCGTCCGAAGCCCACGCCTTCGCCGGTTCAGTCTCCCCCCGAGGATCCATCCATCCATATTCCGGATCCGACGCCCTTTTCCATTCCCGAAGGTTCCAAGGAGGAGAGACTTGCCTGGCTCCGGGAAAAGGTAGTGGGT
>Ga0160422_10002806_pt1 | contig 10857 bp, 12 predicted proteins | sample Fk160mmetaG_FD_108192 | JGI IMG/M metagenome (GOLD analysis project Ga0160422, IMG submission 108192) | Marine microbial communities from the Central Pacific Ocean - Fk160115 60m metaG | ecosystem: Environmental > Aquatic > Marine > Oceanic > Photic zone | place: The Central Pacific Ocean... | reverse complement strand
CATGACCGACTTAGCCCTACCGGCGGCGGCATCGCCCGCGGCCACGACGCCTGCGTTCAGCGAAGCCCCAAGGGCGGCCACTATCAACTTATTCATTTCTCTGGCCTCTATCGCTGGGGTTGATGGGGACGCTTGATACACACGACCGCTGCAAGCACAAACTGCTAATTGGTAATAGTACTTCATTTTTTATTCGATAAAATCCACAATCTGATTTGATAGATAAATAACACAACCCTTTGCAATGACAGGTTAAAGACCTCAGGGGAACACCATGAAAATTTTGAAACTCGTTCCTTTTCTCTGCCTTGCCGCTCTCCTCAATGTCACGAGCGTCTTGGCCCAGACTGTAATTAGTCACAAGGGATTGGCCGGCGACTTTTATAAGGCCGACGGCGAGGTAGCCGTTGTCCTCTTGCACGGCACCCTGGCGCACAACCGTATGGAAATTATAAAAACACTTGCGACCCTCTTATCTGAAGACTACGGGTATCCAGTCTTGACCCCGAACCTCTCGTTGAATGCCAAACATCGAATGGGTGACAGCGTACAAACGTCAACCAAAAGCTACGCTACTTTGACGGCTTGCGACATAGACCATACCCACAAATACGAGGACGCATTGACTGAGTTAGGGGTATGGGTTGAGTACCTAAAGGCCGAGGGTTTTGAAAAGATCATAGTGGCGGGGCACTCCCGCGGTGGCAGACAGGTGTCTGCGTTTCTGGCAAAAAATTTTTCAGATTCAGCGATAGCCGGGGGGGTCTTAATCGCATCAGGTCTGTCGCGCAATGAGAGAAACATTGAAAATTATAAGAAAGACACTGGATTGGATTTAAGAAAACTCCTGAGCAAATTTTCCAAACTACCAGACACCGAGTACGTTAACGTTCCCAAATTTATCTACTGCGAAAAACCACGCGTAACCGCTGGCGCGTTCATCTCGGAATACGCAGATAATCCCTCACACAGCACCCCTTATAACGTTGCAAAAATACAAGACATTCCGATCTTGGTGATTGGTGGATCAGAAGATAAAGTGGTACCAAATATTGAAGCTGACTTTAAAACAATGTCTGGTCAGAGTAACCTGAGGGTTGAAATCATCGAAGGAGCGGATCACTTCTTCCGTGACCTCTACGCGGACGATGCCGCCGCAATGATCGTCGATCTCATCGAGAGCATATGATATCTCAAGTGATAATGGTGATCGGATTCATCGCTATGAGCTACGCTGCGGGCGCCAGCTCAATCCCGGAGGAGCCTACATTTTCTCAGCCTGATTCGCGGTCGTGGGTTGTCATGGTCACGCAACCGGACTGCTCGTTTTGCGTCAGACTTGAAAAAGAAATCCTGCAACCCTTGCGTGCGTCGGGGGAATTCAAAGAAAAAATCCGGTTCACCACCGTAGATATCGGTGTCGCTGCACCCCTAACTGATTTTGACGGCACAAAGACGACGACCGTAGCGTTTGCTAGCCGCTACGAGGGGTTTGGAACACCCACCTTACTTTTCTTGAGCCCCCGGGGCGACCCCTTGGCGCCGCCCAAATATGGGGTACCCGATATTGTTGACTTTTACGCGTATGAGATCGAAGAAACGATCAGGAACCTCCCGCCTGCTAATTAAAGTAAAAATGAACGACACGCTCTAGTACCCAGAATGCCCCAACTACCGCTATCAATGCAGACCCGGGAATAGTGATAATACGGCGGTATCTAGAAGGATCATTAAACCAAATGGTAATCGCTATATAGGCACCCACTAAGATAGCCAGCTGGCCAAACTCGACGCCGAGGTTAAACCATAACAAGGCCGCTAAATATAGATCTTCCGACAGCCCAAACTCAGTCAAGATCGACGCAAACCCCAGCCCGTGCAGTAAACCAAACCCAAATACAACCGGCAGCCGGTAACGACTCAGTCGATCAGTCAGCAAATTTTCGAGAGCCACATAGACGATCGAGAGGGCGATCATCGGCTCGACCAACCGTGGGGGAAATGAAATGAATCCGTATGCACCTAAAGAAAGGGTTATCGAGTGTGCGACCGTGAACATTGTGACTTGCAGGATCAGGTGCCTCAGTCGCATCGAAATCAAAAATATTCCGAGAACGAAAAGTATGTGGTCCAACCCCCGGGGCACGATGTGCAAAAAGCCAATCTCGATATATGTAGCGGCGACAGACCAGAATGTCGGTTTAGTGTAGACGTCAGTCAGAGAAAATGGTCTCGACGGTTCGTCTTTCTTGATCCACTGGTACTCGGACCAATGGTACTCGCCGCTGGACTCGTTAACTTGTCGGACTCGAACGGCCTGATCACCAAAACGCAGTGGGTAGTACCATCGCAAGGATGTGGCCCCGTCCGGAATTTCGCCCGCCAGCTCAATGACACTGGTCCGCGGTACTTTGGTGTACCCCCGTGGTGGTACATCTATCACACTCACTGAAAGAGGTATTTTCCTGCCATCGACTGTCAAGGAAATACCGTCCAGTAGCTCTGCATAAAACTCCTCGAATACTGTTTTTAACTGCTCCGGTCCGAGCTCTCTGTATCTATCATATTCTTCAGAATTTGGTGCGTCTTGCGTGTTCCGGTACTGTCCATTAATCCCGGTCAATAAGGCCTCTAGACTCGTCCGGATCTGTACAAACGTTGATCCATCAGAGAATACGCTTACTTCAACTAATGCAGGCTTCACAACATCCGCATTAGCTGGTAGAGATAAGATTATAACTGTGAAGAATAACAAAAGTTTTTGAATGATCTTTTGCAAACGACATACACTCGAGCGTTTAAGGAGTTAGGCCGGATGCTAGCATAGCGACTCGGCCCTTCAAGTAATTGGTTAAAACGACTGCAGGGACCAGCATGAACACTCTCAATCGCCGTCAATTTATGAAACTCATGGCCGCCGCGGCCGCGGCCGGATCTATTCCAGTTATCTCAAGCTCACGCGCCCTCGCGAACGAGTCCGCTCCACCGGGATTTTATGACAAACCTATGAATGGTGACGCACGCATCCTCCACGTGACAGATGTGCACGGTCAACTGCTCCCGGTCTTCTTCCGAGAGCCTAATGTTAACCTAGGAGTAGGTGACGCGTATGGCCGCTTCCCACATATCGTTGGCAAAAAATTCCTCGACGCAAATGAGTTCAAACCGGGAACACCAGAAGAATACGCATTCACGTATCTAAACTTTTCAAAACACGCGGAGCGACTCGGTCGTACCGGTGGTTTTGCGCATGTTAAAACCCTACTGGATCGTCTGCGGGACCAGGCTGGGGGACGGGAGAACACCCTCACCGTGGACGGTGGAGATCTTTGGCAGGGCTCTGCAACATCTCTGTGGACTCGGGGTGTTGATATGGTTGAAGCCTCAAACATTCTCGGCATTGACGTGATGGTCGGACATTGGGAATTCACATACCGTGAAGATGAGGTGCTTTCCAATGTCTCCCTGTTCAAGGGCGACTTTATTGGCCAAAACGTACGCGTACTGGAGGACTCTCTGTTCGGTGATGATTATCCAGCACTGGTAGAGCGATTCGATGGGCGTGGACTATACGATGAAGACACGGGACACGCATTCCAGCCCTACGTCATAAAAGAAATCAATGGTGCCCGGATAGCTGTCGTAGGGCAGGCATTTCCCCGGACAGCAAATGCTAACCCGAGAGAGTTTTTCCCCGACTGGTCGTTTGGTATTCGAGAAGATGATATGGCTGAACTCGTTGAACAAATTCGTGGTGACGAGTCTCCCGACGCCGTGGTGTTAGTGTCACACAACGGAATGGACGTGGACATAAAGATGGCCGAAAGGGTCCCCGGCCTTAATGCTGTGTTCGGTGGACACACGCACGATGGCTGCCCGCTCCCCGTAAAGGTCAAGAATCCCTCCGGGCACGATTGCTGGGTCACCAACGCTGGTTCCAATGGAAAGTTTGTTGGCTGCATGGACTTTAGGTTTGGTGATGGCCAGCTTGAAGGGCTTTCATATCAGATGTTTCCCGTGATCAGCGGTTGGCTCAAGGCGGACAAAGAGATGCAAGCATATATCTCACAAATGCGTCAGACCAAATACACCGATACAATCATTCAGAGCCGTCGTAAGGACGCTCGCTTCACACCGAGCTGGGTCGGTAAGACCTACGACGAGATCCTCACCGAGAAGCTCGGCAAAGCCGATCGTCTGCTCTACCGCCGTGGGAATTTCATGGGCACCTGGGATCAGGTGATCTGTAACGCGCTACGCTGGGAGTATAACGCTGACGTGGCGATGTCGGCGGGTGTTCGCTGGGGTACGACTACTCTTGAGGGCGACTGGATCACCATGGATGACGTTATGAGTCAGGTCGCGACAACCTATTCTGAGACCTACGTGTCCGAAATGACGGGAGAGCAACTACTTCAAACTCTGGAGGCGGTAGCGGACAACCTGTTTGATCCAGATCCCTACCTCCAATCAGGGGGAGACATGGTACGGATCGGAGGCATGGACTACACCATTTCACCGAAAAAGGGGTTAGGCGAACGAATTTCTGAGGCCCGACTCGATAACGGGGAGCCCATCGATCCCAAAAAAGTTTACAAAGTGACTGGCTGGGCTACCGTAAACCGGACCCCCGAAGGACGACTGATCTGGGACGTGATTCGGGACTACATCCTAAAGAATAAGGGAACCGATGAAGTCTTAAGATTAAGCAAAGTGAACAACCCGAAAGTCGTCGGAATGAATGAGAACCCGGGCATCGCGGACTATCCGGGCGAGACGGGCTAGTGGTGGCAGATACTGGTCGGCAGACCTAGCGACAATCGGCGTCTCTTTAAGCGCTGAGTATCTAGTCAACCGGGAAGTCTGATACCCCATTGAACCATTAACTCCAATAACGAAAAAAGCGACCCGAGGGCCGCTTTTTTCAATCCAGTAGTTAACTACTTAGGAACCCTCATCCGCCAGGTTTCCGACTCGATCTTCGCTTGGAGACGAGTCGCCTCAACGAGATCCATCGCCTGATACGCGAGCTTACGAGCCGCCTTGTCGTCACCGGCCTCTAGGGCCTTCTTCGCAGCCTTAATAGCCTTGACGGTGACTGTCCACTGATAACTGCTTTCCTTTGCCAATTTTTTGTAAGCAGCAGTCGCGGCCTCGATATGCTCCGCCGTAGTGCCGCTGCCAGCAAAAGAAACTGGGGCAATAAGCGCCAGTCCCAAGGCAATTGTTTTCAATCCATTTCTCATAACAATTCCTTACTTCCGCGCGCCCGGACCGTTAAAGGTCAGACCGTTAGACATATAAGTTACGAAATATTCAAGGTTCCTATACTCCTCGCCCTGCGCTTTATAGGGATTTGCACGGATATTTTTGTGGCATCCACCAAAGCGGCGGTGCAACGTTCCCATCGATTGCCACTTCGAACGGTATACAGGCCAATGAGTTCCATGACCAAATCCAGGTGACGTAGTATCAGCACGATATAAGTTACCAGCTGTCAACATATGACAATCAGCGCACGCGAAGTTCAACTGCCCGCGCTTCGTGTAAAAGTGCTCCTTTCCGTTCTCATAAGCAGCGAGCGCCCGCGGGTCATCTGATGGGATTTTTACGTCCACTTCTTGGCCTCGAGAATTAAAAGACATGTACGCCGTTACTTCGGTGATCTTCCCTTTTTTATACTTCAATGGCTTCTCACCGTTCGCAGTCAGGCATTCATTAATTGCGAGCTCCATCGTCACGACCATTCCACGATCACTATCCCACTTAGGGTACTGATTACGCACAGCACCATCGGGCCCAAAGCAGTCAGCTAGCGACTTGCCATTCGCGAACGTCTTATTATAAAACTCTTCACCGGCTTCAATAGCGATTTCGTAGGGTGGAAATTCTTCGATCGCTTCCCACTGCTCACGAGCCGCAGGAAGAATCGAATAGACCCCGTTCGCAAAATCCTCGGTAGGCGTGTCAGGGAACTTATTCTCGTAGTACTTTTGGAAAGCAGCCTGATCCTCCATCGGCCCAGCTGAAACACTGAAAGCGATGCCCAGACTGAGTGTGCCGATCAAAGCCGAACTTATTACTTTTTTCATTTCACTGTCTCCTCTCAGCTACTTAACCTTCGTCTCGGCGGAATCGGTTTTACCCTTACTGTCCTTCCAAGAAATCTTCACGGTATCCCCCTTCTTACCCGCGAACTTAAAGGCGAGATATGGGTCCTTGGAGATCGACGTATTGAACGCCGCCGCGAAAACGACCTTTCCACCCGACTCAGCGGTAACATCAGTAATCCAGTGCTCTGGAATTTTTTTTCCGTCCTTGCCCTTGCGCAAGCCTGTTTCCATTTTGTGCTTCATGAGCGTCTTCACATCGACGCTTCCGTTCCGCTCTTTTGCTTTGATACGAATTGATGACATACCTAAATCCCCCTTTTAACCGCCGCAGCCGCCGATTGTAACCTTCACCTCTTTAGACGCCGTGTAGAGTTTCCCATCTGCACTAACCACCGCCATCACCTGGGTTGTTTTACCCATGCGGACACGCGTCTTTACAGTAGACTGAGTCCCAGCTGGGATGTCTGCCACTATTGCTAGCGGGTTTGGGTTCTCTTTCACCATGAACGCAATACGGTCTGCCTTCAGTGAGGTCGATATCTCTATCGGTACGACCGCCCCGTTCTCCGCGATATCTGGGGCCTTTAGCTTAATTTCACCGCTGGGTGCGGTCGTGCTGGACCCGAACAACTCGTTCAAAGAGTCGTCCATCTTTGGATTCTTAAACGCCTTCGCGTTGTACCCGGCGAAAACCATACGCGGGAACGCAACGGCTGCTGTTGCAGCGGCCATGATTGCACCCGCTGCCTTTAAAATGCTACGACGATTCATCGCATCTCTCCTATTATGAGTCTAAAGTGAATACAGATAATCAACGACCGCATCGATCTCTGCCTCAGTCAAAATTTTATTGCGACCGAATGGAGGCATATTTGTCAGCGGGTTTCGTTTAGTAGGGTCCCAGATTTGCTGACGCAACATAGCTCTATCCGGGTAACGAGCCTTCATCGCCATGAGCGGCGGGCCCGAGTTTCCTGTTTGTTGTCCATCATCCATCATGTGGCAAGTCAGACAATTACCTTTTTTTCGACTCCACGCAATTTCCTTGCCCTGCTTCACAGCGTCAGCAATCGCCAAAGGCGACACGAGAGCGGATATAAGCACGGCCGATAGGAGCTCCTTCCTCATAATAGTTACCTCTCCGTAGAACGAGTTAGAACAGAGCCTAGCGACTCGATTCAACCATAAACGCTACTGCGTTTATCACATCGTCGTTCGATAACGACATATTGCCACCTTTCGCGGGCATAACTCCGTCTGCGCCCTGATAGCCATTAATCGCGTGACCGTTCAGGGTATCCATTCCCTGGTCTATGCGACTTACCCAAGCAGTCTTGTCACCCGTCTTGGGAGCGCCTGCGATCCCAGAATTGTGACAAGCCTGACAAGCTTTATCGTACACGCCCTTTCCAACGGTTGCCTTATCTGACAGTACGATTTTAGTATTATTCATTACCTTGCTCATTCCCGACTCGCTTGCCGCGGAGGGATTCCCTTCATAGTGATTCGCAGCAACGCCAGAGTCCTCCTTAAAGTGACCCGTCGGCGTCAATCCATTAATCGTCGTAACGATTTCAAAAGTCTTGGGATCTGCACAATTTTTAAAACAACGCTCGTTCTGTGCGTCAGGACGATTGTCTACATAAAAATTTTCTTCATTCGGCATCTTCACTCGAGCAAAGGTCTCCCTATTAGCAACGAACTCATCGTCGACGATATCGTTGAGATATAGAACGTATGCTGAAATTGCATAGGTCTCTTCGTCGGTCAGCGATTGCGGAGCGGTGTATGGCATCGCTCGGTGAATGTAGTCCCATAAAGTCGAAGCGTATGGCCAGTATGACCCCACGGTTTTTTCTGGATGAAGTGTATCGAGCGTGCCGTCGCCACCAGCGAGGACGGGCCAGCGGCCCTCGCCCTCCCCAAATAGGCCATGGCAACTCGCACACTTAGCCTCATATAAACCCTCGCCTTGCGCTACCGAGCCTTCCCCATCAGGTAGACCGGTACCATCCGGACGGATATCAATATCCCACCCGGCGATCATTTCAGGAGTCGCCGTAGAACCTATACCAAGTGGGCCCGCTGAGGCGACCGCAGAAAACGTAATTACCAGAACAAGAGGGATTGACTTAAGAGATCTGAACATTAAAAACGTCTCCGTTTTCCATAACGTTCCACGTATGTATTGAGTTCTTGTGATATATCGACCAACCACCGCGCTCATCACGCAACTGCTTCAATGTTGGCTGCACGTAGCCTGTTTCATCAATCGCGCGGGACTGTAATAGCCACGGCTGCCCATTCCAGGTGGTCCTGTAGCTGAACTGCGTTAGCGCTTTCGATAACACGAGCCCTTTGAGCTCGGTACGCTCCCAGTTCACACCACCGTCGAATGAGATATCTACGGCCCTAATCTTTCCACGACCCGACCATGCAAATCCGCGGATCTCTACGAATCCTGGTTGCTTAAGAGGTTTCTCTGGACATGGCGATGTGATGACAGAGTTTGCCTCTTGCACCCACGAGAACCGGCGCGCGCGTCCGTCCGGCATCAGATCCGTATATTTCGACGTCTCTTCGCGGTGGTGCCAGGGCTGATCGCCTATCTCTAGCCGGCGAAGCCACTTCACAGAGGTGTTCCCCTCCCAGCCCGGATTCAGCATCCGTAGGGGGTAGCCCTGTTCAGGGCGAAGCGCCTCACCGTTCTGACCCCAAGCGATAATGGTATCATCGAGCGCCTTCTCCAGCGGAATCGAGCGTGACATACCCGCCGCATCCGCTCCCTCCGCAAGGATCCATTTTCCTTCCGGTTTGACACCGACTTCGTCGAGGAGAGTCGAGAGCTTAATGCCTGTCCACTCGCAGCACGCCAACATACCGTGGGTAAATTGTAGCGCTTCCATCTGGGCCCCACGCCACTCCATTCCGCCATTTGCCGGGCACTCTATAAACCGAATCTCTGAGACCGAAGGGAACCGTCTCAAATCTTCCATGGTCAGAACCAACGGGCGCTCAACCAGTCCATGGATGATCAGCCGATGTTGATCAGGGTCAACATTTGGGATACCACCGTGGTAGCGCTCAAACACCAATCCGCTGGGTGTGATTATCCCCTCAAGATCCTGCAGAGGTGTCATTGAGATCGATGATGCGGCATCTACGGTCAACCAGGGAACTGTCCTGCGCTGGAGGTCTTCAAACTCCGAGGGCTCACCATAGGGCTTCGAGACAACGCCGGGGCCGAGATGGCTCTGCCATTTCGGAAGGTTCGGAGGAAGATTCGAGGATGCGGTAGCTTTTGGAATGATTTGTACACTAGCAAGACCCGCCACTGCCGCAACACCACCTTTGAGGAAGTTGCGACGATCGAGGCCCTTCATTCCTCGCGCCTCGGTCGCGATCGCTTCCATCAGCTTCGGAAGAGACGGCTCATAGATTTTCCCCATCAACGTATCCCTGTATTGATCTAAGGTTATATCTAATTTGAATATAGCAACCTAAACGGTGTGAATCGAGAGGCAATAGCCAAAAGTCGAATCCCCTCTAGACATTGCGCGAGAACTTTAAAGATAATTACGCCGCTCATGAAATCTTGGGAAATCGCTCGCCCGAGTCCTGGGGAATGCACTGGAGGCTGTAACGCATATCAAAATCGGAAGACATCTCGAAAGCTGCCTGGTTGCACTCGTCGAGGGTGTCAAACTTCATGCCAGTATCAATGGGATCAAAAGTCCCGGGTATGAAATACACCAACACAAAAATCATCTTCATAAAAAGATGATACTTATTTATTCATCCAAGCAACATCAAATACGCAGCCGTGCGACTAATTTCTGAGTCGGTATCCTGTCTTGAACATGTAACCGATGATGCTAACAAATAACCCAGCAAACAATATCACCGCCAAAAACGAGAGTTGTATCGGGACCTCTGAGACACCAAAAAATGCCCACCGAAATCCAGATATGAGATACATCGCGGGGTTGAACATACTCACAACTTGCCAAGTCGATGGGAGCATATCGATAGAATAAAAACTTCCGCCTAGAAAAACTAAGGGGGTAATGATGAGGGTCGGCACAAAATTAAGTTGCTCAAAGTTTTTTGCCCATAAACCCAAGATGAACCCTAGAAGAGAAAAGCAAAATGCCGTCATAATCAAAAATAAAACCGCTAAAATGAGATGCTCTATGTTGAGAGACACAAATAAAAAAGACACCGCAAGGATAATGAAACCAACGACGACTGACTTTGTCGCGGAAGCACCAACGTAACCTGCGACCATCTCGAATGGCGAAATCGGCGCAGATAAATGTTCATAAATCGTGCCCAGAAATGTGGGGAAGTAGATTCCGAACGACGCATTTGCAACAGATTGAGTCATTACGGTCAACATAATCAGGCCCGGCACGATAAACGCACCGTAAGAGACGTCACCAACCGGAAGCATCCGGTTGCCGATGGCAGATCCAAACACTACAAAGTAAAGAATGGTTGATATGACCGGGGACGCAAATGACTGAAGGGGCGTCCGGAACGTCCGAGCCATTTCAAAAACATAGATCGCTTTGATTGCATATAAGTTCAAGATTGACCCTCCATGACTAGCTCGATGAAGATATCCTCAAGTGAGCTTTGCTCCGTGTGGACATCATTTATCTGGATCTGTTCCGAGCGTATGGCCAACAAAATTTCTGATATTCTTGAATCAGATAAGTCAACATTATAGTTATAAATCAAT
>Ga0160422_10002801_pt1 | contig 10871 bp, 3 predicted proteins | sample Fk160mmetaG_FD_108192 | JGI IMG/M metagenome (GOLD analysis project Ga0160422, IMG submission 108192) | Marine microbial communities from the Central Pacific Ocean - Fk160115 60m metaG | ecosystem: Environmental > Aquatic > Marine > Oceanic > Photic zone | place: The Central Pacific Ocean... | reverse complement strand
GTGCCGGCCGGCGAAACTCTCACCAGGATGAAGTCGACTGGATGAAGGGCTGGCTGTGGGCTCGTCTGGACTGGATCGATAACCAATATACCTCTCCGCCCTCCTTCAGCCGGCAAGGAGGACCGGCAACCCCGGGCACTTCGCTCACCATGACGAACAATACCGGGCGGAGTGGCACGATATATTACACGACCGATGGGTCTGACCCCCGGAGAGCAGGCAATGCGAGTTCGACTACACTCCTGCGGGCCGGCAGCCCCCTTCGGTGGTTCATTCCCACCGGGCCCGTGAACGGATGGAACAGCGTCAACGGACCAGGCAACCTAGCCGCATGGGAGTCCGGGAATGCAGGACTGGGCTACGAGAACTCTCCTGACGATTATGATGGCCTGATTGAAACGACCGTCCCGGGTGGCACCACAAGTGTTTACACCAGATTTGAATTTAATATCGGCAGTCAGGCAATCCTCGATGGATTCGACAACCTTTCCCTGAATATCCGATACGACGACGGCTTTGTTGCCTACCTGAACGGAGTAAGGGTGGCGGGCCCGAACGCACCCGTCAACCCGGCATGGAACTCAGACGCCACTGGCTCTAATCCGGACAGTGCGGCGGTGAACTTCGAGGCATTTGATATTTCCAACTCTCTGGACCAGCTCAGGGTCGGAAACAACGTTCTGGCTATTCAGCTGCTAAACACAGGGACCACCAGCAGCGACCTTCTCCTCGATCCACAGCTGGTCGGGGGCAACAGCGGGTCCCTCATCTCCCCCTCCGCACAGCCCTATTCCTCAAGGCTGACCTTGAATGAGTCCCAGACGGTAAGCGCCCGCATCCTGGCCCCCGGGGGGTGGGGCGCACTCCAGACCGAGTCCTTTCTCATCAATGGGCAGATGGGCTCCGTTGAAAATATTGTGATCAGCGAACTAAATTATCGACCGGGAGCACCGACCCCGGAGGAGGAGGCCGCCGGTTTCGACGCCCGGACTGATTTCGAGTTCATCGAAATCATGAACATCGGACCGGCACATGTCGACCTCGAGGGGATCGCCTTCACCTCCGGGATTGAATTCGATTTTGACCTCGGGGATGTCCAGTTTCTCGTCCCAGGCGAACGAGCTGTGGTAGTGAGTAATCGCGATGCCTTCCAGCTGCGATACGGCGACCGGCTCTCAGGAATCCGAATCGCAGGTGAGTTCAGCAACAATCTGAGTAACGATGGGGAGACCATCATTCTCTCCAGCGCCAGCGGCAGTGACATCCGTAACTTCACTTACAATGACGTCTCTCCCTGGCCCGAGGCGGCTGACGGGGACGGTCTGTCCCTAGTCCTGAGGAGCCCATCCAGCGCACCTGATCATGACTATCCCCCAAACTGGCGCTCCAGCACGACCCCGAATGGAATTCCGGGCAGCTCAGATCCCGACCTCCTCGCAGGTTCTCCCCTGAATGATGACGACGAAAATGGGATCAGCAATCTGGTCCAACACGCCTTTTCGGTTCCCGGTGGTCCCATGATCCAGCCTTCGGCCACAATCGAAAGATTTGTCAACGGTGATGACGCAGCGGATTACATGACGTTCACCTACACCAGAAACCCGGCCGCAGACGATATCATGTTTACGGTCCAGATCAGCCCCGACCTCCAGAGCTGGATCTCGGAGGGCGATGAAGACATCCTTCCGGTGCGCCGAGTTGAAAACGAAGACGGGACGGAGACTCTCACCTACCGATATGCTGAACCTGCGGCAGGATACGAGCAACTCTTCGGCCGGGTCCTGATCCAGCACCTCCCCTGATCAGAGAGGTGCCTTGGATGAAGATTCTCGGAACCGGGACAGTCCTATGGAACCTGTACCAGTATATTGTCGAGGCAAAGTCCGCTGAAGGTGTCCAGCGTGCTGTCACTGACGAAGTTAAACTCGATAAGAACCGACTGACCGATCGCGGCGGCGGGGACTGGAACCTCGATGGCAGTGTAATCTACGTCAAAGATCGTCATATCAATGGGCACATCCTGTCCGAGCTGCGACTGGTCGGAGGAACGCAGGAAGCGGATGGTCGCAGTATCACCGAACCCGTCCGCATCCCGATAGGCATCGAAGGAGAGCAGGGCGGATGCGACTCCGGAGAGGTCGATAGCCGGAGTGCGCAGGGAGAGATCCGAATCAACCCCGTAGTCACCCAGCCCTGTGCACCAGGCACTGGCTGAATTACCAGCACCGGCAAGGGGACCGGTCGTCCCATTAGGAACTCCCAGCTCCCACTCTGTGTTACCGAGCGCATCATTGACAACGGTGGTCCAGCCTTCCGCACCGCTCTCAAGATCGTCGGAGAAAAGAGGTGGAGGATTTTTTTCGCGGACCGCCACGAACCCCTCTTCCGAGAAGGGAAGAGGGATGGCGAGAGTATTGATGCCAGAGGGATCCGCCGCGATATCCATTGCATCCGCAAGGCTCTCCCAGGTCTCCCGGGGTGCGGAAAGGTCCGGACTAACCAGAACATCATAGAATTTTCCGAGAGTGCTGTTCCAGGACAGTTCAACGCCCCCCCCGTGCACCGCTTTCACCGCCAGACCAAGAGGATCAAGTCCGGGCGCCGAACCTACCGGCGCTCCTTCCGCCAGTTCCACTATCCGCGACGGGCGCAGAGGCAGGTCAAAGATCGCCATCTCGTCAATCCGACCCCCGAAGCTGTTGTTCAAGGTGTTATCGGACCCGACCGTAATGATCCCATTAAAGGGATCGAGAGCTTCTCCCCCAGCTGCCTCGGCCACCTTCACCCCATCCACCCAGATCTCCCGGTTTCCCTCCGTATCCCTCTGGAAGACAAAGTGCTGCCATTGGTTGACATTGACGACCCCCCCAATCGTAAGCCGCTGCGGACCTTCACAGCAGCCGGACTGGTCAAAATACACGGTGCCATCACTCCATGGGGTGTGTGCCTGAAAGCCTCTCTCTCCACCTGTAGCCAAAGGAGCGTGAAGCCAGAAGGCGCTCGTGCTTGCAACCTGGACATTGTACTGCCAGAAGCTCACAGCTATCGCGTTGTTGTCGTAGGCGGGGTCAAGCCAGGGGCCCATTTCACTTCTCGCGTAGGCCCCATTGTTCGGCGCCCCGAGATCAAGAGACTGACCCTCCCCTAGGTGCCCGTCGCCGTCCGGGGAGAGAACCGCTGAGCCCGCTATCGACAGATCGGCACCGTTACCACTCTGGTCCTCAGACTGACCCTCGAAATTCCAGTAGGCGAGAAGCACAGGCTGAGGAATTGGCGGAACGCTTCCCGGGTCCGTTGGGTCAAACAGCCTCTCCACTTCATCGAGGTCTTCAAATCCGTCCCCATCACTATCCGCGGCAAGGGGACTCGTCCCTGTATCAGTCGCACTTACAAAGATTCCGCTGTTGGTTTCCGCTCCATCGCTGAGTCCATCACCGTCTGTGTCGGGTTCGAGGGGATCAGTCCCGGTATCAGAACCGTCCACGAAGGTCCCGGTTCCGGACTCCACCCCATCGAGAAGGCCATCGTCATCCGAATCGTCGTTAGTGGGATCGGTCCGGTTGGTGAGCTCCTCAAGGTCAGTGGAGCCGTCGCTGTCGAAGTCACCAGCTCCAGAGAGCTGGGTCAGATCCCCGGGGAAGAACTGCTCCTCGTATCCGTCCGGAATACCGTCGCCGTCGGTGTCGATGCTGGGATCAAAGCTATCAAGGTAGACGCCCCAGCTCAGGCCGGCTCCATCGGTGTCAAACACCGCGGGCGCACCGCTGCTGATTCCAAAGACACTGGTATAACCGATCCCACCGAAGTTCGCAGTGCTGGTGGAGAAGTCATTGTAGTAGCCGAATCCGATATCAGCTGCCGACTGGGCGCCTCCACCGTCCTCAGTCAACCAGATGTCCACGTTGAACCAGCCTCCTCCGCCAAAGTCAAAGTTGGCGAAGGTTCGAACGTTCCATGCGGTATCGGTATGCTGCTGGTCGTTGCCCCGTGGATTCAGGTTGGTTGCCGCGGCGATCGGGGTCGCTACAATCTTGACCCGGTCATCGTAGTTCTCGGTGAAGGAGAAGATGCCGTCCTCGTCATAGAACTGGAACACGTAAGCGATATCATGGTTATCGCCCAGGAGATCGGTGCCCAGCCCCCCGGGTTCCCGGTCGACATCAATTCCCTCGATGATAAAGGAGTCCGGTTGGTCGAGCTCTCCGAACGGAGCAAGCTGGTCGACGTTCTCAGGAAGGGCCCCGGTGAAGTCGGCGGCTGGGAGATTATCAGTGCGGCGATAAAGAACTCTCTCGGGAACATGATTGGCGAGGCTGATCTCCGGTGCAGACGCCGGGTCATTGGGGTCAAACCCGCTATCGACCTCCTGCCCGTCAAAGGTGAGGTCACCATCGGTATCGTTATCAAGTGGATCTGTTCCGGTGTTGTTGGCATCGACAAAAATACCTGTGCCCGTCTCCACACCGTCGAGCAATCCGTCATTATCGCTATCCTCATCAAGAGGGTCTGTTCCAGCGGCAGCTTCTGCTCCGTCGTCGGAACCGTCATCATCCGAATCTGAATCAATAGGGTCAGTCTGCGCAGCATGCTCCGCCGCATCGCTCACCCCGTCGTTGTCAAAGTCAGTCACATCTGAAACGTCTTCCAGACCGGACACCTCATCATTCGGATCGGCGTCTATGATGCCCTGTTCAAAGGTGTCAGGAAGCCCGTCCTGATCCTCGTCCGTTCCAACCTCGAAAACCCAAACTTTTTTACTGTTGTCGTTATCAGGACCTCCGGTAGTCGTATCCTCCGCCGTCATCTCTCCGGGTTGCCCCGTCCCATCATCAGCGAACAAACGAATCTCAAGAGGATACCAACGGTCATCGCAGCAAGTATCATTGCGAGCAAAAGCTACCACCGTGGTCACATCATACTCCGCACCGAGATCGATGGTGTATTGGGCATTGTTAACGAGCCCATTTCTTGAGGACCACACCCCTCCACCATTTTCCTGGTCATTATCAAGAGGGCCCCCGACGGGACCGTGCTCGAGGCTCTGGGTCGTTCCGATCTCGGGACCATCCGTAACATTGAATGTCGTCACTCCGGCAATATCGTTCGTGCTGGTGGCGCCACCCCGTCCAGCAGCTCCCGCTTCATCGGGCACCACCCCGGCCTCAAAGGCTTCGAATTCTCCCAGGTGAAACCGGGTGTCACCAGCGGCTTTCTGAATGTTAATGAAACGCGCTAGGACAGCCTCCGCCTGCGGAGCCATTACGAGGGTTACGGCCATTACGCCAAGAATGAGGATGGAAATCTTTTTCATTGGATTTTACGAGCTAACTCCGTTCCTAGGCTGACCCCTGTTCATGCACAAGCTGTGATTTCCAGAAAGCCTCCTCGCCTCCATGCAAGGCAACCCGGGACTTCACCGGATGCAGCAGAAACGGTTAAACCCGCAGAGCGACTGCCCCCATCTCTATAAAACCAGCGCGCCAGCGGCTTCCTACTGATCTCGATAGCAATCGAGACGAGCCCCGACTCGTATAAAAAGACCGTTCTGCACCAAAGCTGGACTGGAATCTACCCAGGTCACCTCCTCCCCGGGCTCAAGGTCATGGACCCCAAGCACTCTGGGCTCAACGCCCACATCGATGGAATACAGCTCTCCATCCCTTGAAAGGCACAACATCGTCGTCCCGGCGAGCAGGGGAGAAGCATAAAAATTTCCAGTCAGCTTGGTGGTCCATTGTGCTTTCCCGGAACGGGGGTCGACCGCCTGAAGCACCCCCCGGTCCGACAGCACAAAAAGGGTCTTTCCGTCAGAAACCGGTGTAGGAACATAGGGAGCATCCTGCTCAAGCTGCCAGAGCAATCTCGCCCGGCCCGTTCCTGCCACCGGTGGCTGCAGCGCCAGGAAGACGTTATTTCCTCCCTCCCTCTTGCATCCAGCTGTAATGATTGAGCCCTCGGGCCCTCCCCCTGCGACAATACTGAGAGGAGAAACGATGCAGCGCTCCTTGAAAACATCCGGAAGTGCCCACAGCTCTTTTCCGTTTTCAAGGTCTAGACCACGAACCCCTGTACTGGTACTGCTAATCACCACCTCATACCGCGACGGGTCTCCGTCCTGTCTGCGAATCAGCGGGGTCATGTAGGTTGTCTTGGGGCTGTGCCGTGGATATGATGTTTTCCATTCGGGTTGGCCGGTCCCTCCGTTGATTGACGCCACGTATCCTCCAAGTTGGTGCAGGTGGGCAAAAATGACAGAGCCATCATGGATCACAGGCACGATGTTAGTTCCATGAGCACCCTTGAAGGATCCAATCTCAAAATCCCAGAGATGTCTTCCCTCATGAGAGTATGCCGAGAGCATGGCCGACTTCCGGCCGGATTCATACCAACTGAAGACGACCATGTTTTGGTCAACCGCAGGGGTCGCAGCTGCGGTATTGTTCATCTTGTGGGTCCGGTAGGGCCCAACCTCAACTGTCTTCTTCCACAAAGCGACTCCATCCGCCGTGCGGTGACATTGGAGATGCACCAAGCCAGCAGGACGATCCTCCGAGGTCACAAAGACCCGGGATCCCCATACCACTGGCGAACTGCTTCCTGCTCCGGGCAGGGGCACCGACCATGCCCGTGACATCTTGTCAACTCCACCCGGTTGATCAAACCCGGCAGCAGTCCCAGTCCCTCCCGGGCCACGGAATCTCGGCCACTCGTCCTCGCCGGCAACATCACCTTTTGTCAATACCGTCCCGAGAATCCACAAGACCACTAGAACGTTTGAAACAATGAACGATGCAGATTTCATAAAACCAGCCTTGAGAACGCTCTCGTAATCATCATCTCCGGTCAATCACCACTGCGAATCCTCCATCCAGGAAGGCCTTCTAACTGTTATTCTTGCTCGGAATGAGTTAACTCTGATAGAATGATCGCTCATCTCTGAGATCCGCAGACTTGCTAGCTCGTTCTGCCCACCCTATCCCCTCATCATGGAACCCTCAAAAACCCACCTGGCCCCTGGAGTACTCGCCGTCTTCCTGGCCCTCGCAGGAGTTCTTTCCTCTACCGCGACTCCAATCATTTCCGAATTCCTCGCCGACAACGAATCGGGCTTGAGGGACGAAGACGGAGACTGGGAGGACTGGCTTGAACTCTACAACCCGGACTCCGAACCCGCTGACCTCGGAGGGCATTTCCTCACCGACAATCCAGACAACCTGACAAAATGGCGTATCCCGGATGGCACCTCGCTTCAGCCAAGGGGTTTTCTGGTGATCTTCGCCTCAGGAAAGGATCGTGCCATTCCCGGCCAGCAACTTCATACCAGTTTCGGCCTCGACAACAGCGGGGAATATCTCGCCCTCGTATCTCCCGATGGGGTTTCCATCCTTCACGATTTCACTCCTGCCTATCCCGCCCAGTTCAACGATGCCTCCTTCGGGATTGAGCAGACGCCGGTCACGAGCGAGGAAATTCTCGTCGCGGTGGATTCCGCCTGCAGGACCCATGTGCCCACTGACAACAGCCTCGGTATCACCTGGACCCAGACCGGCTTCAGTGACACCCTGTGGACTGGCGGATTTCTCGGGGCCGGTTATGACAGGGGCACAGGGTATCAGGACATGATCAGCTCTGATCTCGAACAGGTCGCCTTCGCTCGTAATTCCTCGGTCTACATCAGGGTCCCCTTTGAGCTCGAACGTACGGATGACATTCTCAGCCTCGCCCTCGATATCCAGTATGACGATGGGGTTATTGCCTACCTCAATGGAATCCGGGTTTCTTCCCTGAATGCCCCGGGAGCACCGCGTTTCAATTCAAGCGCCCTGAGCGACCGTAGTGACTCCGCTGCACTGGATTTTCAGACAATCCAGCTCAACAGCCACCTGAGCCGGCTCCGGGCAGGACAGAATATTCTGTCCCTGCATCTCATGAATTCCGCCCCGGACGATGATGACCTTCTCGTCCGGCCCCAGCTCAGCGTCATCCGCACCGTGGCCCTCGAACTCGGCGAACCCGCCTACTTCGCAAACCCGACGCCCGGACAGCGCAACGGCAGTCAGGAGCAGCTTCCCGCCAGCGAGGTCGTGTTTTCTCACCGGAGTCAGACCTTTATTGAAAATTTCGAAGTTTCTCTCTCCAGCACCTTCCCGGGAGAGGTCATCCGCTACACGACCGACCGCTCAGAGCCAAACGCAAGTTCTCCCCGCTACACCGAGCCTATACCAATCAGCAACTCGATCCAGATACGGGCACGCGTCTTCGGGGAGAATAATGCCCAAGGACCCGTCAAGATGCGCAGTTTCCTGAAGCTGGGAGAGGCAGTGCTCCAGCAATTCAACTCCAACTTGCCGATCCTGATTATTGAAACCTGGAACCAGGGGGATCCGGGAGGAAACACCCACCTTGATGGCTTCATGGCAATCATCGAGCCCGACCCCGAGACAGGTCGCGCACGAATCACGGATGAGTTCGCAACTGACACACGGGTGGGCCTGAAACGGAGGGGATCTTCCTCCTTTGGCTGGCCGAAATACTCCATGACAGTAGAGGCCCGGGACGAGGAGGGACTCGACAAAGGCATTACCCCTCTTGATCTCCCCCGTGAATCCGACTGGGTGCTGAGTGGCCGCTACCAGTTTGACCGGGCCCTCATGCGCAATGATCTCATGTACGAGTTGAGTCGCCAGACTGGTGAGTATGCTACCCGCACCAAGTTCGTTGAGGTGATCCATAACGTCCGAGGGGGCCCCCTCACCTACTCCGGATCATATTTCGGCGTTTATTCCCTGATCGAGAAGATCAAACGGGACGACAGCAGGGTGCCCGTAGCACGGATGGATCCCCGGGACGCGAGAGAACCCGCTATCTCAGGTGGCTACATGTTCAAAAAAGACCGCCTTGACCCAGGCGATAGTGGATTCAGCGTAGCGGGCCTTGGCACCCTCGGGTGGGTTGAACCCAAGGAGCGGGAGGTGTCCAGCAGGCAGAGGTCCTGGCTGACAACCCATATGAATGAGGTCAACACCGCCATCAGTGCGAGTAATGGGATTAACCCCAGCACCGGTAAGCACTTTACCGAATACATCGATCAATTCTCATGGCTGCGGCACCACTGGCTTAATACCCTTGCGATGAACGTCGACGGATTCCGACTCAGTGGTTACTACTATAAGCACCGCAGTGACACGAACGGAGGGAAAATTGGAGCGGGGCCGATCTGGGACTTTGACCGCACCATGGGTTCCACCGACAGCCGGGACAATAATCCCTCTCAGTGGGATGGCTCCGGGGACTCGAGCAGGACCTGGAGTGACGGGCGCTATGTCTGGTGGGGGCAGGTCCTCAGCAAACCTGACTTCCGGCAGGCACATACAGACCTGTGGCAGGACCTGCGGGAAAATGTTTTCTCGACCCTGAACATTGAGAGCATCATCAACGATTTTGCCCGCCAAATCGATGGCCGGGACCCCCTCGGGGCCAACGACTCTTCCCTAGGGCGTAGTCCTGCCGAAAGGAATTACCTCAAGTGGGGCAACGCCAGCCACCGTAATGAGGTCCGGATCCTGAAACAATGGCTGAGAACACGGGTAGGCTGGATTGATCGCCAATATACCGCCAAGCCACTGTTCAGCTCAGATCAGGGACTGCAGCAACCCGGCATCGTCCAAGTGGGAGACCAGTTCGCCTTCGTCGGCGAGGGTGTATTCTACTACACCACGGATGGAACAGATCCCCGCGCCCCCGGGGGCAATGCTTCCGCCAATGCTCTCCTGGCCAACGCTGGCAACCCGATCACGCTGGATGAAACCACTACGATCACCGCAAGGGCTCGAAATGGGCGGGGCCTGACAGCGTGGAGCGGACCTCTCACCTCTCACTTCCTCGTGGGACCGATCGCCAATGCCTCCAACCTTGTTATCACGGAAATTCATTATGCACCCCTTCCTCCGGAGACCTCCGAAGAACTCGCCGCTGCAAACGACGCCTCGGATTTCGAATTCATTGAGATGCAAAATGTGAGCACAGACATGATCGACCTCACAGGCATGCATTTTACAGAGGGCATTGATTTTGATTTTACATTTTCAGAGGTAACCACACTGGCTCCGGGAGAATTGGTCCTCCTTGTTCGCAACAGGGCCGCCTTTGAAGCCCGTTACGGCACGGCACATCGCGGACGTATTGCCGGCGAATTCCTCCCAACCCGACTAGAAAATGCCGGAGAACGACTCCACCTCGTCAACGGTGTGGGAACTACTATAGCGAATTTCCGCTACAACGACCGGGATCCATGGCCACAGGCTGCGGGAAGAGACGGTTTCAGCTTGGTCCTTGCAGCTGCTACCGTCCCTGTCCCTGATTATTCGGAGCCTGGCAACTGGAGAGCCAGCACAATGGCCGGAGGAACTCCGGGCGCCGGATTACTTCGCGATAGCGACGGTGATGGACTAAGTGATACTGATGAGGCACTCGCGGGAACAGATCCTCTTCGCCCGGACACGGATGGAGATGGCTCTCCGGATGGATCAGAGATCGCGGCTGGGACAGACCCTCTCGATGGGGCATCGCTCTTCCAGATAACAACGCTGAATAAGGATCCGCTAACCGGTTTTGTCACGGTGAGGTGGGATAGCGTGCCGGGCAAAAGTTATACCCTTGAGGCAAGCGCTGATCTGGTTGACTGGGAGGTAACCTCCTCGGGAATCCTCGCAGTGGGAACCGTGACTTTGCAGCTAGACCCCCGGGCCATCGGAAATGGCCGACGATTTTACCGGGTGTCGGTGGAGGAATAGGGAGAATTCCCGGCAAACAGTAAGAAGATACCTCCCGGTTCTTCATTTTTTTTGCGAACCGAGTTTACTCTGGAGTTT
>Ga0160422_10002798_pt1 | contig 10875 bp, 6 predicted proteins | sample Fk160mmetaG_FD_108192 | JGI IMG/M metagenome (GOLD analysis project Ga0160422, IMG submission 108192) | Marine microbial communities from the Central Pacific Ocean - Fk160115 60m metaG | ecosystem: Environmental > Aquatic > Marine > Oceanic > Photic zone | place: The Central Pacific Ocean... | reverse complement strand
CGGTCAGTACCACCAACAACAACAGATGAGCGACTATGATTAGCATCAATCATAGCAATTAGTTCCTGACACTCGTCAGGTGTTAGAAAGTTTTTTATTTCTTGCATTAGATTTAATTAAATTTAATTAAAGTTATAAATAAAAAATTGAAAGACAAAAGATTATGGACAAGTAGTGCTTGTACATGAGCTTGTAAATGCTGACCCATTCCAGTATCTGTAGAAGCTTCCTGTGTTATAGTATCCTGCTAATGCTCCTCTTGTACAAGCGCTATCTCTATACAACAATGTAGCTGTACAGAAGTCGGTAGTATTCATAAAGTATCCCACTGAAGTAAGACAAGTAAAGCTTGGCACAGGAGTAGAGCTGCCTTGACTTATAAACTCTAAGCTTACAGGATTACATGCTGCGCTTGGAGCTGGCGTTGGTGATGGACTCGGTGTCGGAGATGGTGTTGGTGATGGAGTCGGAGATGGTGTTGGTGTTGCTGCGTTACACTGAGCACATGACGCGTGTGTTGACACTGGAGCATTTCCATTTATACCCGCTGGTATGTCTTGAATTTCATAACAGTGTCCGTCTGCCATCAAGACTGCTTGACCTGTTATTAATACACTTGCCGATACCATTTCAGTATATGTATTTACTCCTCCATCACATCTTGTAATAGCGTAATAGTAATTAGATACTACAGGTGCTGGCGTTGGACTAGGAGTCGGACTCGGCGAAGGAGTAGGACTAGGTGCTGGCGTTGGACTAGGAGCTGGTGTTGGTGCGCCTGTACATCCAGTAAAGTTGTTAAATGCACATCCCCCAGTGGTTGTAGCTGTCAATGTAGCTGAACATACAGGAGATATTCCGGTTATAGCTGTAATTTCAAAACATTGTGTTCCATCCCAAGTTGGACAACTTCCTCCACCACCAGATAATCTCACAGCTAAACCATTGATTAATCCACTACTTCCATTTATTGTAATATCATAAGACAATCCAGTTATACAATCTTGAACTCTTACATTTTGAGTTGCTACAGGAGCTGGTGTTGGGGCTGGTGTAGGTGTTGGGGCTGCACAGCTAACTTTAGCATTTACTGTTCCTGAAGAATTAATTAATAATGCAAAGTCTGGTTGTACTTGACCTTGAACGTTTGATACACCATACCATAATAAACCACCGTTAAACACAGTAGATTGAGAAGAGTTAGCAAACATTGTATCTCCAGTTTGTATTAATCCTACGCTTGCTCTAGTTGTAAACAAGTAAGCGCTTGTAGCTATACCACACGCAGCGGTATCAGTTGCCGAACCATTTTGTGCAAACGCTGTACTAAATGTGCTTGGACTTTCACAATCAAAACAAGTATTAAAGCTTGTTAATGATTCAACGCTTATACTAGAGTTTCCAGTTGTAGATTGTGGGTTAGAGAAACATAAATCATTTCCACTAACATTATATTTCACTACACTTGGCCAACTTGATGTTGTAGTAAGTTTTCTAAATACTTGCGTTGTATTAGTATGACACTCAGTATATTCATTGTATTCATATATAGGAGTCGGAGCACACCCACCACAACTACTATAAGCTGAATTTACTGTAACTGTAGAATCATAAGTAGTAGCCGCACTATCTATTATCTCCCAACATGTAGCGCCAGTAAACTCTGGATTTGGCCCTGCAGCCGCTCCAGTTATTTCTATTGATTGTGAGTTTATATATCCAGACGTACCTGAAATTCTAACTTTATATGTAGGACTTGTAGTACCACACTGTCTAATTTCAACATCTTGAGTAGGCGCAGCAGTCGGCGCTGGCGATGGTGTTGGAGAGGCCATACAATCAACTATTGCATCTACTGCTCCCGTAGAATTTATCAATAAAGCAAAACCACTATCTAAATTAGGATACTTTCCTGTAGTGTCAGTTACCCCGTACCATTTCAAACCACCATTAAATATATTAGAAAGTCCAGCATCAGTATATATAATATCATTTACTTGTATTGAAGCAACATTAGGCCTTGAACTATAAATGCTAATAGATGTTTGTAAAGGACAAGCAATTGATGATGAGTTTTGACCATTGTTTGCGCTATCTGTAGAAAATAATTGAGTTGAAGCTACAGGTGCTGGTGTTGGACTAGGTGTTGGTGATGGAGTCGGAGTAGGTGTACATGTAGCACAAACAGAATGTGTATTTAATCCTCCTACATCTACTAATGATATTGTGCTAGTTACTACTGGATTTTCCCAACATGTGCTGTTATATTCTACTACAGCAGGGAATGAACCTCCAGAAACAATTCTAAATATTTGTGTTGCGCTTCCGCTACATTCTGTATACTCGTTGTAATCATAGCTTACTACAGGTGCAGGGGTAGGGCTTGGACTAGGTGTTGGACTAGGTGTTGGACTAGGTGTAGTGGTTGGTGCAGGTGTTGGTATAGGACTTGGAGATGGTGATAAACAATTTGGGCAAGTAACTTCTGCATACAAAATTCCTGAAGCTTGCTGTCTATATATTGCTTGGTCTGAATACCATCCATCAGGCGCAAACGTTGTCAATGCAGCATCAGTATATAATGCAGTTGCAGTTGAAAAACTTGCTGAACTATAATAATATGTTCCTGTTATTGCAGCCATCTATAATTTTACAAAGTTAACCATTTATACTGAACATCTTGAATCTCCACATCCTGACACTACTACTGTTATTTCTCCGTTTGTCCCCGTTCCTCCTGTTGCGTATAAAGATGCACAACCTACCACTGAACCTCCACTAGTATACTGAACCTCATTACCTACAACTACACCCAGTGTTGTGTCTGCTTTTAAATAAACCGCTTGTAAATTAACACAATCTATACCAATAAAGTAATTATAAGTAGGAACAGCTGGTGCAGGAGTCGGACTAGGAGTCGGACTTGGTGCAGGTGTAAATGTACAATCACAACAAGCTTCAAAGAAACTACCAGATGAATAACATAGTTGTTGACCTAAAGAATTTCTTAAATCGTAAATTAAATATAATTTACTTCCACCAGCAGGCATTACAAAATCTGCTGAATATAAATTTGGAGCTCCACTTGTATTTATTGGAGTAGCTTGAACTGAAGCGGCTAATAGTATGTTAATATCTGTTGAATTGTTTTCAAACAACGCATCAGTTCTTAAATATCTAAATTCGTTTTCAGTTGGGTCAAACACATAGTTATCAAAATTTATTTTATTACTTCTCATTGTAATAGTAGCTCCATCTGGTGGAATTACATTAGAACCTTGACCCCCTTCTAGTTCTCTATATTGAGAGACTATTGGGTCGTTAGGGCTTGCTAAAAATGTAACCAAATCAGATTGAGTTGGAGAAGTAACTGTTCCTTGTTGCCAGAAAAACTCAGTGTGAATAAATTGAGTAGCATTAGAGTTAGTAGTAAGAGTTATACTGTACACATCGAAAAGGACTGGCCCTGGACATTTAACTGTAATTTGTATAGTATCATCTACTGCTGAATCTGTAGTTACAATTAACACCACCTCTGTTGGTGTTGCGTTTGGTTTTGTAAATGAAAGAGTTCCGCTTTGATATACTACACCTGTGGTATATGTAACTCCATCGTAAATAGCTTGAATAGTGTATCCTGTACCTGACGACTGTGCTTCGGTTTCTATATCTACTCCTCCTTCAGTTACAATTTGTTGTTCTGTTCCTTCAGTTACAATTAAATCTGTGTTTTCAAAAGGAATTACATAATCTATATATATAGTACCTGTTTCTTCAGTAACATCTACACAATACACAAATTCTTGACCTGCAACTATAGTTATGTTTTTAGTTACACCACAAGCGGTACATATTTCCGTCTCAGGTTTAACTATTGTATTTGAAGTAAATACATACTCGTGCATGTATGGGTCATATCCACCTAGTTTTTGAGTGGCTGATGCTTCAGCAAATAAATCTCTAAACCAGCTTCTCATTCCTTGGTTTGAAATTACACTAAGAGTTTCGTTTTGAGCTGAGCTTCCAGTTAACTTTACAATTACATTTCTTTTAGCGTCTGAAAAATATTTATTCTCACCAAACTCTGCAAAACTTTCTGGATGATTACTTATACCATAATCTTCAATACGAGCTATTTGTGTTCCTAGAACTTCAGGAACAGATGTTACAGCGCCTCCTCCTGTTGAATCTGATAGTAAGTTTTTACCTGCTAAAACATAAGATATTTTATCTTCTTGTAAAACTAAAATATCAGTCTCACGCGCAAATAAAATTTCTACATCACCATAGGTTTCTTCTAGTGGTTTAAAATTTAACAACCCTAAATTAAACTCGTTTAATCTATTTACATTAGATTCATCGTTAAACACACCACTATAAGTTAAATCAGCAAACCTATGAGCTGCTTTATACTCTTCATTTGAAGTGGTAAATATTCTATTACCTAAATTAAAAGATGGTTCTTTTATAGAATCTCGTATTCTATAACTCTCTACTCCGTTTCCAAAAGCAAAACAATTAATAAAGCCTGTGTTTATTTTAGCAGATTGTATAATTAATCCGCTTGAATCTTTTGTTTGACTTTGTACATTCCCTTCGTGTAGGCCATTACTTATGTTAAATGATTCGTTGTTTTCATACCACACGTCTGGTAAAGCATCTTCTGGCTCAGTTTCAAATACATAAGTAGAATCGCTTCGATAAACACTAAAAGATACTTCTAGTTCAGAACGTTTGTTGGAAGTATTACCACAAGATTTTGGCCCATTAATTAATAAATAAATTAAATTATTTCCATTAGGGTCTTGAGTGCTTGTATCTTCATATATCCTGTAGTAAAAATTAGTTGTAGGGTCAGTCGCTGTTGTTCCAAATAAATTAGCATTTGCGATTTCGGTTGCTGATTTATTAGCGCTGTATGTTGTACTTGTTGTTAGTGGAGAAGCAGCAACGCTGTTTGTAGGAGTTAAGTAATTATTATTAATTGTTTCCGTTCCAGCCGCATCTTCTATTCCTGAATTTAAAGTTGTGTTAATGTTATCTCCATTAAACCACTCTGCCATATTTCCATAATCTCTTGAAGCAATAAAAGTTTTTTCTAATATATAGTTTTTTCTATCACATTGATTACCTAAAACAGATTTACCCCCATTTCTTTGAAAGTCAATTCTCATTGTTATCCTTGTGCCGACAGGAACATCAAATACGTTAAAAACAGGAGTTGAGGATGACGCATTTGTAGCAGTAAAGAAAGGAAATGCCACAACAGGATATGTGTCTACTTTGTTTACTTGCTTGATTGTTTCTTCAATAACAGAGTCAGTTGATTGCACAGCTGCAAAATTTGATGGATTTATTTTCATATAAACACCACCAAACACCTCTACTTCATTTCCCGCAACATCAAATACGTTTATAAACCCTTTAGCTTTTGATTCCTTTTCTAATACTGTAGCAAAAACACATCTGTTCATAGCTCCTCTAGCGTCAGCTTTTACAACTAATCTATCCCCTGCTTCTACTTTTGCAGCGTTTTCTCCATCTAATAAAAAGTAACTTGCTCCTGTTCCAGAATCATTATAAACTATATTGCTATATATTGTTTGATAAGTTGTAGCTGTAGGTTTTATTACAAATTTATATTTGGTAGCCCAGCTTGGAGGATTTTGAGAAGTAGGTATTTCAACTTGAATATAGTTTCTTGAAGTTGATAAACTACAAGGTAGGTTTACAGAATTAAAAGGACTTACTTGTGCTGTAGAAGCTCTATTAAAATCATCCATATAAACCATTCCAATTTCATAACCTCTATTACTATGCAAACTCCCTATGGATGGTGTTTCTTGAAAAGATACATTTACATTAGTAAACCTGTAATACACAAAAACGGAGTTGGCGGAAACAGAATTAAGATATACAGCAGCTAAATTTTGTAATGAAAATGTATTGCTTCCTGCTGAATTGTCTATTGTAATTATTGGCTCACCAACAACGCTACCTGCAGGAACAGTTGTTGCGCTTGTTCTTCCAGTTTGATTAATTGCGTCATAGTTTGTGTCAAAAGCAAAAGGTAAAGCTGCATTGAATACATCAGTTAATGTTCTTCCGTTGGCCGCATTAGCAACTGTTTTTATAGTGGTAGCAGTTCCAATTTTATCTACCCAATCTGTGCTTGTTACTAAAGCATTTACAGTGTCATAGTCTTGAAGAAGGGTATAACTCCAAGTTACAAACTGTGTTGTAGTTGGAGGGACAGGCGCTGGGCCTGCACCAACTTGGACTGAATCGCTATATGTTATACCAAATGTTAAAGTTAAAACCGAACCAGCTTTTAATTTAGAAGGAGTTAAACCATTAGAAACTAACGATGACATGTCTATATTTATTTTACTGTCATCCACATTTTTAGGAGGAGGAGTTCCTGGTGTTGAACCATCTATAGTAAACTCTGCTAGTCCTAAATTTACTGGTAATTCTGTTGTTGATATTTGTTCCGATAAAACAGTAGACTCAAAACCAAAGTTTACTTTTCTGCCGTTTGAATCTGTTAAATTATATCCTTCTGTATAATTACCAAATACCAATCTGTTGCCCATCAAAGTTTGTGCTTTAGCCAGCTGAGGAACATTATCAAATGTTCTTAAAATTTCAGAATCTGGTAATACGCTAAATATTTTACGATTTGTAAAAGCTACAGTTCTATTTTGATTGTCAGTAAAACCTTCTTGTTTTTTGTTAAAGGTCTCTATAATTTTGATTACATTAGAATCAGCCTCTTTAAATAATATTTGTACATCTGTTACTTTGCTGCTACCTGTATTAAAAGTTATGTTACACGCATTGTTAGTGTTAACCATTCCTTCATTAAGAAAACTATTAGAGCTAAATTGAAATACTCCGGGTGTAAATGAAGGTTCACTAAACTGTGAAGTAGCTGAAAACTCATTGTTTTCATACTTATACCTATATGCAAAACATAAAAACTTATCCTCTAAAAAAGCATCAGTTATAGTAGATACATTAAAAGGTTGAATTGTTGGAGCGCTAGTTGGGGGTTTTTTTATAACTAAGATATCATCTTGGTTAAAATCATCTATCAATACTCCTGGTCTAGGGTCTCCATAATTTTTATTAATATTAATTACTCTAGGAGGATTAAAATTGTCTGTAAAAAATAACAAGTTTTCTATTTTATTTATACCTGTTATTAAAAAATTAGGATTAAAATTTAATGTGGTATCTATACCATTGCCGTTGTCAATACTAATTACGTGATATAAAAGCTCACCTGTTTCAACATCATAAGAAACTATTAAATCTAATTTTCCAGTAGCACCTTGAGTAAAGGCTGGGTCATGTACAAACCAATAAATAACTAACTGAGCTCCATCTTCAAACGCACCAAGACATCTTGCTTGTGAACTTAATTTTGTTCCGTCTACATATTGAAGTTCTGTTAGCGCACTGTTACCTTTAGAGTTTTCTACTGCACCAATTTCAGATTCTTCAGTAGAACCAAGCCTAACATTCAAAGCATCTACATATTCTCCATTCGGGACAAGCCTTTCGTCAAGGCTTTTATTCATACGCCCCCTAATAAAATTTCTTTGAATGTTTGCCATTTTATTTTAGCCACTTATTCTCACCTCTAAGATTCATTAGTAATCTGCTTGGGTGAATGTTACTTAATCTGATTTTAGCATTTCTTAACAAAGCTTGTTTGTTTTTTCTAGCTCTGTTAACAATATACTCTTGCACTCCAAATTTACTATTTAATATAGCATATTGTATGTAAGCATAAATGTAATCTTCAAATAATTTATTTACACTTATTTTTGAGTCATCTCCATTCTCCATTCCGTCAGAGATGTATTGCAATACACATTGTTGATTTTGCATTGTTGAATCAAAATTAATAACACCAGCTTTTTTATCAATAGTAAATGTAGGATTTATATTAGCCGTTTCTGTATTTAAACCATACCTAGCGCCAATACGATAATTATATAAATCATTATCAAAATAATAAACATTAGGATTTACATCTGTATCAACTTCATCATTTAAATAAATACTTTTAAGTGAACCATCTTTTCTTTCTTTATCTAAATTTGATTCTATGATGGTTGCATTATTATCAGCATCGTAAGTGAAATCAGACGTGCCTGATTGAACAAAAGAGTTAGCTGATTGAACCTGAATATTCTCTGTTAATTCTCTTAAAACATTATCTTTTAGTAAATATAACTTTACCCAGTTTATATAATCTGGTGGTAAAACAAATTTCAAATCATCATATACTTTTAATTCTAATGCTTTAATTTGTTTGAAGGCATCGTAGTTCAACTCTTGTATACCTCGCTTTGCATGAAATAATATTTTAAATCTATTAACATTATTAACTAAAGCATGATTTCCAGCATACATTAATTGAAAGTTTTTTACTATATCTTCTAAAGTTACGTATTGATATGAACCCCAATTTGAATCTGTAGGATTGACACCATCATTTGTATAATATTTTTTTTGATTTATATATGTCATAATTAAATATCAGTTTGATTTTGTTGTTGTTCTTCTATTTGGCCAAACTGAAATACATCAGCTTCTCTTATTGAAATACCCGCATACTGTAAAATTTTTGCAACTAAATTATTTGAATCATCTATTGGAAGTTCAAAATCTTGATAATCATTTTGTGTCTGGTCAAACAATGGCTCACCTCCATAAAGTGTAACATACGTCCACTTTGGGTCTTTTGGATATCTTACATATTGTGCTTGAACATCATTAGTTCCATTGAAAGTATTTGGAAATATAGTTATTTCGTCTGCTTCTTGTGTATATGCAGGAAATATAGTAGATGGAGAAGTTAAAAGCGAACTGTTAAGCATTGTAATTTTACTATGTGTAACTTTCTCTGCTTCACCTTTTAGCACTCCGCCAGAAAAACATAAGACTTTATTTAATAAATAATAATCAGACCCCGTTGTAGCTTGAGAAGGCAGAAAGAATACGTTTTGAGTTTTTTGTGTAAGAAAAGAAGTTACTGAAAAAGTATCAATTACCTCTTCATATCCTTTTTTGATATCTGCATAACCTGTACCAGATATTCTTGCATTTTCTTCATTTATCTGCTGATTATATCTGATAAAATATTCATCAAATATATCAAGTTGAGCTTGTTTTGCAAACAAGTTAAAATCACTTGGGGATATATAACCGTAATTATTTTTATTAATTATGGAAAGCACAGTATTTCTTACTGAATTTATCATTTGAAAATCTTTTTACAAAGATACATAAAATAAAAAAGCACCCTGAATTTGGGTGCTTTCTCGCTGTCGATAGTAAAGGAAGGATTAAATCGTTATGAGACTGCTATTCCACTTACTGCATAAGGTAGGTTCTCTACATTATAAGATGGGTTTGTCCAAGAAGTAGTTAATGCTGCCACAACTGCGTCTTGTATTGCATCTCTTTGCGTTTCATCTCCCGCACCTGCTGTTGCGTGAGTAATAGTTGTTGCTTTTCCACCATCATAAGTAATTACGACTGTAGTGGTAGAAGCTTGTTCTATTAACAGAATTCCACTAACGGCTACCAATTGGTTTTGCTCATTAGTTACTGGTATATTTAAAAATTTTTGCATCGTTAAAAAATTTATGCGTTAAACAAGTTACAAAGTTACGAATTTTTAACTAACGTTTTTAGGTGCTTGTACATTTCAACACCATCGTCGCTTTGGAAAAATGAAGCTATAATATACAACGGGTCTTCTCCATAAGGTATGTTACACATTTTCTTTTTATTAGACGGAGTATTGTACCACACTTCTTTTTTCTGGTTTCTTAACTGCAATAAGTTTTTATCTAACATATTTTGTATTGTAGCGTTTAACTTAAGCATAGGGTCTTTTAACAATAATAGAAAACCATTAGGGTCTTGTTTTGCAAATATTAATATATCTCTTCTCAGCTCTGCTGTTGACATTCTAGTAACATCTTGCTGAAACAAAACTCTACCTATAGTTTCAACTTGCTCTATATCAAGTTGTCTTGCTTCTATTAAAGCGTCTACTTCCGCATTAAGATTATCTACCACACTTTGCGCCTCTTTCTTTTTGTTTATTTCAACAAATATATTTCCATTGGCTGGATGTAGTGCTAAAAACTTTTGTAATACTTGATTGTTTTTAGGCACAAATAAAAACCCATCTTCAAACACTATTGGTTCTAATATTGCATTGTCATCTTGTTCATCTTGAAAAGGTGAGTTTTGATTTCTTGCATATCTAAGGGGTCTATTTACACCTGTCTCTTCATCAAAATATAAAAGAGGCACACGGTTAGTGTGTCTTGATGCTAATATTAATGATAAAGGAGCTACCTCTCTGGTAAGCTTATAAGTTTTGTCAACAAACTTTGGGGAAGTTTTTGCGGGTTTTACTTTCAAACCACCCGTCTTTTTTTCGGCTGTTTTTTCTTTTTTCATTTGATTTAATTTAATTTAAATTTAAAAAAGGGGCACATTTCTGTACCCCTTTGAATTAATTACTACTGCTTAAATAAGAAGAAGTTGTTTGCACCTAGAGTACATACAGCTCTTTCACTTAAGAAGTTAACTTGCATGTTATCGATATCAGATGTAGCAGCACCACCAGCAGAACCAGTAATCCAAGTCTTATATCTTCTGTCTTCAGTTTCTGAAGCTCTATATCTTACATGTAAGAAAGGTCTCTTAGCGTTCTTACCAAGAATTTGGTCGTATACGCTAGTTGAACCAGCTGGTACTAATAAACCATTGATTTTACCAGAACCAGTGTTTGTTGGTAAACCACCTCTCATTGTAGGGTCGTTTAGGTATTTCCAATCT